>Ga0222719_10000510_pt1 | contig 38803 bp, 44 predicted proteins | sample C33_34DmetaG_FD_165039 | JGI IMG/M metagenome (GOLD analysis project Ga0222719, IMG submission 165039) | Estuarine water microbial communities from San Francisco Bay, California, United States - C33_34D | ecosystem: Environmental > Aquatic > Marine > Unclassified | place: USA: California... | reverse complement strand
CAACATCATTAGGAATTTCTGCAGTTATTCCAATAGCAATAACTTTTTCACCAACGTCATTGTTAGTTTTTCTTAAAGTTCTTCTTGCATCATCATATGCAACGCCAAATTTAGCATCGCCATTGTATAGACCTGCTATAACTCCGTCATGTGAACCAGCGAAAACTTGCGTGATATCACTGGTGTAATCAATACCTAAGTTTTTAAGTTGTAATGATGGATAAAGATATCCTGAAGTTGATCCTTCTTCTACAAAAAGTACTTCTTCACCTACCATAACAGAAAGATCTGCTTCACAAGCATAGCCAGGACTAATATCGCCGTCAGGAATTAATCCTGAATCTCCAAAGGTCCAGCCAACCTGCAATGCTGCAACTTTTGGTGCAGTAGTTTCAGTACCTGTTACTAATGTTTGTACTCCATCAATGTTTTCAAAAGCTCCAATTACTGGATCGCTTTTACATACACTTGGATCTGAAGTCCAAAAAGTTCCATGATATGAACCTGAGCCATATCTTACAACTTTTGCAACTGCTTCAAGTCTTGTTGGAAATGCATTTAAGGCATTTACATAACCTAGAGTATTGAATGCTCCAATATCTGCTTGGCCAGAACCCATAGCTACAAGTAGACCTGAATAGTCACTTGTTACGAATCCTTCTACTTCAATACCTAAACCATCACTCAATACTTTCATCAGTGGTTGAATGTTGTCTAATAGTTCTGCTTGTTCTGCGCTGGGTACGAAGCCAAAAGTTATTTTATCTAGAGTTTCAGCAACAGTTGTGGCTGGTGCATCTAGAGTTTCGGCTTCTTCTACAGCAACAGGTTCTTCCACAGTTTCTTCTTCAGCACTACCGCCACATGAAGCTAGAACTAAAGATAAAACAAGTAGAATAAGAAATGATTTTTTCACTCTTTCCTCCGCTTAGTTATATATAAGCTCATCATACATGTTTCGAGCCTAAGGGTATTGTTTTTAGTTAAAAATTTGTTAAATCAATTTCACCATATGTACGAGAAATTATCTCACCATTTGTATCAAGAACTATAGAAATTGGTTGACCAACAATTTTAAAGTAATCTCTTAATTCTGGAGTGGAGAAACCTATTCTAAGTTGACCGTTAAGATTTTCATTCACCCATTCCATAGTTGGTTCGTACTGACTGTGTGCCAAAGCTATAACATCATACTCACCTGAAATGTTAGCTAATTCTTTTTCTACGACAGGTAACTCCCGTCTACATATGCCTCAGTAATCTGCCCAGAAAATAATGATTGTTTTTTTATCTGTAAAATTCTCAGCAACAACAGCTTCAGATGTATCTATATACTGAAAAGTACTTTCTGTAATAGCATCTGTAGATTCTGCCACAGCTTCTAGTATTTCACTTTCCAACTCTTCACTAGCTCCATAAGAACAGGAAATAAAAAATATGATAAATATTGGCAAGAAACGTTTCATAACTTAATGATAATCTTATTGGTGAATAACCTTGCTATCCTAAATATGTGAATATTGCACTTTTAAGCGTTGGAACAGAGATTTTACTTGGCGATACTGTTAATACTAACCTTGCATCACTTGGGCAAGTTTTATATAACAATGGATTTATTCTCTCAACTGAAAAAACTGTACCTGATGATAAAAAATTAATACAAGATGCTGTAAATGAATTACTTAATAATAATGATGTCATTATTACATGTGGAGGAATCGGGCCTACAGAAGATGATTTTACTAAAGAAGTCATTTCTGAAATGTTTGATTTGAAACTTGTTGTTGACGAAGATCACCTGAGCTGGATGAAGTCAAGGTGGGAGAGTAGGGGCATGACTATGCCTGCAACAAATGTAAAACAAGCAGAAATTCCAGCAGGTGCAACCAAATTAAACAACACAAACGGAACTTCACCAGGGATTTATATTGAATTCAAAAGTAAACATATATTCATACTTCCTGGTCCACCGAGAGAATTCATCCCGCTAGTTACAGATGAGTTAGTACCATTTTTAAAAGATAACTTTACAAAAGTAGAAAAAGATTATGAATTTATTTTGTTTTTTAATGAAGCAGAATCTGCTTTGGCAGAAAAAATTGATAAGTTCAAACCTGAAGGTTTAGATATAGCTTATTTAGCGAGTAGGGGAATAATTAAATTACGAATCGATAAAAATTCGGTCAGTGATGATGCGTTAAAAAATTTTAAAAATCAAATTAAAGAAACATTAAGTGAAAATGTATTAAGTTATGAAAATATCCCTGCTTCGAAAGTTTTATTAAGAGAATTAAAAGCTAACAACTATACAATTTCGCTAGTAGAGAGCATTACAGGGGGATCATTTTCTAAAGAGATTGTGTCTCATCCAGGTGCAAGTGAAACGTTAATTGCATCCAATGTCTTGTATTCTATGGATTCAAAAAAAGAACTTTTAAATGCTGAACCTAATGAAGACTGGGTCTTACTCACAGAAGAATTAGCAGTTGCGTCTATGAAAAAATATAATTCTTCAGTCGGTTTAGCAGTATTAGGTGAAGCTGGTCCCGTTCCTTCAAGTAAATATAAAATAGGTGAAATATTTATATCCGTCTGCATCAATGGTGAAATAACTAATTTCACACACAATTTACGCGGTAATAGGGAAGATATCATCATTAGAGCAGTAAATAACTGTATATGGGATCTATTAAATTTAATTAAATAGTTGTATTCGAACAAATGTTCGATTAAAATTTGTCATATAGAGATGTTTTAATAGTTATTAATTATTGTTAGTAAATAGGAGAAAAAAATGGATAAAGAAAGGGCAAAAAAACTTGATACAGTTTTTTCGCAGATAGAAAAACAATTTGGTGAAGGTTCTTTGATGAAACTTGGTTCCGACCACGTTAGAAAAATGCCTTCAATTTCAACAGGAGCATTATCAATAGATCTTGCATTAGGTATAGGCGGTGTACCTAAAGGTAGGGTTATAGAAATCTATGGTCCTGAAAGTTCAGGTAAAACAACATTATCTTTACATATTGCCGCTGAAGCTCAAAAAGCTGGTGGAGTAGCAGCATTCATTGACGCAGAGCATGCTCTTGATCCAATATATGCAAGTGCTCTTGGTGTTGATGTAGATGAATTACTTGTTTCACAACCCGATACAGGAGAACAAGCTCTAGAAATCGCAAATATGCTAATTGACTCAGAAGGAGTTGATGTAGTAGTTATTGACTCTGTTGCTGCTTTAGTTCCCCAAGCCGAAATTGATGGAGAAATGGGTCAATCCCATGTAGGCTTACAGGCAAGATTAATGTCACAGGCGTTAAGAAAGCTCACATCTTCTATCAATAAAACACAAACAACTGTTATATTTATTAATCAAATTAGAGAAAAAATTGGTGTTATGTGGGGTTCACCTGAAACTACAAGCGGCGGTAGAGCACTTAAATTTTATGCATCAGTAAGAATTGATATTAGAAGGATTGAAACTCTTAAGGTTGGAGCCGAAATGATTGGTAACCGTGTACGTGCAAAAATTGTAAAGAACAAAGTTGCACCTCCATTTAAAGAAGCACAATTCGATATAATGTTTGGTCAAGGTATTTCTAGAGAAGGAAGCTTACTTGATGTAGGTGTAGATCATGGGATAGTTAGAAAAGCTGGAGCTTGGTTTACCTATGATGATATTCAATTAGGTCAAGGTAAGGAAAATTCTAAGAGATTTTTAAGAGAAAATGCTGATATTGCTTTACAGTTAGAAACAGATGTTTACAAAGCAGTTGGCATGATTGAGTCTGAAGAGATTACAGAAGATGAACCTGTCGAAGAATCAGAGGATTCAACACATGAAAAATAATATAGAGACTATTTAAAAAACAATTTTATAATTCAATTGTGGAACAAACAGTTGTAATTAAACCAAAACTAACTTTTACACCTTCGCGTGTTGGTAAAAAATATTTTGTTAAAACTTTTGGTTGCCAAATGAACGAACATGATTCTGAAAAAATAGCGGGTATGTTCGAATTAGATGGTATGACTAAAGCAAGTGAAGAAGATTCTGCAGATATTATGTTTATAAACACATGCACAATCAGAGAAAATGCTGATGATAGATTATATGGAACACTTGGTCATTTAAAAAAATGGAAAGATGAAGGAATCAATCGAAAGTTGCTTGTGGGTGGATGTGCAGCACAAAAAGATAAAGAACTAGTAAGAGAGAGAGCTCCATGGGTAGATGTCGTAATTGGTACTCATAATTTAACTAATATCATTAATCTACTTAATCAATCTGAAGACTGGGGCCCTATCACTGAAATAATTGATGAAATTGAAGATCTTCCAACAGATGCACCATCAATTAGAGAGTCTGAGCATTCTGCATGGTTAACAATTCAAATAGGTTGCAATAATTCTTGTACGTTTTGTATTGTTCCATCAGTTAGAGGTCCAGAAATAAGTAGACGACCTAGCGACATCATTAATGAAGCACAAGAATTAGTAGAGTCAGGAATTAAAGAAATTACTTTATTAGGACAAAATGTAAATTCCTATGGTAGAGATTTAAAAATTGATAATAAAAGTAGACCATACTTTGCTCAATTATTATATAAGCTTAATGAGATAGACGGACTGGAGAGAATTCGTTTTACATCACCACATCCAAAAGACTTTAAAGAAGAAACTATAAATGCAGTCAATTCATTAAGTAAAGTATGTAATCAAATACATGTACCATTACAAAGTGGAAGTAGTGATATTCTTTCAAAGATGCATCGTGGATACAATAAGGAAAAATTTTTACAAAAAGTTGACATGATTAGAGGCATCATTCCAGACGTTTCATTGACGACAGATATTATAGTTGGCTTTCCTGGTGAATCTGATGATGATTTTAAAGATACTATGGACATTGTAAAATATGTCGAATTTGACTCAGTCTATATGTTTCAATTTTCGCCAAGACCAGGTACAAAAGCATACGATATGGAAGATAAATATGTTGACCAAGATATCATTAAGAAAAGATTTCAACATTTAAAAGACGTCCAGACAGATATTAGTGAAAAAAGATTAAAAAGATTTGTTGGAACTGAACAAGTCTTATTAATCGAAAAACCATCGAAAAAAAATAATCAGGTCCTAACTGGTAAAATTGATAGTGGACAGATTACACATATTGATAATAAGAATGTTTCTACTGGGGATATTGTTGAAGTTAAAATTATTGACTCAACACCTTTTTATTTAAAAGCAGAATTAATTTAGTTTGTTATATTTTCTCACAGGCATAACAGCATCTGGAAAGTCAGATTTAGCACACAGAATTGCAATTGAAAATAACATGTCTATCCTTTCAGTTGATTCTATGGCTGTATATAAGGGGCTTGATTTGCTAACTGCAAAACCATCTGACGTAATGCAAGCTCAAGTAAAATATTACGGTTTAGATATTGCAGATTGTGAACAGAATTTCTCAATAATTGATTATCTAAACTATCTAATTGAAGTAGATATTCCAGAAAAATCTTTTAAAGAAGACATATTAGCTGTTGGAGGTTCTGGATTATACGTAAAAGCAATAATTGATAGGTATGAATTTAAACCAACCGACCCAACAATAAGATCGGAATTAGAACAATTAAATTTTGATCAATTGATGAAATTTCATGAACTCAATGAGATACCAATTCCTGATATGGAGTTAAATAAAAGAAGATTAATGAGAAATATTGAAAGCTTTATGTTGGAAGAATCCAAGTATGTATTTCCAGAAGTGAATCTTCCTATAGATAAAATTGGAGTATTTTGGAATCATCCTAATCATAAAAATAATATTAAAAATAGAACTAAAAAAATGATTGATAATGGATTGGTAGAAGAAATAAACAAAATAAATAATCCTTCTAAAACAGTTCTTCAAGCTATTGGAATGAATTTATCTGACAATCTTGAGGAAAATATAAATATAAAAACAAAAAGATTAGCTAAAAAACAAATCACATGGTTTAAAAAAGAACCAAAATTACATATGATTGAAACAGATGACGATGACCTTGTATACAATTCAATGATGGAGATTATAAATGGCTAATTTTGCTTACATGTCTGGTACAGGTAATGATTTTATCGTTGGTAAGTACGAAGGAGAAGTTTCCGAAATACAAATTATTGCACTTGTAAGCGATGCTGAATATGAAGTCGATGGAGTTATATTCGTAGAACCAATTGATAGCAATTCTGTAAAAATGCATTATTTCAATAATGATGGATCTGATGCAGAACTTTGTGTAAATGGTGTACGATGTGTAGCTAAATATGCACTTGATAATAATTATGTAGATGTATCTAATTTCATTGTTCAAGCACCTGTTGGGCATTTAGAAGTGAATGTAGAAGAGAATACAGTTGAGGTCTCAGCTCCTATACCTACTTTTGAAGAAGAAAAGATTAGAGTCAACGACTTTGAAGGAGTTAAATCAACAGTAGGTAATCCACATTTTATGATAGAAGTAAATGATGTAGATGGGTTAGATTTAGAAAACTTGAATTCAGAAGTCCTCAATAAAAATATTTTTCCAGATGGTGTAAATATTGAAATATTTCAAATAGTAAGTAGAAATTATATTAAAGCTAGAGTATACGAACGAGGAGTAGGAGAGACAGATGCTTGTGGCTCAGGTGCACTATGCATGTTTAACTATCTAAATAAAACAGATCAAATAGATAATAATTCTTACGTAATGTACCCAGGCGGTGATTTAAATCTAAGATTTGAGAATGATAATTTATACTTATCAGGAGAAGTTATATATCTCTAAATAAACTTACAACTTTTCCAATAGGTTGTGTATTTTCATTAACTTCAAAGTTTTCATAATTTTTATTTGCCGGAATCAAAAATTTTTTACCAGAAATAGTATCTACATATTTAACTGTTGCTTCAGTGTCATTTATCATAAATGCACCGATATCTCCATTTTTTGGTTCAATGTTTTTATCAACCACAACAATATCATCATCATAAATACCAGCATCAATCATTGAAGATCCATTTACCTTTAATGCAAAGAGATCTTTATTATATTTTTCTTCAACAATTGGAATTTCTCCAATTTTATTTTCTTCAGCTAAAAGTGGGGTACCAGCAGAGATTTCACCGATAACAGGTACTCCCATAAAAGTATTTATTTTTTGGTTATTTGATAGTGACCTTGATAAGTTTGCTTTTTTAGAAAGTAACCCTTTTTTAATTAAATTATCTAAATGGTACTGTACTGAACTTGTTGACTTAAGATTTACAGCCTTGGCTATCTCTCTAACCGAAGGAGAGTATCCTTCTGTAGTTAATTTATAGTTTATGTATTCCAAAATCTCTGATTGTTTATTCATATAAATAAATTATAACATGATTTAGAACAAATGTTCGAATAATTTTTTGTCATACTCAATTTCTATAATTGTTTTATGAAGTTAAAAATCAAATTAATAATATATCTGTATTTTTTTAGTAGCTTAATGATATTTTTTGTTAAAAAACCAATTAACGAACAACATCAATATCAAAATACCCAAACTGTTGAATATAAAATACAAAAAGGAGACACTTTATGGGGTATTTCGCATAAATTTACAAATAAAAATCATCAAGAATTTATCTATTTAATTAAAAAGATGAACAATTTAGATAATTCATTACTTATGGAAGATCAGATACTGTTATTACCCGTAAATATTTGATACAAGATTTAGAGGTAACTATAATGACACTATATATGGTATGTCCCTACTGCAATAAAGAAGAAACTAATGTAGTTGACTCGCGTAAAAACAATGAAGGCAACTCTATAAGAAGAAGAAGAGAGTGTCCTAAGTGTAAATTACGATTCACTACCTATGAAAAAGCAGAAATTGGATTAATGATACAAAAAAGAAGTGGTGACATACAAGAATTTGACTATGAAAAGCTGTATAAAGGTATAGAAAATGCTTTTGGCGGTCTTGATATTAATGAGAAAAAGCTAAAAACACTTGTTGATAACATTCATAATGATATAAAAACTCATGGTAATAAAATTAAATCACAAATTGTAGGCGAAACTGTTCTTAAATACTTAAAAGAAACAAACGAAGTAGCTTATTTACGATTTGCATCTGTTTATAAAGAGTTTTCTGATGCTTCTGACTTTGAAAAAGAAGTAGCAGAGTTATAAATTACGGCAAATTTTTAAAATTCGAGTAATTTATTAATGACTTTTCTTTAAATTCTAATAAAGAATTTTCAAAAGCACGACTTTCAGTTTCTTTATTTAATAAAATTGCTTGAGAAATTGATTGTGCTACTTCATATTCATTATTTCTCAATGCCCCCAAATATCTACCATGTAAATTTTCAGCGGTTATAACAGCATCATTTACTAGAGATTTGTGTTTTTCAAATTCATTTATCTCTGGCAAAGTAGCTATATTTACCTTACTTTGTGCAATAACATTAGATAGATTAGTTGTAATTTGCTCAATATTTACATTTTCTTCATCAGTTGGAAGATCACCATAAATTAAAACCTCTGAAATTGAAATTCTATATGAAAGAACTAGGTCAAGCTCGTTAACAAGTGTAAATATATTAAGTAAATTTGCTTTGACAGAGCTGATATCAGATATATCAGTTCTGCTTTCTAAATTATTTTGATACTGAAGTAAAGATGATTCAATCTGTTGTAGATTTGCACTTGCATTAGAAACATCATATTTTGAGTAAAAGGTATTGGTAGATATCTCAATTAAATCAGGAAGAAGTGCAACTAATTCATTCGAATTGTTTGTAACAACAACAGCTTCTTCAACAACAGCTTCTTGGCTACTTCTGTAGTTTAAATAGGTATTTGTCGCTATTGTGATCACAAAGATCATCGATATGGATATAAATGCTGGTAAAACCCATTTTCTTCTACTTTCAAGGTCAGACCATACTCTTTGTATTTGTTCAGTTATATTTAAAGGGTTAAAGGTATCAGTTGGTGTGAGGTTAGCAACATTAGTAGGCTCAGTAGAGCTTGCAATGTATGATTCAATACTGCTTTGATGGACATATATTTCTTCTGTATTGTTCAATAATGTTTCAAATGTTTCTTGATTTAGCTCTTCAACAACTTCAGTTGCTTCTTCTGAGTAGGACGAAGCTTCAATAAGGGTATCGCTTTCAAAACCTAGAAGGTCTAAAATTTTTATTTTATTAACTTTTTTAGTTTTATTTATTAAGAAATAATCTCTAATATTCATCATTGAAAGGGTACCACTGCAAAATAATTTTAATATAAAAATAAAGATTCTTAATGAATTTGCCAAATTACCGAGCAAAAGTCATGAAGACGACATTGGTTATGATCTGTATTCAGACGGAGAGTATGTTATCGCACCTCAGAAAGTGGTACTTGTAAAATTAGGTATAGCAATTCAATTACCAAAAAAAGTTGGGGGATTTGTTTTACCAAGATCAGGGCTAGCAAGTAAGAATTTAGTTGCTCCAATCAATGCTCCAGGCCTCATTGATCCCGGGTACACAGGTGAACTGATGGTTCCATTGATGAATTATTCAAATGAAGTGTATACCGTTTCACATAATGAAAGAGTTGCTCAATTAGTAACTATAACTACAGGCAGTATTACATTTGAAAATGTTGAAGAGCTAGAAATCTCTGATAGATCAACAGGTGGATTTGGTTCTACGGGAAAAAATTAATTTTATTATTTAAATCTATTATTAATATAAAAGTTACGCGGAAGTAGCTCAGCTGGCAGAGCGCCACCTTGCCAAGGTGGAGGCCGCGGGTTCAAATCCCGTCTTCCGCTCTACACGGCGACGTGGCGGAGTGGCTACGCAGAGGTCTGCAAAACCTTGTACACCGGTTCGATTCCGGTCGTCGCCTCCAATAACTATGATTGCTATTACAGGTTCAGGAGAGTTTTTACCATCTAATCTTGATGTTGATAGAAAACTATTAAATTACTTAGATAATATTCCTTATGTACTTACATTTGCTACAGCTGCTGGTAAAGAATCTGATGAAAGACTTTCATACTGGGAAAATCTTGCAATAGAGCATTTCAAGAATTTAAATGTTAGGCATAAGCATATAGACGCACGGAATATAGAAGATTTAAATCAAGATTCAGTCATTGAAGAAATGAAAAAATCAAATTTTGTATTTTTTTCTGGCGGTTCACCAAATCACTTATATGACTCTATACATGATTCAGACTTCTCTACTGAGCTACATCTTTTAGAAAAAAGAGGAATTATTGCAGGGTGTAGTGCTGGTGCGATGATTATGGGAGAGAAAATGATTAAAGGGGTTGGTTTAAATTATTTACCAAACACAATTGTTATTCCACACTATGGTGAGAGTTTTTATTCTTGGATTTCAAATACTGTAAAGGTTTTAAACAGAGGTAAGTACAAATTACTATGTTTAGAAAAAGATACATATTTTATTAAAGATGGTGATCAATTGAGTGTTTTAGGAAAACAAAATGTTCATATTATATTCAAGAAAGAACATCATACATTCTCTGATGGTGACACAATAGACGGATCATTATTACAATGAAAACATGTGTGGAAGATACAATATTGATATTGCAAAAGATGAGCTGTCGTTTGTAAATAATTTTTCTGAAATCGAATACGAACAAAATTTCAACGTTGCACCACAGAATCAAGCTCCGTGCATAATTGATAACAATTTAGTAATTGCTAACTGGGGATATTTTCCAGACTGGTTAAAGAGTCAATCAAATCCTAGGCCTTTATTTAATACAAGGTACGAGTCGTTGCTTGAGAAAAAAACATTTACTTCAGCATTTAAAAACTCAAGATGCTTAATTCCAATCTCTGGATGGTATGAGTGGAGAGAAGAAGATAGTATCAAACAACCATATTATTTTTTCGATACTTCTGAAAGCTTGTTATTTGCAGCTGGTCTTTATTGGAATAGAAGTAGTGGCGATATTGAAACCTCTGTTATCACAAGAGAAGCTGTAGATTCGTTACAAGTGATACACAACAGATCTCCATTACTACTTACTAGTGAACAAAGAGACATATGGGTGTCTGATTTATCTAGTGAAGAGATTTATTCTGAGATTTTAGATTACACATATGATGATATAGAATTTCATAAAGTGGACAGAGCAGTGAATAATCCCAAAAATAATAATGATTCTCTTATACGAAAATATGAAGAGGTTCCTTTTTAGTGAATAGTCAGTCACCTATATATTCCTTAAAATTTACAATTACATGGATTTTTGTATACGGGATTATTGTGTTTGTTTTGTGGCAGTTTATACAAATATTTTTAGCTATATATTTAGGACTTTGGATGTTAAATCTACTAATTGAAATTGTTGAGAGGTTATTTCTAAGGTTCGGTAAAAGACTTATTACTGTAGAGAAATAATCAATTTATAAAAAATCTAAATGATGCTATATTTCTAAATACGGGAGATTAGCTCAGTCCGGCAGAGCACTTGCTCGACAAGCAAGGGGTCACAGGTTCAAATCTTGTATCTCCCACAAACTGTCTAGGAAAAAGCTAAGTAATGATTAGTTTTTCTGCCGTCACTAATCTGAGTATAATTATCTAAAAGCGAATGATGTGTTTTCATGTCCAAATATGGCTCAGAATAAGGGGAAGTTAACTCATTAATATTATTATTATATTTTTATAGAACAATGAAAGACAAGATTCTCATAGGCTCTTCTGGAACTGGTACGGCTTTTGGTATTATTTAAACTTAAAAAACAAATTCGGAGATAAAGTTGAAATTTATACAATGGATATGTTGCCAGATAATCTTTGTACAGCTTCTATATTTTCTAAAAAACATTTTCAAGTTCCATAATTAAGTGATAAAAATTTTGAAAAAGAGTTTGATAAAATTTTATTGTGTAAACAATGGTTTTCGAAGCAAGTCATTTCTAGAAAAAAATCTAATAAAAGTTTCTTATGAAAATTTATCAAATCTCAAATCAGTTTTTAAATAAACTATTTAAGTTTAATATTTGGAAATTTTATCTTTAACTTAAAATGATCAATATACATTCCAAAAGAAGTCTTTGTTGTTTGTGATAATCCAAAACAGTCATATCCAAATTGTTCCTTTTTCAAACCTAAAAGTTTTTCAGTAATAAATTGTGGATGGTCCTTGATTTTAGCTTTGTTAATATGCCTAGGAAATCTTAATTTGACCATTTCGAACCATGCTTTAAAAGCTTCTTCTGGTGATGGACCTCCTCTGTCACCCCATTCATTGAAATAATTAAACCAAGCACGTGCAAACCTCGCTCTATCTTCTGCGATTATTGACCTGGTTCTAAAGGTGGTATCGTAATTCCAAATTGGAATGTTTACTATTGGAACTGAATTGTAATCTAAAAGCTTACCATTAAGCGTTGGAAGGCACAGGTCCGACCCACCATCAAGTCTTAAGTTTGGAAATTTTTTTTTATTTAACACAAGTATTTCAAAGTTTTTGAATTCATACCTTAAAGGACTAAAAAATTTAAACTTTGGAAACGATATAGCCGGTGCATATTCGTACTTTTTTAAAGCTGATAAAAGTTTGTCTTTTGAATTTTCATGTAAAAACATATCTGTTGGCATATTTATTACCCAATCTCCTTTAGATTTCTCATATCCTTCTTGAAATGTTTTACCAATGTAATCCCAATTAAATTCATATGGCCAGTCTTGACCAACTATCACTACATCATCAGCAAAGTACTCGTAGCATTTTGTTGCTTCACGCCAAGGATCCATTCTTTTATCTGGATTTGTCATATGTGTAAAAATTGTAAGATTCATGATTAAAGCATATGCTTATAAATTTTTAAATCTAAAAATTTATTCTTTTTTTATATTAAAGTCAACATTATGCAAACAGTTCCCTTTAATGACTTAAGTAGAATTCACAACCAATTTATCGACAATTCAATAAATAATTTTAAAGAAGTCATAAAAAATAGTTCTTTTGTATTGAATGAATACATTAATCAATTCGAAATTGATTTTGCTAAGTTTACAAATCAGAAATATACAATTTCCTGTGCAAATGGAACCGATGCAATCGAATTAATACTCAGAGCTTTAGAAATTGGCTATGGAGATGAAGTTTTACTACCGGCAAACTCTTTTGTAGCTACATCAATTGCCGTAAGTAGGTGCGGAGCTACACCGGTGTTTGTAGATAATGATGAATTTTATCTAATTGACATTAATGATTTAAAAGAAAATATATCAAGAAAAACAAAGGCAATTATAGCAGTCAACTTATATGGTCAAATGGCAGACCTCAAATCACTTTCAAAAATTGCTAAAGAAAATGGTATTTTCTTAATTGAAGATGCAGCTCAGTCGCATGGAGCTTATGACGTTGATAATAAAAATGTTGGTGATTATTCTTCAGCTGCTGCTTATAGTTTCTATCCTGGAAAAAATTTAGGTGCTTGGGGTGATGGAGGAGCAGTTACAACAAACAATAAAAAATTAGCAGAAAAAATTAAAGCCTTAAGATCTTATGGTAGTGAAAAGAAATATTATCATAAATATCTTGGGTTTAATTCTAGGTTGCAACCATTTCAGGGATATGTTTTATCTCAAAAACTTAAATTTTTGAGTGATTGGAACGAAGATCGTAATGAAATAGCTAATATATATTCCGATAGACTATCTAGTTACAAAAATATTATTTTACCAAAAGTTTTTAACGGTAATAGTCATGTCTGGCATTTATACGTAGTAAGAGTAAAAAACAGAAATACAATTATTGACCAAGGAAAAAAAAATGGAGTTGAGTTTTCTATTCACTACCCTCTACCAATTCATAAACAAAAAGCTTATACAAATCATTTTCAAAGTAAAAAATTAATAAAAAACGCCGATACTTATTCAAAAAATTTACTTTCACTTCCCATTTTTCCTAAGATGAAAAAAACTGAAGTAGAAAAAGTTTTACAAACATTGATAAATTTAGCAAAATGATTTTATCAAGATGAATACTTTATTAGTAGGTGCTGGTTATTGGGGTCAAAATTTTATAAGGATTCTCGAACAAAAAAATAATAATTTCAAACTAAAATATATTTTAGATCCAAATATTGAAAACCAAGATTACGAATGTTATAAATCACTAGAGAGTCTTAATAGTGTAATAGACGACATAGATGCAGCTATTGTTTGTACTCCTACTAAAACCCACTACGAAATTGTTCATTTTCTATTGAGCAACAATGTTAATGTATTGGTTGAAAAACCACTTACAACTTCTGTAGTTGAAGCAGAAAAATTATTTAATTTAGCAAATAAAAAAAATAAAGTACTTTTAACTGACCATACCTTTCTTTATAATTCTTCAATTATTTACATCAATAATTTAGTTAAAAATAATGTGATTGGAGACTTATTACACATAAGCTTTGAAAGGACAAATCTTGGCCCAATAAGAACAGATGTTAGTTGTTTATGGGATTTAGCTACTCATGATATATCCATAATGAATGCCTTGATTGACGATAAGGTCCAGAACATTACCGCATCTGGTTTCATAAACAAAAATAGCAATGTACACGATATAGTAAACATATCAATTAATTTTGAATCAAAATTTGTATCAATATTCACTAGTTGGCTGCATCCCGAAAAATCTAGAAAAATTAAATTAGTTGGTACTAACAAAATGATTATTTATGATGATACAAATAATAACGAACCAATAAAAATTTATGATAAGAAATTAAACAATTTATCAGAAAAATTAAATAATTATGGTTCGGTATTTAACTTTTCTATAGGTGATGTTGTAAGTCCATATTTAGAATTAAAAGAACCTTTAGTAGAAGTTATAAAAGATTTTCAAAGTAATATAGAAAATAATACTTCTATAAATAAATTAAATAGCCAAGAGCTAGCAATTAATACTATTAGTGTTTTAGAGAAAATTGAAAAAGCTATAGAGTCATAATAAAATAAAAAAATTTCATTAATTTATTGAAATTGTTCTTATCTAGCCGCATATATATTTATACAGATTAATTTTTTATTTATAAAATATGATAAGTTTGTTATTTGCAAAACTAAGATTAATTTTGATATGTCTAAAAATAAATTAACGTATGTATTTGGCCATGGACGAGTAGAAAAAATATTTAATAACAATTATGAGGCCAAAGAATTTTTTTTCTCATATTTTCATTTTGATGAATTAAGAAAAAACATCAAAATAGTTGAAATGTTACCTGAAGAAGAGAATGTACATGGATCTAAATTAATTTTACGATTTATTGACAAAGTTTTGAGAAAAATTTCAAATTTACCATTTTATTTTTGTGAGATCTTAAGTATTAAAAATCTCAAAACAATATTTAATTCAGAAAAAGTATTGATAACAAACGATAGATTAGCTATATCTATATTACCGATTATTATTTTTTGCAAATTATTTAGTAAAACAGAATTCTATGTAATAGTTATGGGTCTATATGATAAAAATAGAGATATTCGATTTGTTAGGATTATACAAAGGCTCATAATTTCTTTGCTAGAGAATCTAGTTAGTAAGTTCGTTTTTCTTGGAAAAGGAGAGTTAGATTACGCAGTTATAGATTCTACAAACAAACAAAAATCAAAATTTATCTTTCTTCCATTTTCAATTGATTATGAATTTTGGAATGAAGGAAAGCTTAATAATGAAAATTCAAATCAAATTTTATTTATAGGAAATGATGGCAATAGAGATTATGATTTCGTACAAAAAGTAGCCAAAGAATTACCACAATTTACATTTTTATTTATATCTAAAAATATTGATGAAAAGAATTTAACTAATAATTCTCAACTTGTTAAAGGAAGTTGGAATAATTATGAATTGACTGATTCAGAATTAAAACAAATTTATAAAAATAGTTTTGCAGTAATACTTCCTTTGCAAGATTCATATCAACCATCAGGCCAAAGTGTTTCACTTCAAGCAATGGCTTCTGGTGTACCAGTAATTATTTCTGAAACTAAAGGATTTTGGGATTATAAAAACTTTAAAAATCATGAACATATTATATTTTGTAAAAATAATGATATTTCAGATTGGAAGGAAGCAATTATAAATTTAAATCAAGATAATATTTTGTATGAAACAATATCCAGAAACTCTAAAAAACTTGTGGAAGAATTCTATAATTTAGAAGTTTTTCACGAAAAGTTGTTAGACATATTAAACATAAATGAAAAAATATAGTTGGTTATGTTTTTTCTTTATTTATTACAAAATTAACGTAAGGTGTATTTAATCCAAGAAATTTTTGTTGTTCATAATCAAACTTCTCAGCAAAACCTGCAATGTAATAATGTTCATTTAAATTTTCATCACCTTCTATAAATGCATTTAGTGCATTATCTCTTCTCTTCCAGTATGACTTTTTAAAATCTGGATTGCCTTCATAGAAAAGTGGATTGTATGTAATATTTGATTTTTCTTTTGGTATCAATTCATCGCAAACGCCTTTATATTCGTCACCTATTTGTACTTCATATCCACCCAGTTCATATTTATATGCTTTTATTACGCAGAATTTATGATATTTGTATTCAATAGAATTCCAGATTGACTCTACATGGGAGGTATCTATAAATTCATAATTCTTATTCTCTTTAAATGCAATGTTTAATAAATACATAGCATCAAAGTAATTAATAAACAATTTTTGGTTATTGTCAGATGCGTAATAATTATCTTCCATAACGTATACATTAATATTGTTAAGTCGTAATTAGTTTAAGAAGTAAGTCTAAATAGGCGTATATACTTTGAATATGAGTAGACAGATTAAGAACATTATTGCAATTACAGTTTTCCTTATTTGCATTGGCTTAATAAATGTTGCAGGTCAAAATATTGAAATTGAAATAAGAGGGATCAATGCTTTTACTTTTATTTTGATCATTGCTGTACTACTGCAGATAATCTTTTTTCTTCCTTCTTTTCTATTGAAAACAGAAAAATATTATGACTTAGTAGGTAGCTTAACTTACATCACAACTATATCGCTTGCATATTTTTCTGTTGAGAATAAAACAATAATAGATTCAATTATTTATTTCTACGTTATGGTCTGGGCTTCACGACTTGGCATCTATTTATTTAGAAGAGTAAGAAATGATGGTAAAGACGTAAGGTTTGAAAAGGCAAAAACACATTTTTTCTGGTTTCTTCAGTATTGGATGGGACAAGCACTTTGGGTATCACTAACTGCATGCGCTGCAATTATTGCAATCTTATCACCTGAAGAAGACACACTATCAGTGTTAGCTATATTTGGTATGGCGTTGTGGCTCTCTGGATTTGCCATTGAGTCTATAGCTGACTATCAAAAACGAGTATTTAGAAAAGAAAACAATCCAGGTGAATCCTTTATTCACACAGGCCTTTGGGCAAGATCAAGGCATCCTAATTATTTTGGAGAGATAACACTTTGGACTGGTATTGCTGTCATAGCTTTGAACACATTAACTGGTATAGAATACGTAACCCTTATATCACCAGTATTTGTATATATTTTATTAACCCGCATGAGCGGTGTTAATTTACTTGAACGTATTGCTGATGAGAGGTATGGACATTTAGAAGAGTATCAACGCTATAAAAGGAATACTCCTGTACTAGTTCCTAAACTTTCTAAAGATAAAATATAAACCGATTCCAATAGCAATTAATTGATAGTATGGTAGTGAGTCATATCTGATTAAAAAGTTGTACCCTATACCAATGATTCCTAAACCTACTGCAAGTTTCTGCCAATTTTTCATTTATAAACTATCTAATTTTTCAAGTAGAACATCTTTTTCTCCAGGAAGCATGTCGACTGTATGATTGATATTTGGAAAATTTCTTGAATCTACATCATCTTTAAAACCTTTTATCGCTTTTGATCTTTCTTCTTTTAGTTTATCTTTTATTTTTTGACCATCTCCCCATGATTTTGCATGCCGTGGCATTTTAATTCCAGCAGTTTCGCCACAAATATCCTCAAAGAATAAAAACATTACATCTCCACCTGAACCAGATCCAAGTGAGTTTATAACTAAAGATGTGTGTTTTTTAATTTCATTTAATGCATCTTCAGCTACACACTCTACTTCTGCACCAAATGCTCCTGCATCTTCCAGTCGTTTCATATCTTTAAGTATTCCTATAGCTTCATCAGCAGTTTTACCAACAGTTCTAATCCCACCATATTTTGTTGCCATTGAAGGAACCATTCCTACATGACCTTGTACCTGCATGCCTTCTTTTGCTAACATCTCTACAACATCAAAACTTCTTGGTGTGAGTACCGAATCAGCTCCTGCCATCATTACATCAAAAGCACCTCGAAGTATTTCCTCATTTGTAATAAACCTTCCAGCAAAAAGAGCTGCTGTAATAAACGTGTTTGGTGCACCGTTTCTAACATCTTGATACCAGTCACTTCCCGTAATAATCATATCCACGTCTTGGCTTGCAATTATTTCAGCCTCTTCTTGATTAGCAGCGGTAACTTGAGTCATTTTTTTGTTATTTTTTTTATTTTCTAATATGTCACCAACAGTTATATTTCTTTCTACCTGTTCGTGACCAAAGGTGTAGATACGTTTCATTTAAATAATTATAAATGTATTTTTATCAATTAAAATTGATTAAATAAGGAACTATAAATGGGAAATTTGATAAACGTTTTAACAAAATATATTCAAGGTTTATTTAGTCGTTCTGGAGTTTCAAACGAAAAAAAGCCTTCTTCTATTATTATTCAATTTATCCTTATAAGTGTATTTGCAATTCCATATGCTTTTATATCCTTGCCACCAGACATAACTGTTGTGCAAGTTGTCTCTGCATTTATTGTTTTTCTATTTATTGTTGTTTTTGCTCTAAGTGTTGAAATACTTTAAAATTTTATAAATTATTTAACAGCTAAAGGATCTCCATACTCCCAAGTAACACTACCGCCTCGATCCAAAGTTTCTATTAGCTTCATATCTCCCTGATCAATAGTAAAAGTTAAATCAAAATTATCTTTCATTCGATCAATTTTTATACTTTTTGGCAGAATTGCATAACCTAGTTGCAGTGCCCATTTAAGTAATATTTGAGCTTCACTGACGTTATATTTAATAGCTAATTGTTTAAATGGAGACTCTGCATCTTCACTATCTTTATACATTTGGTCAGTTTTTAAACTATTCTCACCATCTTTATGTCGCCATGTAGATAGTGGCACAAGGCTGCTGTATGCAATAATATCAATGTTATTTTCTTGAAGATAAGTAACAAGTTCTGGTTTTTGTGACCATGGATGTAACTCTATCTGATTTGCAGCTGGAAGTGGGTATCCTTTATCATTTAATTCTTCAAGATGATTAATACCCCAGTTAGATACACCAATATTTTTAATTTTTCCCATTTCTTGTTGAGATAATAATGTTTCCCACTGTTCTAACCTTTTACCCTTAGCATGTGGAGAGTGAATTAAATATAAATCTACATATTCTAGGTCAAGATTTCTTAGGCTTTTTTCTAATGACTTGATCGTACCTTCATTATTTTTCACCCTATCAACTTTTACCAAGCCACCAGGCCAAAGTTTTGTAGTTATAGTGATATCATTTCGTTTAAGATCTGTATCAGTAAATATTCTGTTTATTGCTCTACCTACGCCATCTTCGTTTCGATAAACTTCTGCAGTATCTATATGTCTATATCCATAATCGATAGCAGCGTACGTCATTTGTTCTGCTTCTTCAGAGTTCATATTGTAAGTACCTAGACCAATTCGAGGTACTATGTTATTTGAGCTTTTCTCCATAATTAATATAACAAATATAACAGACTAAAAAAATAATGGTATGAGCAGAGCAAAACTTAAAAGTAGTATTTTCTTTGGTTCCATTATTTAATATTACATTTGGTTGAGAACAAAATTTCTTAATGCTAGATAAGTTATAAATATCCAAAACACTTTTTCTAATCTTTTTGTTACCCAGAGTCGGTCATACTTGTAGTAAAAACCAAAAAAGAGTAATAATTTGTTCAACATTGATAAGCCTAAATTACTGTATATGCAAAAAAGAGTCCAGTTTCCCAAACTCTTTTTTTGAGGTAACAGGCTTATTACCTAATACCACCTTACTTGTTTAAAAATATAAATAAATATTAAAAAAGCTTATTTACGTAAATCGAAATATGGCATAAATACTTGAAGAACTCTTCCTATTGATAAAACAATTATTATTGATGCAATACCAATTTTTCCACCCAAAAGGAACCCAATAGAAAATGCTACAAACTCCAACAGAGTTCTTGCGTTACCTATTTTTAATCCTAGCTTTTCAAGTCCAACCATTATCCCATCCCTTGGGCCTGCACCTAAATTTCCGCCAACATATATAGCAGTGCCAAGACCAATTAACGTAATTCCAGATATTAAATAAATTACTTGAACCACTAGTGATTGAGCATCGGGAATAATGTTGATAACAAAATCTGCAGTTAGTCCGATCCAAAACGCATCAAATATAGTTGCAATGCCGGGTTTCTGCTTAAGTGGAATCCAAAGTAGTAGAGAAATAAGTGAAGTTAATATACCCGCTTGTCCATAAGATATATTAATTGTTTTAGAAATACCATCGTGTAACACACCCCATGGTCCTAAACCTAAATCAGCCATGTAGTTAAAAGCCACACCGATACCGATCATAGTTATGCCAGTAACTGCTTGGATATATCTTCGGGCTAATAAGGGCATATATCAATGTAACATTTTGAGCTATTTAGATTAATATTCAAATATAAATTATGGAAGATAAAGAAATCACCGAAGCAAGACGTCAAGCACGTAAGAAAAAACATATGTTAAAACGAAGGGGTCGTTTAGACTTTAGAACTAACAGAACAGGTAAAAGAAAATAATTGTATTTTCTTTTATAGATACTAAATACTAAAGATATACTTACTTTCTTATGTCTAAAAAAAACTTAAGAAATATTGCGATAATTGCTCATGTTGATCATGGTAAAACAACCCTAGTAGATGGGTTACTACAACAGAGCGGCACATTTAGTGACCATGCAGTAGTTGAAGAAAGAATTATGGATTCAGGTGATTTAGAAAAAGAACGTGGAATTACTATTACTTCTAAAAATACCGCAATTCTTTATGAAGACGTAAAAATAAATATTGTTGACACTCCTGGCCATGCTGATTTTGGTGGTGAAGTTGAGAGAAGTTTAAATCTTGTTGATGGAGTACTTTTGTTAGTAGATTCAAGTGAAGGCCCATTACCTCAAACAAGGTTTGTATTGAAAAAAGCATTAGAAAAAAAATTACCAGTTATTTTGGTTATTAATAAGATTGATAAACCAGATTCAAGAATCGATGAAGTTTTGCAAGAAACATATGATTTATTTATTGATTTAGATGCCAATGATGAGCAAATAGAATTTCCTATAATTTATACAAATGCAAAAGATGGTATTGCAGTAAACAATATTGAAGATTCTCAAAAAGACTTAACTCCTTTATTCGATTTAATAATAAATTACTTTGAAGGACCAGAAACATCAGATTCATTAAGCACTCAATTTCTTGTTACTAACCTTGCATACGACTCATATGTAGGGCAAGTTGCTATAGGCCGGTTAGATAGCGGAACACTAAACATCAATGATAAATATAGTTTGTGTACTGAAAATGAAACACTTAATAATATCAAATTATCCGCACTATATACATTCAAAGGACTAGAAAGAACAAGTGTTGATACATTAGAATCAGGTGACATTATTGCAATTGCAGGAATAGAAAATATTAATATTGGAGACACAATCGCTGATAATTTAAATCCAGAACCTTTACCTAGAATCAGTATAGACCAACCTACAGTTTCTATATTTTTTCATGTTAATAATTCACCATTTGCCGGTAGAGAAGGAAAATATGTCACCTCAAGAAATTTAATCGAAAGATTAGAAAAAGAAGTATTAAGCAATGTCTCTCTCCATGTTTCGTTGACAGAGAAAACAGATGTTTTTGAAGTTAAAGGAAGGGGAGAGTTGCAAATGGCAGTGTTAATAGAAACTATGAGAAGAGAAGGTTATGAGTTTATGGTTTCTAGGCCTGAAGTCATTACTAAAAAGATAGATAATCAAATACATGAGCCTGTTGAAAATGTATATATTGACATTCCAGAAGATTATGTTGGAACTGTTACTAAAAACTTATCTAGCAGAAAAGGAAAGATGTCTAGTTTGATGAATAATGGGTTCGGGAGAGCTACGTTAGAATTTGAAATACCTTCAAGAGGATTAATAGGATTTAGAAATCAATTTTTAACAGAAACAAGAGGTGCTGGAATCATGAATACATTATTTGATTCATATAAACCTTGGTTTGGTGATATACCACAGCGTACATCAGGTGTATTAGTTGCAGATCGTGACGGAAAAGTAACTACCTATGCAAGTTTAGCAATGGTTGATAGAGGCATTTTGTTTATACCTCCAGGGACTATGGTTTACAAAGGAATGATTGTTGGAGAAAGAAACAATGAAGGTGATTTGGTTGTAAACATAACAAAAGAAAAAAAATTAACTAATCATCGTGCTTCAGGATCTGATGATACCGTTCCTCTGAGACCTCCACAGTTGATGTCTTTAGATCAGTGTTTAGAGTTTATAAGTGATGATGAATTTGTTGAGGTTACTCCTGAATCAATAAGACTAAGAAAATCTGATTTAAATGTTAAGACTTAATTTTTGATTCTTTAAGAAGAAGAGTTCTTTTTTGTTCAATTCCACCTTTACCACTATAACCACCTAACTTTCCATCAGAGCGAACAACTCGATGACAAGGTATGGTTGGAGGATATGGATTTTTTCCACAGGCATTAGCTACAGCCCTAGAGCTATTTGGTCTCCCTATTGCAATTGCTAAATCTTTATATGTTCTAGTCTCTCCATATGGAATCTTAGATATTTCATTCCATACTTTAACTTGAAATTCTGTACCGTGTAATTCTAGATTTTTCATATCGGGATTATATAATTATTAAATAATGAAATCAATTGGCTTAATAGGTGGAATGTCTTATTCATCTACGATCATTTATTATGATTTTTTAAATAAATTATCAAACGATCATTTCGGTGACTTAACAACTCCTAAAATTTTATTAAGTTCTGTAAATTTTTCTTATATTGAAGAATTACAGCATCAAGGTAAATGGTCTGAGCTTGGATCGAATCTAAATAATGAAGCTATAGCCTTAGAACAAGCCGGTGCAGAAGTACTCGCATTATGTACGAATACTATGCATAAAGTAACAGAAGACATGTTAGCTAATGTCTCAATACCTTTTATTCATATTGCAGAAGCAACAGCTAAAAATATAACCAATGATCAATTCAAAAAGCCAGCTCTTCTTGCTACAAAATTTACCATGGAAGAAGATTTTTATATAGAAAAACTAATGGAATGCGGTCTTGAACCAATTATTCCTAAGAAGGAATCTAGAGAGATATTACATACGATTATTTATGATGAACTATGTTTCAATGTTACAACAGAAGAAAGTAGAGAAAAATTTATCGATATTTCTAACGAAGTAATTAAAGAAGGTGCTGATTCAATAATTTTAGGATGCACTGAAGTTGGAATGTTGTTAAATAATGATAATGTAAATTTGCCTGTATATGATACTGTTCAAATTCACTGTACAGAAATATTTAATTCAATTTTATAAACCCTATTTAAGTTAAGGAATCAGTTTTAAAAACTGATTTTCATTAACTTTTTCTTTTCTTAAAGCTGACAAATTGAAGTAATTATTTACATTCAAAGAATCACTGTAGTTAATTGTTCCTTTTAAGAATGAATATTTAGCTAGGGGACTGATAGCTCCAAAAGCCACAAAGTCATAATGTCTTGAATCAGTCATGTAATATGTATAGAAAGGAACACTTGTTGTTATGTACTTTTCTAATACATCCATCTCACTTAAATTTTCTTCGTCTTCATAACCCAAATACCAATCTTCACTATATATAAAATAAGTTTCTGTAGTTAAATGAATGTCGATGTTGTTAGCAACTAGTGGTGTAAAAAAAGGATCTTGGAGTGTTAAAGAATTACAATAATTATTCTCACAATACAAATATCCTGAACCTCCACCAGTTGAGTGACCAATAATTGATATATCTGTAAAATCAGCTGGATAGTTTCTATTTATTAAATAAGCTACAGTGTCCTCAATATCTAATGACATCTCGTACATAACCTCATACACATTGCTAGAGGCATCAGTGCTACCACTGTTGTATATTGTTCCTGAAGGTAAATCAGTAAACATAGCCAACCCTGTATGGTCTAAAGCTATAACAACGTATCCTTGTGATGCTAACTCTACTAATTGGTCTGATGCGAATATTTTTTCTCCAGCCCATCCATGTGTATAAATAACAACTGGAAAATCATCACCTGCATTAGGAATATCAACACCAACATCAAAATAAGTCAAAGTTAAATGGCTAAAAAGAAATGTAGGTAAGGTGAGTTCCCATGTTCTATTTAAATAATTTACTATCGACTTACCCCAGTCAGATGGAGAATCTTTAAACAGTTGTATTAACTGAGTCTCTTGATTGCTTGGGTAATATATATCAATAAGTAGTTGACGATTTGTATCAGGAGATAAATTACTTAATTCATAAAAAGGCTTTGGTTGTTTTCTATTATTATTTTCTATAAATATTTCTTGATAACCTACAGAATAAACTTTATTCTCGATTTGAAATTTTGGTACAGGTAAGTAATAAATTAATAATGAGGCTGTTGTGAATATTAATATAAGAACAAACATCGACAAAGTTCTTAGGGCGATATGTCTTTTTTTAAAATTAAAGTAGTAAGTAATAATATGAAAAGCAGTTAAAAGGTACAAAAGAACGTACTGCCACTTATAACCAACTATCAAATATTGCGATAAAAATCCTGTTAAAGAAAAATAAATAACATAGAGTTGAGTTTTTTTTGATATAAAATTTTTTAATAATAGGGATAAACTTATTATCAAAACAAAATAATCAAAATAATCCATATTTTAAGGATATAACAAGAAAATTTTTATAATAACTTTATGAGTGAAGCACTTAACTTTTCCAAAAAATTAATATTTTTCACAATAATTTATAACTTATTAGAGGGAGTGTTTGCTCTATATTTTGGTATTAATGAAAACTCTACTTCTTTATTAAGTTTTGGAATCGATAGTTTTATAGAAATTTTCGCTTCGACGATCGCTCTTTTAGGTTTATCAGCTAACAACAAGCTATCTGAACAGTTTGCTGAAAAATTAATTGCATATTCTTTTCTTTTATTAGTGTTTTTTATAATATTTAAATCCTCGTATGACTTATTAAATAGTTATAAACCAGAACCTTCTTTTTATGGTATTTTGATAGCTTTAGTTTCTATATGCGTCGAAGGTCCACTTGCTTATAAAAAATTACAAATAGGCAAGAAATCAAACAATACAATAATTATCGCTGAGGCCAAAGAAACATTATTTTGTTTAAATCTCTCAGTCTTAGTAATTGTGGGAGTAGGTGTAAATTACTTTACTAATTTATGGTACTTTGATCCAGTTGCGGCTTTATTTATGATTCCATGGCTTATATATGAATTTACTCAACACAAATAATGTAAAATTTATCTATGAATAGTCACACAGTTTTAGCTAAGACTATCCATTGGACGTTTTCTATTCTTTATGCGTATGGAATATTAAAACAAGTTGAAGATTTAGATGAATTAGAGGACGCCTCACTTTTAAATTTTGAAATAGTATTTGCTGTAATATTTTTAGTCATTGTCATGCTTCGTTTTTTCTATATGAAAGATGCTAAAACATTACTTGGAGCACATGATGAGATGCACAAAGGGCATTTATTTATTGCTAAAGCGACACATAGGCTTGTGTATTTTAGTTTAATTATGTTGCCTACAACGGGTCTTTTAATAGCATGTATTTTTAATGCAGACATTCCTGGAATGGGTATTGCAATAGCTCTACACGAGTTTTCAGCTTTTTTAAGTTATATAACTATCGGTATACATGTAGCTGCTTCTTTATATTCACGTTTTAAAGGAGAAGGCATTTGGAACGCTATGGTCCCTATATGGCAAGTGAGTAAAAAAAATGAATCTAAGATTGTCTCTACATTGGAAACTATTGAAAATAAAGTCTATGACCAAATTGAAGAAAGATTGTTAAAGTAGCTCTAATTTTATTTTGCTATAGTCAAGAATATGATTCACTTTATTACATTTATTCAAATTGTTGATGCAACTATTCACATACTTACAAACCAAGCGGAACCAATAAGAATTATTGCTAACTTTTTAATTGTTGTTTGGCTTTATGTAATTGTAAGCAAAAATAATAAAAAAATGAATATTGGAATAGTTAGCTCATATATTATTTTAAATTTTATATTTCTTTTAATGAACGGTTTAACCAATGATGGAAGCCCGAGAGTTTTTCTATATGTTGCTGTTTCTTTAACATCAATACTAAGTTTTAATTTAATTTCAAAAAATAAAAGTTAATTTTTAAATTAGACCTTTTCACTACATTTTCTGATGTAGCATATGCAATAATGAGTATATTACAAACAAATGATTAAATTTTTATTTAAAGAATTAACTTCATCACTTTTCTCTGTGTTTATCTTTCTATTTTTAATGTTTTACGCGATAAATATTTTTATTCCTGGTGATTTTTTAACGCCACTTAGTCTAATGATTACTCAAGAAGAGTTGGATGCTTTAAGAGCATCTTTAGGAGCTGATGATCCTTTATACCAACAATATTTTAGATGGGTTGTAAGTGTTCTCTCAGGCGAGATTACACCAGGAGGTTTTAGACGAAGTTCAAGTGAAGCTATAACATCAACAATTATTCCAACACTTCAAGTTCTACTACCTTCATTACTTTTAGCATACTCACTCTCGAAGCTTCCAGCATTAAAGACTTCAATAGGAAGATTGCATAAAGATAAAATTTTCTCAGATATAACAGCTACATTATTGATTAGTTTGTTTCCACCAATAGTGTATTTCTTTATTGGAGACAGGGTAGAGGGCTATTATCAGGAATTAACAACTAATTTAGAATTTAAAAAAATCCCAGCTTCACTTGTTGAATTTACATCTTTTCAATTAGATATGTTCTTGTTTTTATTCTTACTTGGTTTGATAATATTATTTATTTCATTCATCGAATTAGCTACTTTTTCTTTTGTTCCCAAATTAAAATTATCAATCGGTTCAGCACTTATCGTATTTTTATATCTATATCTTGAACAGGTATATTTTTTTCAGATATTTTTTGAAACAAAAGTTGCAATAATGACAATTTTAGTACTCTCTGTCTTCCTCTTAGGAGAGTATATTTTAATGAATAATGTAGTAGTCCAAAATATTTCAAGAGAACCACACATCCTGACTGCAAGAGCAATTGGATATTCTAGAAGACAAATATATACAAATCACATACTTAGAAACTCTTTTGGTCCCATTGCATATCGTTTAGGAATGAATATTCCATATCTTATTGCTTCATTAGTAATCGTTGAATCAACCACTAATTGGGGTGGTATGGGAAGTCTGCTTTATGCAACTATTACAAATCAAGATTCAAATGCTGCAATGGGTATTTTATTTTTACTTGCCCTTCTTGCAACATTCTTTCGTATATTTATTTCTATAGCTCATAAATTATTAGATCCAAGGTTAAGCAACAATGTATAGATATATTTTTAAAAGCACGTATCGAAGTTTTTATGGAAAAATTGGTTATCTATTTTTATTTATTTTTATTTCATTAAGTTTTTTACATTCATATTTACTTAGTTCTGAAATCTGGCCACAAAGTATATATGACCCAATAGTTGGTTTTGATGTTGAAATATTTCCTCATCCAACTCCTCCTAGCTCAAATCACTTATTAGGAACCGATCCACTTGGTAGAGACGTAATGAGTATGTTAATGGCAGGATCTAGACCGTTAATTCTGTTGTCCCTATTTTCATTTTTTATAGGTCTTTTTATCTCTTTGTTAATCGGCACATTGATACCTTATTTATTTAAAAAAATGGACCTGCTTATGAAGGAAGTATCTTCTGGAGTTATACTCATGCCTCCACCATTAGTTTTGCTTATATTAGGTACAGGAGAGTTTGTTGATAAGCTGAGTCCAAGCATGGTTGGAGTAATTTATGGAATGTTGTCTGGACTAGGGGTATCTTTTCTTGTAATTAGGTCAAAAGTTTTAGAGATTGAAAATGCAGAATTTATTAAGGCTTCTAAATTGATTGGTGGATCTAGATTTTACATTGCAACCAGGCATATACTCCCAATCGTTGTTCCTTATGCGGTAAGTCTTATGTTAACTAGTACTACATATGGAATTATTGCTTATGGATTTGCCTCTTTCTTTGGACAAGTTGGTTGGACATCGAACTGGGGGATGATGATCTACGATGCAATTACATATGGTTCTTTATTAGGAGGCATAAATTACTGGAATTTCATTCCTCCGACATTAGGATTCCTTTTATGTTCCAGTTCATTTTATTTACTAAGTGTTAGTGTGAAGAAACAGTTTGGAATCAGTATTTAATATCTATCTGTTTTACCTTGAAATATTTTAGATAAAATACTTTGTCCGTCTTTCACTGGATTTCTTTTATTAACTCTCTCTGATTGATAGTTTGTTTGAATTTCTTCAGATTCCATTTCTTCAAGTGACTCTTCAAACTCTTCAAGCAATTCTTCCATTTGAATTTCATCACCAAGTTCATCGTTGTTACCTTTGTCATCCATTTTTGAACTTTGAGTTTTATTCCTAGGAGAACGAGCAAGATAATATGCTATCAACAAACTGACAAATGCGCTTCCGAAAGTCTCATTGGTAAATGTTCCTGTTTCTATCTGAGCAACAATTCCTGAAGCTGTTGAAAAAAGAATAAAGATTGCAAAAAATCTTCTTATTATGAGACCTATTGACCGATTTTGTTTAAGCTCCATTTATTACCTTTTAATTTAACCCAGCTTTATAAGTTCTAAATTTCGGACCCATAGCAGATAAATTTTCTTTCATTTCATCAGATACATCACCTAAAATTGTCATATTTTCAAATGTAGTAATCTCTCGGAATTTCAAATTTACTGGAGTTCCTATTGCCTTAGTTGCAATTTCTTTAAAACTCACAGGATTGTCAAACTCTTCAATCAATGTTGCTGTATTTGTTTCCTCGTTGACATACCATTCAAACTTATTTAGACCATCTACACCTAAGCTTTCAATAAATTGACATTGTTCATTTTCTATAAAATCTATAAATTCATCGGCTGATGTATAGCTCACATCAATAATGACTCTTAGTGACCCACTGTCTTTATGTAACTCCATTTAGACTCCTTTTAACTTCTATATTTATAATAATGACAATGTTTTATGAGCGCTTCCCTTACAAGGAAGAAGTCACAGGTTCAAATCCTGTAGCGCCCACAATGGTTTTTCAGAAATCTTTACATATATATACTCAAAAGACACCTAAAAGACACCTAAATTATGTAATAATAATTTTATGAAAAAATTTGTAATTTTAATATTGTTGATATCATTTTGCGGTGGAAACTCTTCAGATAATTCTCAAATAGAAGTTTCAGTATCATCATCTACTACCACTTCATTGGTTACGACTACTAAAGTTAATAACAATTTTGTATATACAACTGAAGAATGCTTGAAATGGGAAAAGAACTTTGATGAAATGGCAAATCAGTTTAACGCGTTGATTATCCCAGATTATGAAAATAAGATTGGATACATTGCTAGTGTCTCAGTTGGTGCAAATTACGAAACTGAAGATATTGATTACAAAACTAATGTTGAACCTTATATAAATATAAATTCAAGTGGTTATTTAATTGATTTATTTGACCCTTTCAATAATAAATATATAAAAATTCATACCTACGATAGAAATGATTCTTTTGAACAATTGTCTTTAGATTGGGGTAACAGCACTCTTAAAGAAATTCAGAGATACAACGCTACAGTTTTTCCAACAGTTTTACCTCCACCTGAAGATTTCAAAGAATCAACTTTAGATTGGATTGAGTTACAAAAATACTATGAAAAATTATTTAGTTATACTCAATTTGCTGCAACACCTATTTATGATCCTGAAAATCCAAAAAATCCACTATATGAATATACAAATCTACAAAATGATGCGGTTATAGAAGTTTTAGAAATCTACTCAAAAATGGAAGTATTAAAAAATAATCTATTAAATTCTTCTGAAAAAGATTGTAAGAGTGAAAATAGTGTTAATGAAAAATCCAATTCAACTAATAGTTCTAGTTCTATTTGCTCAACTTGGACGAGTGAAACTGCATCTAATTTAGCGCGTTTTCAAAACTATGTAAATCTGATGACCGATGCATCGTATGATGCAGCATATGGTTATATAAGTTATGCTGAATACCAATCTAAATTAGAAAATTATGAAATTAGAATAAAAAGTATTTATTCTAGCCAAAACTCTAATTTTCCAAATTCATCTAATCAAGCTGCACAGGAATACTTATTGGAAGCAATTGATCTAACTTTGTCAGCTATTTCATTCACAATTGTTGGTCTGGAATTAAATGACGCAAGCTATATAGAACTAGCTGCGGACCTTCAAGAAGAGTCAGCATCATCAATAAGGTTAGCTACATCAAATATTAGAGATTGTTAAAAAGACACCTAAAAGACACCACAAATGTTTAAAACTGCAGATACTCTCTGATAACTTCTGATATCTTTTTGAAAGAGGTTGAGTTCATTGACTCTATTAATTGATACTCTCTAATACTACCTAGTATTTAATGGTTCTTTTCTTACAAGGAAGAAGTCACAGGTTCAAATCCTGTAGCGCCCACAAGGGTTTTTCAGAAATACACTCTGATTTTTACCTCAGCGACACACATATGACACACATTTTATGTAATAATTACTTCATGAAGAAATGTCTATTACTTACCCTATTGATGTTTATGTCCTGCGGACCAAGTGAAGAAGAAATTCAAGCCCAAATAGATGAGACTGTTGAAAGCACGCTTCAGGCATCTACAACTACTCTTGCTCCTACAACTACTCTTGCTCCTACAACTACTCTTGCTCCTACAACTACAACTACAACTATTCCTATTTTTCAAAGAAATATAACAATTTTAGAAATGAATGTAAATGGGGATGAACTTTATAACATAACTTTTAGAAAGGCTTTATCATGTCTTATCAATACAGACCATGTTAATAATAAAGTTCTCCAAGGAGCTGTTAAACAATATTTCTCAATGATACCTCCATCGTTTGCAACAGATAATATCAATGAGCCCTTTAAGGACTACAACTGTGATTCAAATAACACAAGTCAAAGATTTGAACAATCAAAAGTTATTCTAAAAGAAGATTTTACAGCAAGTAACTGGCATGATGGAGAAAGATGCACTCAAGAGAATCCCTGCTACATCAGTGATTTAAAATCAATATCTACTGGTAAAACCTGGAAAGGATTTACTGTATTAGGTTCAGGACCAGGCACAAATCCAATAATTAGTACTTGGAGTTTATTTATTGCTGATTACATATCAAGATTAGGCTCTTCTGCAACAGCACGTTCAATGCCTTATAAAAATGGAAAGATAGAATATGTAAAATCTAATATATTTTCTAATGATTTAAAAGGCAATTGGTGTGACTACCAAGTACGAATAAGTAAAATTTATGTAAATAATTTGTATGATTACTTTAAAGTATTAACTGAAAAGCAGAACAATGAGTGTTATGATTTGCATTTTTCAAACTTTAGCAATTCAATAATTAAAGAAAATTTAGAAATATTAAAGAATGAAGTCAACAATATTAAAGCTGCAAGAAATATTGAAAATGAATTATTTAAAAACTATATCTTTATTCCCTTATATATTGATGATGTTGACCGACTTAAACAAGATAAGGAAAACTTAGAAGCTGAATTAAATAATTTAATAAGTCAAAAAGATGGGTTGGATGAAGACAGTGATGAAGCCTATGATCTTAATGTAAAAATTGAAGACATTAAAAGCAGAATTTATGATGAAGAAGTAGATCTTGTCTACTTTACTTACTTACCATAATAATTTGAATGATATTTCAATTCTGACACACATTTGACACACAAATTATTGAAAAACATAAAGTACAGTCTGATATCTTCTAGCACTACCTGATACAAGCCCTATATCTATTGATGTTATAGTTTGATATTCTCTGATACCCTCTAGTATTTAATCGTTCTTCCCTTACAAGGAAGAAGTCACAGGTTCAAATCCTGTAGCGCCCACAAGGGTTTTTCAGAAATCTAGTAAGAATAAAATAAGTTTGACGCCCAAATGACGCCCATTTGTTCTTCAATTTTATAAATCAGGGTCGTTGTAATCCCAATCTTCGTAAGTTGCTAAGTGCCCATCAGAATTCGTGTAAAGCTCCTCTCTACTAATATCTAAGAAATTATTTTCAGATAGTATATTTTTAATAATTTCTTCATCATTTTTAGATAAATTGGCTTTATTTGCTTTTTCTGTTTTATTAAGTTCTTCTAATTTTTTATTAATACTTTCAATAGTATGTTTTGTATTGTTAACTTTATGCTTTTTATCAATATGTTTTGTACTGTAAACTATATGCTTTGTATTGCAAAAATTACAAAAAACAAATTCATCAAGATTGCCTAGTTCTTTCCAAACTCCATCATAATTAAAAATCTTATTGCAGTTACTACATTTAATATTATTGTTCATCTTAAAATGTTAAATTATCTTATAAATGAATTTTATAATTTTTAGACAATAAATTTCAAATATTATTTCTAACTTCATCTCCTTTAAAAACCAACTACAAATCTCACTATTCTAGTAAATATAAAACAAGTTTGACGCCCAAATGACGCCCATTTTGTTCAAAAATATATGATAAATTCTGATAGCTTCTAGTACTACCTAGTACAGCCCCTACATTTACTGTTGTTATAAATTGATATTATCTGATACTACCTAGTATTTAATCGTTCTTTCCTTACAAGGAAGAAGTCACAGGTTCAAATCCTGTAGCGCCCACAAGGGTTTTTCAAAATTTACTCTTTTAAAAAAACTAATTAGATTGTTAAATCTATTTATTTGATTTTATAATCTCAAAATTCTCTACATTTTTGGTTACTATTGTTCCACTAGCTAAAACAACCTCATCTCCAATTTTTACAAATGGTTCAATTCCAACATTTATACCTGTGCGAACTAACTTACCAATCTCTACAATCCCGGATGTAGAAAAACTTGGCCCACAACAAAAAGCTACCCCTATCTTATTGTGATGCTCTATTGTTGAATTAGAGCTGATAAATGACATTTTTCCAATTTCAGAATCAGGACCAATGTGTACGTTCGCAAAAATTATTGATCCATCTCCAACTAATGTATTTTGTCCAATTACGGCTGAGGGGTGAATAAGAGTTACAATATTAATGTCGTTGTTAAACAAATCAATAAACTTGGCTCTCAACTTTGGATTATTTGATATTGCAACGGTAATATTTTTAATACTTTCTGATTTTAAAGCTTCATTGATTGTTTTTAGTTCAGTGTTGCCATATTTTTGGATACCAAGAAGGTCTAATTTAGTCTCTACACCATCATCAAAGTATCCCTTAACAAAATATTTTTTTGACTTAATAATCAAATCTAGAACTTGATATGCTCCATAACCTCCACCAATAATAAAGAGAGGTTCCCGGCCTTCTTGAATACTTAATTCATGTTTCCATTTTTTTATGTTTTGTTCAGAGATTTCAATTTCAAATCTTGAATCGCTAGATTTTAATAATTTCTTTATATCCTCAACAGTTATTAATTCAATGTCTTTCAATTTTGTTGCTAAAGTCTCTATATCGATTCCTGTAGTTTCAATGTACTTCATTGCAGGTTTAGATAAATTTAGTTTTAAATCAGTGGTCTCTTTATCAGTAAGCTCCTGTTTGTAAACAGATTCATCATAATTTTCATCGTCTGATATAACTGCAAAAGGTGTTTCCATATCTATATAATCACCTACTTTATGTTTAGTGAAAAAATATCCTTCATTTTCAGAATATATTTCAAATATTGCCTTTGCCCCCTCAACTTCTGCAAGGAGAATATCTTTCTTGACAAACTCTCCGTTATTAATGTAGATTTTGTGAATAAAAAATTCATCATCTGATGGAGAGTTTCTCTCTATAAATATTTCGTTTTTACTCATTTATACTTTCAATAATATTAATCAATTCTTCCATATTAGGAAGAATATTCTTTTCGCTCTTACTAGTTGGTATCCAATTTCTCATTTTTGTAGATTCATAGTTGTTTATCTTAGTGACTTTTAATAATTCAGATATCCAGTGATCGAAAATACTTGAATAGCCTAATGAATTGCTGAAAGCAATAATATTATTACCTGACTCTACTACTGATGTTCCTAAAGTACCTGTATCGATATTGTTCAGCTTTATTGGAGAAAAAATATTTATATATATCTCGTATTCTTTTGCTAAATATTCAAGATTAGAGACAAGTAAGTCAAGCTGCGGCCCCATCGTTAAAATCGTCACGCTGGGCTTTCTAGTTTTTGGTTTTAATTGGGTTATGAAGTTATCGTTAGTAAGGGAGTACTCACTGTAAATTTTATCGTTAACTTTATTGTTGTATAAAGATTTTGGCTCGATTACTAATGTTGGTTTTTTTCTATATTCAAACTCATTTAAAATGTTTTTATAACTACTAAATACATTCGGAACATATATATCCAGATTAGGGAGACCGAAATATACATTCTCCATACTCTCTGAATGTGTCGGCCCGTAACCATTACCCGAAAATCCAGCTGTTCTAATAAAAATAGGAAGATCAGTTTTAGCACCATAAATTGAAGGAATTTTTGCAATTTGGTGAAAAATCTGATCGAAATTCTGAGATAAAAAATCTGCAAACATTATCTCGACAATGGTATATTGTCCACGTAAAGCTATGCCTGCAGCGAAGCCTGTGAAACCAGACTCACTGATAGGCATATTTAACACTCTCTTGGGAAATACCGTTGACAATCCTTTTGTTGCTTTAAAAGCACCTCCATATATTTTTCCACTCATAAATGGATCGTCTTCTATATCTTCTCCAATAAAGACAGAAGATTCATTTTTTGTTAAAAAGTCTCCTAATGATTCATTAATATGCTCAATAAATTTTTGACCAGTTTTAACTATCTCAACATTGTCTTCAAAGGTATCCACATCCTGTTCAGTTTCCTCATAAAAAGAATCCGGGGATTTGATTACTTCATCAAATAAATCCTTAATTTCTACAATATAGTCATCATCATAACTTAATGCATCCTCAGAGAGTTTGTTATGTAAAATGTCATCTACAAATAATGTCTTTATAAATTTATCGTCACGATTGTCATCACCTTTTGAATGTGAGGAAAGTCTCTTGGTCTCAAGATGAATAAAGCAGGGTTTACTTTCTTGAATTGCACTATTTATTGCAGAAATCATTGAATCTATATTATCACTGTTACATTTGAAATAGCTCATTCCATATCCTGAAACTATTTTATGGATATCACCAAAAAAAGTTTTATCTGTGGGTGTAGATTGAGCAATCTTATTATCTTCAAGGACATAAATTATTTTTGAATTATGAAGAAGTCCTAAGTTGAAGGCTTCGTAAATATGCCCAGCTCCTAAAGTTCCATCGCCAAGAAACATTACTGATTTATAATTTAATCTATTTTGTACTTGAGAACTGTATCCAACTGCAATTCCAGTTTGACCCCCCTGTATGCCATTAGATATAAAGTTGTCATTTTTAAGATGTTGGCTCCCTCCAATTCCACCGGCAACTGCTCCCTCTTTTAATAAAATTTCAGCAGCAAGACCTTTGAAGTCCCTTGTTTTAGCAAGATAATGACCATGACCTCTATGGTTTGAAAACCAATGATAATCTTTCGTAAATTCAGACAATATGCATGGAAATATTTCTTGTCCGATGCAGGTATGAACAGTTCCATGAATTTGACCTTTCTTATATTCTTCTAGTAGTCTTTCTTCAAAATATCTAATCTGAAGTGCTCTTTGTAAAATAGATTTAATGTCATAGTCCATATACTTAACATATTAATGATGATCAATAGCTAATTTTATATATAATACTAGTTATATCTTCTTTTCTAATTATTCATCAATGAGTTTCAATATTTCATTTCCAACTAAAAATACGCCGTCTTTCGTTAGGTGGCTATTGTCAGAATAGAAGAGGTTCCATCATAGGCTCCAACACAGTTGTAAACAATGTATCACTGATGAGATATGGATAAAATTTCTTCCTGAAGAAATTTTAAAAAAAGATCTTATTGTAATGAAATTGGGCTTCCAATCACTAAAGTTTTAAAATTTGCAGGAAAAATTACTATTTTTATTTATATTATTTCTTTTTTAATACCCTTATTATCATTCTTCCCTTACAAGGAAGAAGTCACTCTATTGTTTTACCATTATGTATTTAATTTAATAGTTATCTAAGTAAATTTACTATTATCAAATTGGCTATCTATTTTGAGGAATTTAAATAGTCAATTGGATAAGGGGTTTCTCCAGGATGGGAACCCTCTTATCTTTCAAAATAATAAACTAAGAAATATAAAAAAGACTTTATCGGAATTGTTACTTTTTTAGCAGTTGCATTACCATCATTTGGTCCTAATTATTCTCCGACTCAGGTAATTCTTTCAACTATATTTACGTATCTAGCAATTAGTTTATGTATCTTCGTTTATTTTAAAAAAAATTAGATATTAAGTAAATAATGAAAAAAGTAATACAAATGGTATTGAAATTAGTGCAAACGAGATATAGATCAAGAAACAAATAATTACTACAATTATTGAACCTATAAAGAATTTATTTGCCTTCATAGGTGATATTTTAAAATATATTTAATTTTTACATAAATTATTTAAATGCAACTTTTTTATATATCAGTAAAACAATTAAAACAAATGTATGTTTTAGAAAATATTATATGTACACTTAGAAAGCTTAAATTGTTTTTACATTTTACAATTTAAGTAATTTAAAAAGAAAAAGGGAGTTCTCTGTCTGAGCTCCTTTTTTTATAACCGTTTCCCTTTGAAGTAAGTAGTAATTAAATTTGTTTGAGCAATATGCATTAAATTTAATAATTAGCTGAGTAATTTATTATTATTATCTAATTGACTATCTATTTTGTTAGTATTGACTTATGAAAATTGAAATACCAGATAAACTATTTTTCCTATTTGCAATAGTATTACTTGGAATAATAGTTTTTAACCCATCATCAATAGCATATGTTCTACCTCTCATTGGATGGGTAGTTCTAGTGTTTTATAGTAACTGGCGAAAAACAAGAAATTAATAAGAACATAATGGAATCAACAGATATTGCCATAGTAGTTTTAGCAATCGCAACACTCATTAACGCACGAAATGTGGACTGGAAAAGCAAAACAACCTATAAAGTATCAGCAATAACACTTACAGTCATTGCGCTCGGAGTTGCTTTATTTTCAATCTTTTTATAAAAAATTTATTCACTTCCAGAGAGGGTATTGTTAATTAATAAATTTTTAAAATTTAAAACTAAGAAACCCCATAATCATTGCGTTTATAGCGACGTTTTGAGTTGCTAAAATTATTATATGGATAAGTTTGATAGAAACCTTGATGCACTAGATTATCAGATAGCGTTCTTTACAACGTTTGGTTTAAATGGTGCTGAGATAGCAAAACAACTAGGAAAAAATAAATCTACTATCAATCGTCGATTACATAACAATTTGTTGATTGCTGAAATTAATTTTCGAAGAAATCAATTATTCGATACTTATGCAGCAAAATATGCAACTTTCACACATCTTGCTTTAGATAGGGGTATTGAAAAGTTAAGAAATGGAGATGATATTACATTTAAAGAAATAAGCGATATATCAAAAGGCTTTAACCAAATGTATTTTAAAGATGTTCCTTATAGAGATGAGGACCCAGCATTTTTAGCAATTAAAAATTACTGCAGAGATTTTGGAGTAGATGCAAATGAATTAGCTACACTAGCTATGAAGTTTTTAGAAGATGAATATAAAGATAAGAAAAAAACAGCATAATGAAAATCTATATCCAAGCAAGAGGAAGTTACGATACCTTACTGAACTTATCTACTTGGGCTGAACAAAATCAAATTGAGAGAATTGGTTTACCTGATCACTACATAGTTGGTAAACAGAGACACGATAAAGACAATCCGTCACCTGCTTTAGATTTAATTACCGCAAGTGCAGGATTAGTTAGAGATACTAAGAAAATGGTTTACTCTATATTGGTTTCTCCAATAACGTTTAGGCATCCAAGTGTTCTTGTAAAGATGGCATCAACTATTAATGAAATGGCACCAAATAGATTTAGATTAGGTGTCGGTACAGGTTGGTTAGAGATTGAACATGAACTTTTTGGTATTCCGTTTCCAGATTTAAAAACAAGATTTGAAATGTTAGAGGAAT
>Ga0222719_10000506_pt1 | contig 38960 bp, 30 predicted proteins | sample C33_34DmetaG_FD_165039 | JGI IMG/M metagenome (GOLD analysis project Ga0222719, IMG submission 165039) | Estuarine water microbial communities from San Francisco Bay, California, United States - C33_34D | ecosystem: Environmental > Aquatic > Marine > Unclassified | place: USA: California... | reverse complement strand
TTTCAATGAACTCTTTTTTTGTACTTTTTTAAACCCTAAAAACAAGACCTCTCCCGTTTTTAGCGGCTGCAAATATAAAACCTTATTTCCCCAACATCCAAAGTTTATTTCTTTATTTTTTTAATTTATAAAAAGAAATTCCAAACTAGGCCGAAACGCACAGTAAAATCGCGATATGGATGATTTGGAGCACTATAGTATTTATAGCCAGTCCAGGCCGAATTGAAGTGCTCGGCCTTTAAAAAAATCCTCGTTTGACGAACTTTGGCGTTCACAAAAAAATCAAAACGCGGAAATCCTCCCAATTGTTTATCGTTTTGAATAAAAAATTCAGACAATACTGGATCGTATCCGTTCATGTAGTAGGAGGAGAAGAGATTCAGGGTAATTCCCGTTTGCAGAAACATAGCCTTTTTAAAAATCTCATCAGAAAAATAGAAGGTGCTTCTCACTTGCCAATCGGGCACATTCAATACCGTTTGATTTCCTGTCCTTTGATAGCGTAATGTATTATCCCAAACAAAATTTCCGAATTGGTCCTCTCTCGTCGCCTTTAATCGGAGATAAGGAATCGATTCCTCAAATTGCATGGGTTTAAGTTCGTGCAACTCAATCGTTTTTCCGAAAAATATATAATCTGCAATCAAAGAGACATCCGCTTCAATATTGACAACAGACGGCGCATTTACTTTGATATAGAGGCCGTTAATCTTTTGATTATTAAAGCTTGTATTCCAATTGTAGCTCAGGTAAGCACTGCGGTAGTTCTGAATGTTAAAATTAGGGGCAGAAGAGTGGCTGTAAGCACCTGCCTTGACTCTAAATTTCTCATTCCAGATAAATGACAAGTTACCTTCTAAATTATAGCCGTCTTGATTTCCTGCAACAATAGCTCCTGCTTTGGTGTGCAATTCGAATTTTCCGATGGTCTTGTCGTACTGGCCATTTAAAGCTACTAGGTTACCACCGAATTTTTCAGATGTCCTACTATTTTCATCTACAAAAATATTGTCGTGTCCAAAAGTATAATTATTAAAGGACAAGGTACCTCTGATGCTGCCTATCACTCTTGAAGAAAAGTCTAAATTGACATCTGTATAAAAACGATTGAGATAATTCTGATCTTTAATAACCCCAACAAAAGCGGCTGGACCATAACCCTCGTAGGGTGAGGATTGGTTGAACTCGTATTTCTTTTGGTCAAAATAGGTTGTATTTCCAATTTTCAGGCTCTCGTCTGACATACTGTCTTTGGGCTGAACTAGAGCATATTCCTGATTGAGATAAAACCGCTTTCCGATTAGTTTGTTTTCGGCATCCTCAAAAAGTGGATCGAACAGTGACCTATCTAAGAAATTGGCGTCTCCATTTTCAAAATTAATCAAGTCCTCATCGCTAATACCGCCATTTTCTTGATTAAAAGCATCTTGCATGGCCACGTGCATCTTAAAACGATAACGCTGGTTAGGATTAGTATAATGGGCAGTGAATCTAAAAAAGCCCGAACTTGATAAAACGTGCTGGTATTTCCCCAAAGACCTCAATCCCTTGTAGCCAATGGAGTAGTTGAATCTTTTAGATGTATTAACAGAAAAAAGAGCATCTAGTAGTTGCCCCTGACTGAAAGCTGTTTTGAAAGCCAATTCTGTAAAAGGAGTCGCTACCTGATAATATCTCATACCGTCAATTGGTTGAAAATCAAATTGCTTGGCATCGGCACCAAAACCTGGCATCCAATCCGACTTTTTAAAGTCGTAGCTCAGGGTGTTATATGTTTGTCCAATATTGGCGAATGGCATTAAATCAAAATCGTCCTTTCTAAGGTAGTTAAATTTCCAATCCTTTTGAATGGATAATGTTGTATCGACCATCACGCTGTCATTCAGATGGGAAAAAAAGTGATAATCACTAATTTTAGCTGTCTTAAAAGTGACTTTAGAACCCGCTCTATCAAAGCCCAAGGAGTCCCCAATGAGTTGACCCTCTTGATTGAATTCATTTGGCCGTTCTTTTCCCTCTGGACGGATAAATTCTTTAGGGATTTGGGACCATCCTAAAAAAGAACAAATCATCAACAGGAAGAAGATGTTGAAAGTCAAATTACGATTATTTCCCATATATTTCATTTCTTTGAAGGTACAGCTGCATGTAAATGTAAGCACAATAGACTGGATGCAAAAATAGTTAAATGTTAGAACTACAATTTTCAGATTATATTTTAGAGTGTGGGACGGATGAAGCAGGTCGGGGTTGTCTCTCTGGCCCTGTTACGGCTGCAGCAGTGATTTTACCGCACAATTATAACAATCCTTTATTAAAAGATTCCAAACTAACCAGCCATAAATTGCGTTTGAGCTTAGCTGCAGACATTAAAGCTAAAGCCCTGAGCTTTGGTATTGCTCATGTTTTTCCTGAGACTATCGATCGAATCAATATTCTAAACGCATCCATTTTGGCCATGCACAAAGCCATTGAACAACTTAAACCTCAGCCCGAATTTATTGCAGTAGATGGCAATAGATTTAAAGCGTATCAAAATATTCCGCATCAAACGGTTATCAAAGGCGATGGCAAGTATATGAATATTGCAGCGGCATCGATTTTAGCCAAAACTACTAGGGACAGTTTTATGGAAAAAATTCACTTCGACTATCCACATTACCATTGGGATAAAAACAAAGGCTACCCGACAAAAGCGCACCGATTAGGCCTAGAGAGTCATGGCGCGTGTGAATATCACCGCCAATCTTTTAAACTCTTGGCGAACCAAAACAACTTGGATTTTTAGTAAATTTGAGGATGCGAAAATCGATATTCATTGCCATTGCGGCTATAATACTTATGGGATGTAAACCAGACACCAAGGACAGCTTCAATCCTTATGAGTACATTACAGATACAAGCCATCTGATCATAAGAATAACGGATTCGGAACGGCTTCAAACCGCCATTTCAAACAACCCCTTGTTGGCAAGTCTTATTCCTAAAGAGCTCGCCGCCCAATTTGATTTATTGCATAATCAAAATTTAACTCCGCAGTCAGGAATTGTAGTTATGGACAATAACGACAATGACTCAATTGTTCTACTTACCGATTCTACAACACTAAAAACACAGAGAAATATTGAGAATGGAAAGCGTTTTAAACGCTTGTTTGACAGCAGTAGTCCTTCGGCAACGGCGTCCATATTACTCAGTCCAGAAATTGCAAACCGATTTACCACTGCCCTATTTGATACACCTGCAGCCATTTTTGAGGAATTTACTCTACTCGACATTTTTGTCAGTGGAAATGGTTTTCGATGGGAAATGGTAGGGCTTAAATCCGAATCCAAAAGATTTTTAAGTCAAGGACCAAAATACGCCTCGCTACTGAGCTCCTATGTTTCTGACAAGGCCGATAGTTTTCAAAATTTTTTGATTGATGAAATTTCGGGTCAACAAAGTAGTCTTCTCCCCGTTAACTATGATGACGAGAGCTATAAAGCCTTAAATGATTTTATGAAAGGGATGGAACAATGGGGTCTGATGAACATCGATGGGACGCAATTGGGTCTATTTAAAACTATTAACTCCGAACAATCTTTGGCTCAAATTAACAATACTGAAGGGCCTGTAGGGCAATTCAGAAATGTGACTGTGTTTGAGTTGGATGACTTTTGCAAAAATGCCATTTTCTCGGTCCTAGTGCCTGAGAATTCATGGGAGCTATTTTGTGTTATTGAAGATGTATTTGTTTTAGGAAACTCAACAAAGGACCTAGAGACGGTCATCGCAGCTTTACAAAATGGGAAAACGTTATCTTCAAAGATTGAAAATAATGAAATTTTTCAGTCCTTAGGGAGTACCTCAGAGGTGTTCTCATACAAGAAAAATAGCGCCATAAAAGTCTTTTTGAACAAGCTGAAATTGACTGCAATATCTTCTGATCAAAGCTATGGTTCTCATGAATTAGCCGCTCAACTTACTTCGGACAACGCCTTTTATTTTTTGGATGGTGTCCTAACTCAATCTTCCACTGTAAACAAACCTTTAGGTTTAACAGAGCGATTTAGCTTGCGATTTGACGACAACTTGGCCATAGAACCTCAGTTGATTTACAATCATAGAACTAAAAGTTATAGTCTACTTGTTCAAGACAGTAAGTTTAAATTGAAACTTATATCATCTGAAGGTGCTGTGCAATGGCAAAAGCCTCTTGATGGTCTAATTTTGGGCCATGTCGAGCAATTGGATATGTTCAAAAATGGCAGGCAACAGCTGGTATTCGCTACCTCTAAGACAATTCATGTCATAGATATTAATGGTAATGATGTGCCTCCATTCCCTTTAAAATTGAAAGACCCAATTACCCAACCTCTAACGGTTTTTGACTATGACCAAAAAAGAGACTACCGCCTGTCGGTTGTTCAAGGTGCAGATCTATTTTTATTGGGGATGAACGCCAAACGCGTCGATGGATTTAAATATAAATCAAATAAGGAACTCATCCGTTCTCAGCCAACTCATTACCGCATTGCAGGTAAAGATTATATTGTTTTCAGAACAGGAGAAGATGGGCTTAAGATTCTCAACAGATTGGGGGAAGACCGTATTAGGATAAAATCCAAAACACCTTTTTCAGATCACCCTATATCGGTTTACAACAATCTTTTTTCAGGACTTTCTCAACAAGGAGAATTAATTCAAATCGACTTGAATGGTGCGGTAGTAAAAGTTCCTTTAGACACAGATTCTAATCACGGATTTGCTGCAGAAGGAAAAAGTTTGGTCACCATTAACGACAATGTTTTAACGATCAATGGAACACGGATTGAATTGCCCTTTGGAAATTATACCTCGCCTGAAATTTGGCGCAACTTCAACAGTATGATTATAGGTCTGGCAGATTTGCAATCAAGTCAAATCTTTATTTTCGACAGCGAAGGTCGTGTTTTGCCGGGGTTTCCTGTTTTTGGAAAACCCAATTTTGACCTCAAAATCACTGGTAAAGGCCAATTTCAGCTATCCACTTTAGGTGATGGGAACTCTATTATTTTTTATGACTACCGTTAAGAATTTTCCTCAATCAATGTTGCCTCAAAGCAAGAGGCAAGATGTTTTTTAATACACTTCTTAACTTGTTTTTCATCAATTATTTGTCCCAACTCTTTTTGCATTGATGTCACACCTTTGCCCATAATACCGCAAGGAATAATGTGTTCGAAATAACTCAAATCGGTATTAACGTTCAAAGCAAAGCCATGCATAGTTACCCACCGGCTGGCTCGGACGCCCATGGCACATATTTTTCTTGCAAAAGGTGTGTCAATATCCAACCAAACCCCTGTTTCGCCTGGGCTGCGATCTCCGACAAGGTCAAAATCGGCCAATGTCAAAATGATAACCTCCTCTAAGGTTCTCAAAAAACGATGAATATCCGTGAAAAAATGGTCTAAATCAAATATGGGATAACCCACAATTTGCCCAGGACCATGATAAGTAATGTCTCCACCTCTATTGATTTTATAGTAGGTAGCTCCTCTTTGTTGTAATTGATTTTCGTCAATTAGTAAGTGCGAAAAATCGCCGCTTTTTCCAAGAGTGTACACATGAGGATGCTCAACCAAAATCATATAATTGGAAGTGACCAAATTGGCATTTTCTCTTCTATTTTTAATTTTCCCATCGATGATGCCCTGAAACAAGGTTTCCTGAAAATTCCAGGCACTTTGATAGTCCATCAAGCCAATATCTCGACATAATATGTTACGATTTTGAATTGGATTTAGCGTCATCGATCTGGGTTATTGAGGATAATTAAAGCCGCTATTATTCCTGGCACCCAACCGCAAAGTGTCAGCAGAAAAACAATCACAACAGAACCACAGCCCTTATCGAGAACTGCTAATGGAGGAAAAAAAATGGATAATAAAACCCTAAAAAGACTCATAAAGCAAGCAATTTTAAAATTGAGGCTTGGTAAAGCAAATCATCGTTTGATATCGATTTTAATTGTAACTATCTTTGCCAAGGTAATTATTTCACAAATATATGTCATTGTCAGAGCAAGAATTAATTAGACGGGGAAAATTAAAAGAATTAAAGGATATTGGAATCAATCCTTATCCAGCAGAAGCCTTTCCTGTTACTCATCTTTCACACAAAGTTATTGAAAACTTCAAAGAAGGTGAAAAAGTATGTATGGCCGGACGGTTGATGTCTCGTAGGATTCAAGGCAAAGCCTCTTTTGCAGAGCTTCAGGACAGTGAAGGTAGAATTCAAATTTATTTTAACCGAGATGAGATCTGTCCTGGCGATGACAAATCATCGTATAACGATTTGTATAAAAAGTTACTTGACATTGGAGATTTTATAGGAATTGAGGGAGAACTATTTACCACTCAAGTGGGCGAAAAAACAGTGATGGTCAAGCGATTCCAATTACTATCCAAATCACTCAAGCCTTTACCCCTTCCAAAAGAAGATGCCGACGGCCATATCCATGACGCCTTTAATGACCCAGAGCAAAGATATCGTCAGCGATATGCCGATTTGGTGGTCAATCCTCAGGTTAAATCAGTATTCGTTAAAAGGACAAAATTGTTCAATGCTATGCGCGACTTTTTCAATGCGGCAGGATATTTTGAGGTTGAAACACCCGTACTTCAACCTATAGCCGGAGGCGCTGCGGCAAGACCTTTTGTGACTCATCACAACAGTTTAAATATCCCTCTCTATCTGCGTATTGCTAATGAACTATATTTAAAACGATTGATTGTAGGAGGATTTGATGGTGTTTATGAGTTCTCGAAAAATTTTCGAAACGAAGGTATGGATCGCACCCATAATCCAGAGTTTACGGCCATGGAAATATATGTGGCATATAAAGACTACCATTGGATGATGGACTTTTGTGAGAAACTCCTAGAGCGCTGCGCCAATGCTGTTAACGGATCGACTGAAGCTGAATTTGGAGCACATACAATTAACTTTAGAGCACCTTACCCGAGAGTGACAATGACCGATGCTATATTAGAACACACTGGATTTGACATTTCAGGAAAATCTCAATTGGAATTGTTAGAGGCCGCAAAATCTATGGACATTGATGTTGATCAAACCATGGGAGTAGGGAAACTAATTGATGAAATATTTGGTGCCAAATGTGAGCATTTATATATTCAACCCACCTTTATAACCGACTACCCAAAAGAAATGAGCCCATTGACAAAAGTGCATCGTTCTAACCCGGACTTGACCGAGCGCTTTGAATTAATAGTTTGCGGAAAAGAAATAGCTAACGCATACAGTGAATTGAACGATCCTATTGACCAACGCGAGCGGTTTGAGAACCAAATGCATCTAGCTGAAATGGGTGATGAAGAAGCCACTAAATCTATTGATGAAGACTTTTTGAGAGCCCTAGAGTATGGCATGCCACCGACATCCGGAATGGGAATTGGAATGGATCGATTACTCATGTTTTTAACTAATAATCCCTCCATACAAGAGGTTTTGTTTTTCCCACAAATGAGACCTGAACAGAAGGCCTTTGAAATGAATGAGAGTGAAAAAACTATTCACAATTTACTAAAGGAACGTTCACCTATGGCTCTGACAGACTTAAAGGATACAGCAGGTTTGAGCAATAAGGCATGGGACAAGAGTATTAAATCTCTTACGAAAAACGGCTTAGCTAAAGTAAGCAAAACAGACGATCAACTCATGGTAGAACTGATCCCGTAAATTCGTTAAAGTTGTCCAAAGGCATTTTTTATAAATTAACAAATCCATTAGATTTGACCTATAAAACCAAACACATGAAAAAAAACTTAATCCTTCTTATTACGATTATGGCCATTGGAATCAAGGCCCATGCCCAAACCAACAGTGCTCTACAGACACACTTTGAGTCCTATTATGACCAAATGCGAAATCAAGGAGACATTCAAGGTATTATTAGTGCACTCACTCATCTCAATATATTATCTCCGAACCAATCCAGATCAGACACCTTGGCGGCCTATTATATGAATGATGGCAAACATATCCAAGCACTCAATACTATAGGTATTGAAGTCAATAATGACGATTCTTTGTTAGCAACAGAAGTCAAAGCCATTTCACTCCAGGCCCTTGGAGAAAACAAATTGGCACTGGAGCAATTTGAAAAATTATTTTTAAAACAACCCAATGTGGCCATTGCCTATGAAATTGCCGATTTAAAAATTCAGTTCGATGATCTTACAGGTGCTCGAACTAAAATCACCTACGGATTAGCTAATAGCACTGACGATATGGTCCATACCTACTACGAAACGCAACAACCCTATCAGGTTAGCATGAAAAGTGCATTCGTTTACTTGGAGGGTATTTTAATCTTTAGGGAAAACCCTGATGAAAATATGGATAAAGCTATAGCCAAATTTGATACAGCCCTAGCATCTGATCCTAACTTTAATTTGGCTTCCATTAGCAAAAATGCCTTGCAAAGCAGAAAAGAACAACAATCTAAAGAATAAAAAAAGCCCTCTTGTGAGGGCTTTTTTATTGCTTTTTTGAGTCTCATCGTTTTACCAATTTTTTGGTCAATTGCTGCCCTTCTTTCGTTTGAATGGTAAGAAAATATAGGCCCGACTGCAGATTTTGCATGGGTACTAAAATGGTATCTATGTTTGCCGAACCCTCAGCTGAAACAACAATTTTTCCTGTAATGTCAGATATTTTATATCCGAAACCTGATGGCTGGGTCAACTTTATCGTCACATCTCCTGTTGTTGGGTTGGGATAGACCATAAAGCCCTCAACAGAGGGCTTAAAAGAATGAAATTTTTGGGAGGTAACTATTGCTTGATCAACTTCTTAGATATCCTTTGTCCGTTTTCAAGTTGAATTGTTAACAGATATAGACCTGCAGCAACTGACTCTAGAGAAACTTCGGCTTGCCTTGAATTGATGATTTCCGTTCTGCCTATTACTGTTTTACCTGTCAAATCTTGAATGGCATAGTCGAAGTTTGTCGGTTGGGCCAGTTGAATGGTGATATTATCGTTTGTTGGATTTGGATACAGTGTAAAATTATTTTTTGAGAAACTGTCATTCGATAAAGAAGAGGTGATAACGATGTCATCAATGACTGCTCCTTCTTCATTTACTGACTCGTCTGAGTGAAAAACAAATCTTACCATAAAATTAGATGACCCCGTGAAAGCGGATAAATCATAACTGTATTCCGTCATGGTCAAATCGGTTCCTGTCCACTGCCCTCCGACACAATTAAAGCAATTATTGTCCAGACCATCACCGGAAAGCCGAGAGCTATTATACCAGTTGGGATCATTGGCCGAACCCAGCAGTTGCCAGGTATCGCCAAGGTCATCAGAATATTGAACATAGAGGATGTCCCAATCGAATTCTAGTTCGAATGCCAGTTGAAATCTAAGAATGGGGTCAGAAACATTAGTCAAATCATAGCAAGCGCTAATCAAATGCGCAATGGTCATATCAGGGTGATTGCCTGATAGATTGGTTCCATAGGCCTGAGTTCCTGATGACACATCATTCAAAAAAAGGCCTGTGGGTACTCCCCGTTGAAAGAGCACGTTCGAATCTGTTGTGTTCATTGCCAATAGGGACTGTTCTGGCGCTTCAAAGGTGTTCACTTCATTAACAGGACTATCAGAATTTACAGAAAAACTAACCGTCTTGGAATTATTGGAAATAAACGCGTCGCCAGCAATACTGGCTTCAACATTCAATGTATGAGCCCCGATAGGAAGTGTAACTTGTGGCAAATCCCAACTCAATTCAAGTCCTGGCGCAATGGTTTGACTGATATTTATGGTACTTGGAACATCAGAATCGTATGAATAGGTGAGATCAAAATCTGAAATTGATTCGGTACCATTATTTTTTATCAAAATCTGAGGTGTGACCTCTGTATCACATTTCACTTGATTCCCAACTGGGCTTGAAATTGTCGATATTTTAATATCATTGGCTGGCGATTCAACCGCAGGCAAAACACTTCTCCAAATGCCTCGGCCATAGGTGGCAGCCGTAATATTACCATCTAGAATATTTATTTCCAAATCGCGAACAGAGACATTAGGCAAGTTAGTATCAAAACTTTCCCAAACACCTGTTTGGTCATCAAAACTAAAAACACCCAAACTTGTTCCGACGAAAATAGATTCCGAAGGGTCTTCGGCTCTGTGTTTAATAATATTTTTAGTAATATTTGGCAAAGCACCTGTAATGTCCTCAAAATTTATCCCCCCATCATTGGATCTCAGCACCCGACCAGCTGTTCCAGCAGTAGTCACATAAACCACCTCGTTGTCATTATTGTTTACTTCTATAGAGGTTATAGAGGTTCCAAAACTTGACATAGCGCTGAAAGTGACACCGTGATTAGTACTTTTACTTAGTGTATTTCCGATAGCCATATAGATAATTTCCGAATCAAAAGGATCTAATTCTAAACAGCTGATATTACCTCCTAACTCGCCAGAGACAGCTTGAAACGTCAGTCCTTCCAATTTATAAAGCCTTGAATAACCCGCAAACAACTCGCCTTCAGAATTGATAGCTAAAGGAGTGATCCAGTTTCCTGAGGCTGGACCACCAACGCTTTGTTGCAGGGAAGCCCCGGCAGTATTGGATATGTACAGGGCGCCACCATTTTGAATAAAACCATAGTAAATGTTGGGATCGGTTGGATGCACGGCTGTATCCATCCCATCAGCACCATAAAAATTATTCCAAGTGTTGTTACTATACCCATATCCCCCATTATCCTGTAAACCGCCCACCATGAGGTTAGAATTAGTCTCAGAAACAGCCAAGCGATAGAATTGACTCACTTGCAAGCCTTCAGTCAAGTCAGCAAAATTGACACCGTCATTGGTTGATAAATAAACACCTCCGTCAGAGCCAACAAAGAAATTGTCTCCATAAAACTGCATATAATGAATATCGGCATGTGTGTATGATGGTTGAGAAGGATTACTCCAAGAATTTAAAACCGAAAAGGAATCCCCTCCATTTGTAGATTTCCAAACATTCAAGCATCCGGTAAAAACTGTATTTTCATCTGTAGAGGACACGGCTATAGCTAAGTCATACCACGCCTGCGAAGATTCTAAAATATTTGTGGATAAGGGTGCCGCCGTTTGCACAAAGCTTTGTCCACTATCGGTAGACTTAAAAACACCACTAAAATTATAACTGAGGTTAGCGGCCACCAAATAAACCACATTGGGATTTGCTGGAGTCACATCCATGGCGAAGCGGCCAGTAATCAGCGGTAATCCAGAAGATACTTGACTGAAAGATTCTCCACCGTCAGTTGATCTGTAAAATTTGTTTGATGTCAAAGCATACACCACACTCGGATCTCCGGGCTTAATATCCAATGCCTTAAAATTCCCGTCTTGCTTTTCGACCCAGGTTGCACCGGCGTCAATTGACTTATAAATCCCACCAGAGGTTGCTACCCAAAGGGTATTGGAGTCTTCAGGATTGATAAACAAGTCAGTAGTTGTATAAGGAGAATTGTTGACGTTTAAGCCTGTTTCAATCCATGTAGAACCTCCATCTGTTGATTTCAAAATGCCAATCGAATAGGAATCTCCAGCATCGTCATCACCTGTTGCGATATAAATAATGTTGGGATCGTTATAATCCACGGCGATTCCCGACACACCTATTTGACCCAATTGATCTGATAACGGTGTCCAAGATGTTCCAGAATCAACCGACTTCCAAATACCCCCTGCTGGAGCACCAGCAAAATATGTAGTTGGGCTACTGGGATCTTGAACCACTACATTAATTCTACCTTGACCAGATGACCAAGATCCGGTATTGACATGGGCAAACGGACCAAAGGGTTGCCAATCACTAGTCATCCGGTTCGCCCTATTTTGATCGAACAATTGTTTTTCTTTAAACGCCTTATCTAAGTCTACAGCGGATGGTAAAAAACCATCTTCGTTGACAAAATTTTGCCAATAGTTTTCCCACCGCTTGAAGGGTTTGTATCCACTTCCTTTTTCTTCAGTATCGCGGCTCATCCAGTAGGTGTTAAAGGCATCAACGATGTCTTGAAAACGCACTGTATTAGCTTTCAAATCTTCTTGAGAGAATGACGACATCCACGGTGCATCTGAATTAAATTGGGCCGAGCTTGAACATGTCAAAAACAGACATCCGGTAATTAATATTATGCTGCGCATATGCGATTTTTATCTATATGTTAATAGTAATTAATTGGAAGGTTTATTAAAATCTGGGAGTGCGTTTTTTTCAACTGTTTGGTTGATAAATTGGAGTAGATTGTTGTGAGAATTGAGGAGCGCTTCTTTTGCCGCCGATGTCTTAGAGTCATTAGGTCCAAAAAGAGCTAGGGCTTCTTTAAATGTAAAGGCACAAGTTTTGACTACCTTAAACCGCCCCGATAGGCCAGTGGAGGCTAGAGATGCTGGAATAGCATTTTCAAAGTCTGTAAAAAATTCAACTATTGATGCGTTTTCGTTATTAAAAAACAAATCGTCACCTTGCTTGAGTAACCTAATATGCTGCTGCCAAGTGCTGAATGACATCCAGCTAGCCGCCTGAACTTGAGCCTCAAAAGTCAATGTAACATCGGCTGTCACTTGCTTCAATTTCCCCGACTGGGCACCTAATTCTTCGCCCGGCAGAACCTCATTAGAGGCTGTTTTTTGGCTACAGCCGATGAAAACCGTAGCGACAATAACAAACAAATAGTTTTTGATTATCATGCTGCGGCTAAGTTAAGTTTTTTATTTAAACCCTAGCTTAACAAAATCAACTGGCATTGAATTTTAATTGTATTTTTGATTTCTATCTTTACAACTCAACTATGAAAAGTAAGACTCTAGTCATTGGAGCTTCAGGGCAAATAGGTACTGAATTGACTCATCAGCTCAGGGTCTTGTATGGATTTGATCAAGTCATTGCAACCGATATCCAACCTCCAGTTGGAGAGATACCCGAAGGAGAATTATTTGATGTACTCGATGCGACTGATGGTGATGCCGTTAGGGCATGTGTTGAAAAACATCAAATTGGGACGGTCTATCTTTTAGCTGCAATGTTGAGTGCTACTGCTGAGAAGGCTCCACGGAAAGCTTGGGATCTCAATATGAATAGTCTATTAATAGTTTTAGATTTGGCAAAAGACGGCTTGATTGATAAAATCTTCTGGCCTTCTAGCATTGCGGTATTCGGACCCACCAGTCCTAAACAAAACACTCCTCAGGCTTGCGTTATGGAGCCGACGACAGTTTACGGGATTTCTAAATTGGCTGGTGAAAATTGGTGTTCTTACTATCAAAACAAATATGGTGTGGATGTTAGAAGTATTCGCTACCCAGGCCTCATCAGTTGGAAAGCCCTGCCAGGAGGAGGCACTACAGATTATGCCATCGCCATTTTTCACGAAGCACTTAAAACAGGTAGTTACAATTGTTTTCTCACCGAAAACACTGTTTTACCCATGATGCATATGGATGACGCCCTCAGAGCGACGCTAGAATTAATGCATGCTGATTTATCAGATGTCAATCAATTCAAAGCTTATAATATTGCGGGCTTAAGTTTTTCTCCAAAGGATTTATCTAAAAACATACAAGGACAAATCCCCAATTTCAAAATACTTTATCAACCCGATTTCCGTCAATCTATAGCAGATTCTTGGCCCAGTTCCATCGATGATTCTGAGGCAGCTCAGGACTGGAAGTGGAAGGCTCAAATAGACCTCGATCATTTGACCTCAGATATGATCAACAATTTAAAGACCACCTTGTTTACACCTAACGATTAGGACAGCATTATAAATTTCTAAGCATGAAGCTACTAGGGTTGATTGGAGGTACAAGTTGGGTTTCTACCGTTGAATATTATTCGAAAATTAATGAAACGGTCAACACCCGCCTTGGCGGCTTAAACTCGGCTGAGTGCATAATATATTCACTGAATCTACAAAAAATAAAGGATTTTAACGACGCCGGCAATTGGGAAGCTACTACTCAAATGCTTGTTGCCGCGGGAAAACATCTCGAAAGTAGTGGCGCTAAGGCTCTTTTACTTTGTGCCAATACACTTCATCATGTGGCCGATCAAGTGCAAGCCCAACTCGAAATTCCTATTCTTCATATTGCTGAAGTAACGGCAAACGCCATTCACGCTCAAGGACTTTCAAGGGTAGGTTTACTGGGCACTAAGTTTACCATGGAATACGGTTTTTTCAAAGACACATTGAGACAACAGGGTATTGAAACCCTAATTCCTTCGGAGGTTGATCGGCAATTTATTCACGACAGTATTTTTGAGGAATTGGGTAAAGGCATGTTTACAGAATATACCAAATCCAAATACCTGAGCATTATCCAAAAAATGGGTGCAGCAGGAGCTCAAGGTATTATTGCTGGTTGTACTGAAATTCCACTTCTCATTAATCCATCTGACATAGCCCTACCCTTTTTTGACACCACCGTATTGCACTGTCAGGCAGCGGTGGACTTTGCCTTCCCATGAGTCGTCCAAGGAACTGAAATGTAAAACAAAAAAACCCACTCAAGGTGGGTTATTTTGTGGTACCTCCAGGAATCGAACCAGGGACACACGGATTTTCAGTCCGTTGCTCTACCAACTGAGCTAAGGTACCTCATTGAAGCGGCAGCAAATATAGTCGGTATTTTAAAATTGCCCAAAAGAATATTGTTATTTCTAGTTTCGTACTTTTACGGCAAATAAAACGGGATGAAATTGGTGATCGACATTGGCAATACTAGAGCCAAATTTGCTGTTTTTAAGGAGTCCGCGCTCATCATGTCCTCTCGCGTTTCTCAAAACGACTTGCCAAATCAACTACAAATTGTTTTACGGCAATATCCAGATATAAGCCTCTGTCTGGTCTCCGATGTGACAAAAAAAGCAAAGGATTTGTTGACCAACATATCCATTCATTCAATAGTTTACCTCGATCACGACACGCCTGTTCCCTTCAACAATGACTACGCAACTCCAGCAACATTGGGCAAGGACCGCATGGCATTGGCTGCAGCGGCCACGACCATTTATCCAAGACAAAATGTTTTGATCATAGATGCCGGAAGTTGCATCACTTTTGACCTCATTAACGCTGATAATACTTTTCTCGGCGGTGCGATTAGTCTCGGTGTAGGGATGCGCTATCGCGCGCTACATGAATTCACAGCGGCCCTACCTCATTTAAAACCGAAGGCGCCAACAACAACCTTGGGAAACTCTACAGCTGAAGCCATTCACCTTGGCGTAACAGTGGGAGTGATTGCAGAAATAAAAAGTCAGATTGAGCGGTTTAATCAAGAATTTGAAAATTTAACAGTTATTTTAACAGGAGGAGATGCCGAATTTTTGTTTAACCAATTAAAAAGTGGCATATTTGTCCGTCAAAATTTCCTGCTCGAAGGACTCAATGCCATTTTAGACTACAATACATGAATGTAAAACATATTTGCCTCGTTTCGATTGTTGCGCTTGCATCATTTTCCGCCCAAGCTCAATCGACTACTGCATCTCCATATTCCTTTTACGGGATCGGCAGTTTGAAATTCAAAGGGACTGTAGAAAATAGAAGTATGGGCAGGCTAACGTTTTTAACGGATAGCATACATTTCAATTTGTCTAATCCCGCCACATATGCTGGTCACAGATTCACAGCACTGCAAGACGAAGGCCAAATCATAACCTACACGGTTGGGGGCAGCAGGAGTACCGCCGATTTGAACAGCTCTAGTTCTACTGAGCAGGCGAAAAATACGAGTTTTGACTATCTGGCCGTGAGATTTCCTACGGGAAAACTAGGGTTCGGATTTGGATTAATGCCTTACACAGCGGTAGGTTACAACTTAGAATCACTGAACACAGACCAAGCATTGTCTTCACGATTTAACGGCGAAGGTGGTTTGAACAAAGTGTTTGTGGGTTTAGGCTATCGTTTTAGTGACGCCCTTCAAGCAGGAATTGAGTTTCAATACAACTTTGGAAATGTCGTTAATCAGGGCATCGTTTATGACTATGACAACGATGGAGAACTGTTGCAATATCAAAGTCAAGAATACAACCGATCTGACTTAAGTGGGACAAGCCTAACTTTGGGCCTACACTATGATAAAAAATTAAACGAAAAACTCAGTCTCTACGCGGGAGCTACTTTTTCAAAAAACTCGAAATTGGCCTCTCAAAACCAAAGGTCTTATTCTACCTTGAGAATACTTCAAGCGTCTGGCCAAAGTGTTGTAGTCAATACGATTACGGCAGACTTAGAAGCACTGGGGTTGGCCGAAACCAAACTTACCTTGCCATCAAGAACAACCCTAGGTTTAGGTATTGGCAGTCCCCTAAAATGGTTTGTGGGAACCGAAGTGGCTTTTTCCCAAACCAGCCAATTTTCTAATGCATTTATTTCGATCGATAATGTATCCTATGAAGACGCCACCTCTTTTAGCTTAGGTGGATATTATATTCCTAAATACGATAGCTTTAGAAAATATTACCGCAAGGTCACCTATCGTGCCGGCGTTTATAAAGAAAGTACCGGAATGATCATCAATGGATCTGCTATTGACGAGTTTGGCATATCTTTTGGATTAGGATTACCTGTTGGACAATTTTTCTCAAATGCCAATATTGGTGTTGAATTTGGAAAAAGAGGGACCACAGATAATAATTTGATCGAAGAGAAATTTGTGAATTTACAAATTGGATTGTCATTGAATGATCGATGGTTTGTAAAAAGAAGATATAATTAATTAAAGTTTAGAAGCATGAAAGTTTTAGCTACAATGTTATTGAGTTTATGGTTAGCGCCATGTTGTTTTGCTCAGCCACAAGCGCCAAATCCAGAAGCAGACAGAAATGACTTATCCAATTTTGACTCCTATGTGAGATCAAAAAGTTTCACTGAAGCCTACGAGCCTTGGGAAGCACTGCGGGAACGCAATCCCAAGTATCATCTTTCGATTTACACTTCTGGTGAGAAAATCCTCGAATACAAAGTTGATAACAGTAGCGGGGCTGAAAAAAAAGCTTTTTTAGAAGATCTTCTGGGGCTTTACGATCAGCGTGTAGATTTGTTTGCGTCTAAAACTAAAATTGGCGATATATTGTCCAAAAAGGCACAGGTCATGTATGACTTTAACGAGGACTTGGGCGTTAGCGACAATGCCATTTTCGAGGCTTTTAACAAAGCTTACAAGACTGATGCGGCAACATTCACTAATCCAAAGGCACTTTACACCTTCTATAAGATAGTCGTTAGAATGTATGATTCGGGAGAAAAATCTGCCGAAGACTTATTCACTATCTACGATGAAATCTCAGAGAAGATTGAGGAAGAGGTTAAAAGTTACACCAAATTGGTGAACAAGTATGTGCCTCAAGATGATACAGAAGCCGTTGAGTTAAGTTCTAAAGAAGCCCGAATGGTAAGATCTTACAACAGCTATTTGAGAGGATACGACCAAATTTCAATGGGAATGGACAAAGATTTGGGTGATCGCGCCAATTGCGACAACCTCATCCCTCTATACACTAAAAATTATGAAGCCAATAAGAATGACGGACTTTGGTTACAACGTGCAATGAATCGTATGGGCACTAAAGGCTGTACTGAAGATCCTTTGTTTATTCAAATCGTTGAACAGAAAAATAGCTTAGAACCTAACGCTGATACAGCCTATTATTTAGGTATCCTCAAGGATAAAGAAGGCGCAAGTTCTGAAGCCTTAGTTTACTACAATCAGGCTGTTGAGTTGGAAACGGACGACTATGCAAAAGCAAAAATCCTGTTCAAAATAGCTACCAATTTTAAAGGTAAAAGAAGCTATGGAAATGCACGAGCCTATTATCGCAAAGCGCTGCAATTTAACCCATCTATGGGCAAAGCATACCTTGCGATTGCTCAAATGTACGCCAGCAGTGCTAACGATTGTGGAGACGACAACTTCTCGAAACGTGCGGTCTATTGGCTGGCGGCGGCAGAAGCGCGCAAAGCGGGAAGAGTTGACTCCAATATGTCAAGTGCCGCATCTCAAACGGCTGCAAACTACGAAGCCAAAGCGCCTCAAAGAAGTGAAATATTCAGTTCTGGACGCGATGGCGAAGTCATCAAAATCGGATGTTGGATTGGTAGCAGCGTTACTGTCCCTAGCCTATAATGATTACAGAACTATTGAGAATACAAAAAAGCATTGCTGGACTATTTCTGGTAGTGCTTTTTTCTTGTCAAAGCAATTTTGATGAGGTCCAAAAAATTGGCGTGAAAAGCGGGGCACCCTTGACCGAAGCAACTAACATCGATACTGAGCAAACTGAAATGGGACGCTTGACTACCCATCTTATTAGCCCCTTGATGAAGGATTATACCAATCGCTCGGTTCCATTTTTTGAATTTCCTGCTGGCCTAAAAATGGTGGTCTTTGACGATCAAAAGAATGAAAATCACATTTATGCTGATTATGGCATAGCTTACAACACAACCAATCTGATCGATTTACGCGGCGACGTCATAGTTACAACTCATACCAAAGACACCTTATTTGCAGAACAACTCTACTACGACAGAAGACTCAGTTGGATCTTTACGGACTTACCCGTTGTATTCAGAACAGAAAATGAGAAAATCAGTGGTCAGGGGTTTGATTCTGACAGGTCGTTCGAACGGGCAAGAGTTTTAAAAGTCACCGGAACCATATCAATTGAAGAATAATAGTTATTTTTAAACAAAAGAATCGATGAAACTTCTCAAATTTTTTCAATACGCTTACCTCGCTTTTGCAGTTCTTTTTATTTACGATGCGGTAGAAAATTGGTCTGTAAGCCGAACCAGAGCCTACTTGTCTTTGGCTTTTGCTGGACTTGCAGTCTTTATGTATTTCTTCAGAAAACGTTTTAGGGGTAAATTTGAAGACCGTAACAAACTCTAGACATGACCAGCTCATTTTTTGTTATTTTTATTTCAATTCTGCTTTCTGCTTTTTTTTCTGGAATGGAAATCGCCTTTATTTCTTCCAACCGAATTCATATTGAAATTGAAAAAAGACAAAGTGGCTGGATTTCATCTATCCTAGCCAAACTCACTTCTAAACCTTCCAAATTTATTGCCGCAATGCTCATTGGCAATAATCTGGCCTTGGTCGTTTACGGATTTGTAATGGGTGATGTTTTAATGAATTGGTTTCAGTCCTTTTTGCCCTCTGAAAACAGATTATTAACCTATCTCCTAGAAGACGCCGTCTTAGTCAGCCAAACCGTTTTTTCCACCTTACTCATTTTAATTACCGCAGAATTTTTGCCGAAAGTAGTATTTCAAATTTATTCAAACCAATTGTTAAAGTTCTTTGCACTGCCCGCTTTTATCTTTTACCAACTTTTTGCACCTATATCTAGTTTTGTGATTTGGATATCAGATGTGTTTTTTAAAAAAATATTCAAAATTTCAGACGATCAAATTCAATTGGCCTTTTCAAAGGTGGACTTAGGTCATTACATTAGTGAGCAATTAAACGCTTCTGAAACCAAAGAAGATATTGATACAGAAATTCAAATTTTTCAAAATGCCTTGGAGTTTTCGGAAGTGAAGTCACGAGAAGTTATGATCCCTCGGACAGAGTTAATGGCTATTAGTGTCCATGAAAGTATCGATATACTCACCAACAAGTTTGTCGAATCGGGCTTTTCTAAAATCTTAGTATTCAATAATACTGTGGATGACATTCTTGGTTATGTGCACTCATTCGATCTCTTTAAACGTCCCGCAAATATCAAGTCAATACTGAAACCCGTTGAACTTGTACCAGAAACCATGCTTATCAAAGATGTCATGAATGTCTTGACTAAAAAGCGCCGAAGCATTGCAGTTGTTTTGGATGAATACGGAGGGACATCTGGTATCATGACAATTGAGGATATTGTTGAAGAATTATTTGGTGAAATTGAAGATGAGCATGATTCCACAGACCTGATAGAAGAAAAAATATCAGAAGGTAGGTTTAAATTCTCAGCACGACTAGACGTTGATTACATCAACGAACAATATGAATTAAAACTGCCAGAAAATGAGAACTACGAGACCTTGGGAGGCATGATTGTTCAACATGTAGAGGGAATTCCAGAAAAAAACACTCAGGTTTTAATCAATGGTTTTGTTATCGACGTTTTAGAAGTTTCGAACACAAAAATAGATTTGATTACCATTACCATAGCGGAAGACTCATAAATCGCTCTCAACCTCGCAACTAATGCAGTACAGCACTTTTATAATTAAGAAGAAAATACTACATTCGTGCCCACTATTTAAGATACTTTAAAAATGGCCATACTTAATAAAATCCGCCAACGCTCAATGGTTTTAATCATCGTGATTGCCATGGCTTTATTCTCTTTCATTCTAACTGATCTCTTCAAAAATAGCTCCATGTTTGGCAGTGGTCCTGCGACTGTCGTGGGAGAAATCAACGGCATCAGTATTTCTCAGGTTGATTTTGCCCAACAAGTGGAGAACAGACAGCGTCAGATGGGGCCCAATAGCAGTTCGGTTCAAGTCATGAATGCCATTTGGGATCAAGAATTGCGTGCTGCCATTTTTGAATCAACAGCTGAAGCGCTCGACATGCTTGTTGGCAGAAAGCAATTGATCGATTTGATTGAGCAAAGTCTCGGAGGTTACGAAGAGTTTTTGGATGAAGATGGCTTTTTTAGCGAAAATAAGTTAAATGGCTTTATTGCCAATTTGAAACAGATATCACCAGAATTTTCTTTTCTTGGAGGCTCACCTATAGATTACAAAGCGTGGACCCAATTTGAGAGAAATCTATCTCAAGGCGCTTTACAGACCACATATTTTAATCTCGTTGCGTCTGGATTATTCGCCACGCTAAATGAAGGCATGTTGGCGCATCAGATGGAAAATGAATCTGCTAACATCAAATTTGTTCAAATCCCATTTTCGTCAATTGCGGACAGTTTGGTCGAACCTACCAATGCAGACGTTAAAGATTTTATCAATAAGCACGAAAAAGAATATACTGTCGATGCCTCTCGAGGATTACAATTTGTGGTTTTTGAAGAAACACCATCCCAAGCAGATGAAGACCAAGTAAAGGCTAACCTATCTGGACTTCTTGAAAACCGCGTTGTTTTCAACGAAATCACTCAAACCCAAGACACACTTGCTGGATTTAAAAAAACCAAAGACATAGCAGGCTTTCTCTCTGCCAACTCAGCCTTTGGCTATAATGATCAATTTTTAGCGAAGTCAGAATTGCCTTTAAATCTGGTGGATAGTATTTATAATCTCGACAAAAATGAGATCTACGGTCCTTACAAACAAGACAATTATTATATCGCCACTAAACTGATTGATATTACTCAAAAGCCAGATTCTGTCAAGGTTAGACACATTTTGATTCCGTTCGTTGGAGGGCAGCGTGCGGATGCCTCTGTTACTAAAACAGATGCAGAAGCCAAATCTACTGCAGACAGTATTTTGAGGGTTGTGAAAAATAACCGTTCGAAATTTATTGATTTATTGTCACTCTCATCAGATGTGGTTAGTAATGAAAAAGAAGGTGTCATTGATTGGTTTGCATACAATGCTGGCATGGCTCAAGAATTCAAGGACTTTTCATTTGACAATTCCAAAGGTACTATTGACGTTGTTAGAACAGACTTTGGGTATCATATCATTGAAATATTGGATCAAATCGGTAGTCAAAAACTAATTAAATTGGCCAATTTGGCACTTCCAATTGAGCCATCGGAAGCAACTATCGACGAAGTATTCAATGCTACTTCCAAATTCGAGATTGCCATAGAAAATCAAGACTTCAACCAAGTTGCAAGGGATAATTCATACAACGTTAGACCAGTAAGCGGTTTAAGACTTTTAGATGAAAATATTCCAGGATTTGGAGCTCAGCGCTCAGTGGTGAAATGGGCTTTCGAAAAAGACGTTAAGGTGGGTAGTGTGCGACGTTTCAACCTTACGACAGGTGGTTACCTCATCGCTCAAATTACTGAAATTACTGATGAAGGATTGATGCCCCTTGACAAAGCTATTGTCAGAGCAAGAGGTCAAATCTTAAAAAATAAAAAAGCTGAACTTATCCGTAAGCGGGTTAAGGCTACTACTGTGGAATATTTGGCTTCAGCTGAAGGTCAAGTGGTAAAAACAGCAAATGATATTCGTCAAAACAACCCTACCTTGTCTGGTGTGGGTAGAGAGCCTAAGATTGTTGGAGCAGCCTTCGCCTTAAACGATGGAGAAACCTCTGGCCTACTTCAAGGTGAAAACGGATTATATCTGTTGGAAATGGTTAAGAAAACAGCTGCGCCAGCACTTGAATCCTATCTGTCATATGCTGCAAGATTACGTCAAGCGAGAATCGGAAATGTTAATACCGCGGCCTTCAATGCGTTGAAAGCCAATGCGGATATTGAAGACAATCGATCAGATTTTTATTAAATCCTGATAGGCCTTTATAGTTCTAAAGCCTTTAGGTTTAAAATAATTGTGGATTTCTGCTTTTGATCCTGTGGCCAGAATGTAATCGCCACCCCATCCTCCTAAGCTTTTGATGGCGCCTGAAAAGTCTGGAAACATGGTCTCCGATATTTTTGGAATTTCCAAAATTGAAGAAATCAAGGATTCATGTCGATCCATTAATAAACAAAAATCCTCGATTGATTGACAACTGCTTAATTGATGCGCAATTTCATCAACTGCTTCTATTTTGGATAAAGCGATAGGTTTTTTCAACTTATAACGACTGATGGCTTCACGACTGTTCTGCTTTTTATTCAAATGAACAAACCAAATTTGATCGTGAAATGTGGGTAAAAATGGTACTGGCAGAATGGTGATTTCGGAATTAGTTCTGCGATAAAACACAGGTCCTTGGGCACTTGCGCAAGCAATGTCATAACCACTACCTCCAAAGACCATGTCATTCAAGTCAAATGGATTGACCTGAGCCCATTGCGCCAAATTATTAATCAAAGTTGAGGAGGAGCCTAAGCCCCAGTCTTTAGGAAATTCGAGATGTGAAAGCATTTGAAATCCATGGGATTTGAAGAGCTCAGGTTTTAACATGTAAATATGCCTAAACGCCGAAAGCAGATGGTAATCATCCTTAGTTTGGTCCAATGGCGCGACAGCAGACAAGTCCTCAAAATGGATGGTGAAATCGTACCAAGATTTGTTATCCGGAGTGGTACTTTTCCACTCAATAATTTTTTCTGAAATAGAACGAACTGTCAAACTTTGTCCCAATTTACATGGCACTGCCAAAGCCAAGGCTCCATCTAAAACAAGGTATTCTCCGGTGAGTAGTAATTTGCCATGACTATAAAAGGCGTCCATTATTGGTCTAAATTTCTAATATTTTGAAGGACTGATCTGACGGCATTTGGTGTAACAACATCTGTTTTAAAATGCTCTACCAGTTGTTTTTTCTCTTTTTGGTCAGCACCTAGTTGGTTAGCAATATTGAGCAAATGCATTTTCATATGGCCTTGCTGAATACCTGTCGTGACCAGAGAACCTATAGCCCCGAAATTTTGAGCAAGTCCGGCAACAGCAGTAATCGACATCAATTGTTTGGCATCAGGATTTTGTAGCATTTCAAGTGCCAGACGCACCAGAGGATGTAACTGTGTTAATCCTCCCACTGTTCCCAATGCCAGCGGAATATCCATCCAAAAAGTAAATTGTCCGTTTTCAATTTTGGCATGGGTCAAAGAACTGTATTGACCACTTCTTGAGGCATAGGCGTGCACCCCCGCCTCAACAGCTCTAAAATCATTGCCAGTCGCCAAAACAACCGCGTCAACACCATTCATGATGCCCTTATTGTGGGTAACAGCCCTGTAGGGCTCCACTTCAGCAATCCGTACCGCACGGCAAAATTTAGAGGCAAATTCTTGTGCAGACATACCCTTGACTTCTAATTTGGACACTGGACAACTCACTGAGGCTCGAACCAAGCATTCAGGCGCATAATTCGAGAGGATGCTCATCACCACATCTACGGGGTATTTCTCTGCTTGGGATGGATTGAATGTAGTCCAAGAATCCTTAAATACTGCGGCAAACTTTTCCAAACACGAGTTGATAAAATTAGCACCCATAGCATCGACGGTGTCAAAAGTAGCATGAAGCTGATAGTAATGCTCGAGCTTTTCTGTTTTATCAATTAATTCAATCGATTGTAAACCACCTCCTCGCTTATCCATACTTGAGGTGATTGCTCCGATAGACTTTTTCAATTCAGGTTGAATGAAGTCGAAGTATTGTTTGAGGTGAAGGAAGTCTCCGGAATAAGTGAAATGGACCTGCCCAGATTTGAGTGTTTTCAATATCTCGGTTTGAAATCCACCCCGTTCTAGCCAAAATTTAGCCGATTTGCTGGCAGCAGCAACGACAGAACTCTCCTCAATAGCCATAGGAATCGTTAGCAATTGCCCATTGATCATAAAATTGGGCGCTACTCCAAAAGGAAGATAATAATTGGTGATGGTGTTCTCAATGAACTCGTCGTGCAGTCGCTGCACAGTAGTGTCAGCATGCCAATAGCGTTCAATTATGGAAATCCCTTCATTTGGGTCGGCAAAGTATTGTTCCGCTATCCATCTAATTTTTTCTGATTTAGTCCACTTTGAAAAACCACTGACTCCTTTTGACATTTTGAGAAATTGAATTACACAAAGATACTATTCTTGTCACACATCTTAACGTTGATAAATTAGGTAACCAACAAAGTACAAATTCTATAATTGTCCTTTTTTTTCTTTATTATTGAAGCACCTATTATCAATATTATGCAAGTCAAAACATTTTTCCTCTCTTTCTTTCTACTCACCGCCTTTGCGAGTGCTCAAAACAAAGTCATTACGCTTGAATCTATTTGGGACGGGACCTTCAGCACAAGAGGCATACCCTCACTGCACTCCATGAATGACGGTAAAAGATACGCCACATACAATTTTAATCGTACCGATCGATCCATTAGCGTTGATGTTTACGATTATCAAACCAATGAGAAAACAGAAACCGTACTCAGCACTAGTGACAATCAAAACCTACCTAGATTCTCAAACTACACTTTCAGTCCTGATGAGTCCAAACTTTTACTTGCCTCAGAGGTAGAACCAATATACCGCCGCTCTTCGAAAGGCATTTATTTTGTAGTAGATGTAGGAGGCAAGAATTTAATTCAAATCTCTGAAAATCAAATTCAAGAACCCACATTTTCACCAGACGCTACAAAAGTTGCCTATGGTTTTAACAACAATTTGTTTGTCTTTGACCTCTCGACAAAAATTACAACACAAATCACCTTTGATGGTCAAACTAATGCCATTATCAATGGAATCACGGATTGGGTCTATGAAGAAGAGTTTTCCTTTGTGAGAGCCTTTGAATGGAACGCTGATGGCAGTCAAATTGGATACATCAAATTTGATGAAAGTCAGGTGCCCGAATTTTCTATGGATATTTATGGCCAATCGTTATATCCGAAACAACAAGTTTTTAAATACCCTAAAGCAGGGGAAGCCAATTCATTGGTCTCTTTGCATATTTATCACCTAGGAAATGATATTTCGGAAGAAGTCAATCTGCCTCAAACATACGAGGATTTTTATATTCCACGCATTCAATGGACACAGAATAAAAACAAATTGAGTGCTCAATACATGAACAGGCATCAAAATAAATTAGACTTGTGGTTAATTGACACTTCTTCAAAGACGGCGGAATTGGTACTTACAGAAACCGATGCCGCCTATGTAGACGTCACCTTTGATTTGAGTTTTCTTCAGGACAACAGTTTTATCTGGACCAGTGAAAAAGATGGTTTCAATCATGTTTATCATTACAACGAAAATGGTAAATTAATTCATCAGGTCACCTCCGGAAACTGGGACGTAACAGCGCTTTATGGCGTTGATACAGCAAGTAAGACCTTATTTTATCAATCGGCGGAAACAGGCTCAATAAATAGGGCCGTTTACAGGATTAGTCTGGACGGAAAAAACAAACAACTATTGACTAAATCTGAAGGAACCAATAATGCTAAATTCAGTGCAGACTTCAGCTATTTCATTAATACATTTTCCGATGCCAAAACACCTCCTATTTTCACTTTAAATGACTCAAAAACTGGAGCTGTGATAAGAACTATTCGCGATAACGAGAGTCTATTGGACAAATTAAAAGACTACAATTTGGCGGACAAAGAATTTGGCACCATGGAGGTCAATGGTCACCAAGTTAATATGTACATTATTAAACCAAAAGATTTTGATTCCTCCAAATCTTATCCACTTTTGATGCACCAATACTCGGGGCCTGGATCTCAAAATGTATCTAATCAATGGAATTCATCCAACGACTATTGGCATCAAATGCTGGCACAGCAAGGATATATTGTGGCGTGTATTGACGGCATCGGAACAGGATTCAAAGGAGCTGCCTTTAAGAAAGCTACTTATTTGAATTTGGTTCAGCTGGAAACGGAAGATCAAATCGAAGCAGCCCGACAATTGGGTCAAAGAGCATATATCGACGCTTCCAGAATAGGAATATGGGGATGGAGCTTTGGCGGTCATGTATCCACCAACAGCCTATTGAAGGGAACTGATGTTTTCAAAATGGCCATTGCAGTTGCGCCTGTTACTTCTTGGCGCTTCTATGATACCATTTATACAGAACGCTATTTACGCACACCTCAGGAAAATCCCGGAGGCTATGACAACAACTCTCCACTCAATTATCCCGAAATGTTAAAAGGGTCATTATTATTGGTTCATGGTTCGGGAGACGACAACGTTCATGTGCAAAATTCTACGAGAATGGCAGCGGCTTTAATTGCAGAGAATAAGCCTTTTGATTGGGCCATTTATCCCGATTTTAATCATGGCATCTATGGAGGTAAAACTCGTTTGCACCTCTACACTAAATTGACTAAATTTATCAAATCGAATTTGTAAAACCCACTTATGTCTCAATCCTCTCTCTCTCAAAAAACTATTTTTGGACATCCCGCAGGATTATTTGTTCTTTTTTTTACTGAAATGTGGGAGCGCTTTTCGTTCTATGGAATGAAAGCGCTTTTAATTTTTTATCTCACTAAATATTTACTTTTTTCAGACACCACTGGCAATCTACTTATCGGCAGTTATGCTGCTTTGGTATATGCCATACCTGTCGTTGGTGGATTTATTGCTGATCGATATTTAGGCTTTAGAAAATCGATAGTTCTTGGGGGCATATTATTGGTTTTAGGTCACTTAGGCATGGCTTATGAAGGCAATGCAGCAACAGCCTCACTGACTGGAGAAATCACTCGAGATGAATTAGCTCTTCAAGCTTTCTATTTCTCACTAGCCTTTATTATTGTCGGTGTAGGTTTTCTTAAAGCCAATATTTCGTCATTGGTTGGCGAGCTATACACTGTTGGCGATAAACGCAGAGATTCAGGATTCACCATTTTTTACATGGGCATCAATTTAGGCTCATTCATAGCCACACTGCTTTGCGGATGGCTGGGCGAGACCTATGGCTGGAGTTATGGATTTGGAGCTGCCGGGATTGGGATGTTATTCGGTTTGATCACCTTCATTCTGGGTAAAAAAACACTTCAAGGTAAAGGCGAGTCCACAAATCCAGAGTTTTTAGAAAAGAAGACATTTGGGGTAAAAAATGAGTGGCTGGTTTACACCTTGAGCGTTCTTTCAACGGTGGTTATTTGGCAAATGGTTCAGAGCCATAGTGTGGTTCAAAACTTGCTCATAGTTGCCGGAGCCGCCTCGTTTTTATATATCCTTTATTACGCCATTACCCAACTGGACAAAGTTGCGCGAGAACAGCTTGCCGCTTTAACGATTTTAATCATTTTTACTGTAATATTTTGGGCACTCTTTGAACAAGCCTACACTTCAATGAATTTATTTGCCGATAGAATCCTAGATCGTGGAGACATTACTGCTAGTGCCTTTTTGAGCCTGAATGCCCTTTTCATTATTCTTTTAGCACCAGTCTTTGCATGGATGTGGGTAAAACTTGGAAAATACAACCCCAATACGGCAGTAAAATTTTCCTTGGCTATTATGCTAGTTGGATTAGGTTTTGGTGCCCTTGTCATGGGTATTAATACTTCTGGCCTAGGCAAAGTCGCCATGTTTTGGATGGTCCTAACCTATTTGCTGCATACTTGTGGCGAATTATGTCTTTCCCCAGTTGGATTGTCGGCCGTTACCAAATTATCACCGCATAAAATTGTTGGATTTATGATGGGGGTTTGGTTTTTAGCCACGGCTAGTTCAGAATTTATTGCCTCTGTTTTGGCCAATATTGCCTCCGTAGAAACGGCAGCAGGAGAAATTACCGACCTTGCCATAGCCAAAGAGAGTTATTTGAAATTATTCAATTATTTATTTTATACAGGAGTCGGCGTGGGGTTATTCCTTTTGACACTCTCTCCTTTCATCAAAAAGTTAATGCATGGCGTTGACAGAGAACTAAACACCTAAGTAACATGAGTACAAATATTGAAAGTCTATTCAAGGATAAAGTATTAGGGCACCCTGCAGGATTGTTTGTGTTGTTTTTCACAGAAATGTGGGAACGATTTTCTTACTACGGCATGCGCGCTCTATTGGTGATGTTTTTTACTGCTTCACTATTAGAGGGTGGCTGGGGTTGGCCAAGAGAACACGCCTTTGCCATTTTTGGCACCTACACCTCATTGGTATATTTATCCACCTTACTTGGGGGATATTTTGCCGATAAAGTTATTGGCTTTCGCTATGCCGTATTACTGGGGGCACTTTTGATGACTCTCGGGCACGCATCAATGGCCTTAGAATCGCAGTTCTTTATTTATTTGGGTTTAACCCTTTTGGTTTTTGGTAGTGGTTTTTTTAAACCCAATATGACCTCTATCGTTTCTGAAATGTATGTCGCCAAGCCCGAGAAAAAAGACGGCGCATATACCATTTTTTATATGGGCGTAAACGCGGGAGCTTTTTTAGGTATTTTACTTTGTGGTTATCTGGGAGAAACCATTGGATGGTCTTGGGGCTTTGGACTAGCTGGTATTTTTATGCTCTTTGGACTACTACAATTTTGGCTAGCTCAAGATATCTTTGGTGACATTGGGCTCAAACCGATAAAGGCCGATAAAGACAAAGCCCCTTCTGAAGGAGAGGCCAAATTAAATCCATTTACAAATTTGCATTTGATCATCATTGCTTTTTCTGCTGCTCTTGGATTGGCTTGGATTTTCAATGACCCTGTATCCAAAATATCTGGCGGAGCGTATAATATTTTTGACTTTTCACTTTTTGGTCTAGACGGTTCAAACGCCGCCATTTTGACGGCATTAGGACTATTCATCCTATTGTTACTACTCAGAATTCCGCGCTACGACAAAGTGACTCGCGATCGCATGATGGCGGTAATTTTCTTTGCGTTTGTGACCATTTTCTTTTGGGCCATATTCGAACAGGCCCCAAGCTCTTTGACTATTTTTGCTCGAGATTACACCCAAAGAGTTTTGGAGGGTAATTCGGCTTTTATTTTCAAAATTGTAAACTCGATGATGACCATTATTCCACTTGGAATTATCACTTGGGTACTCTCCTTATTATTCAAAAAAACTTTTAAAAAATATGCCATTTCCAACCTGATATTGGCAACTAGTTTTGTTATCATTTGGGGGATTGCCGTGTGGATGCTCAACACGGAATTTCAAAAAGAAATTGCCGAAGTCCCTGCATCTTGGTTTGGTGTTTTGAATTCTTTATTCATTATCGCTATGGCACCACTATTCTCCAAGTGGTGGGAAAGCAAATACAATCCAAATGCGAATATGAAATATGCTATCGGGATGACACTTTTAGGCATTGGAATGGCTTGTGTCGCTATTGGCTCTGCCGATATACCCGTTGGCGCCAAAACTGCTTCAGTTAGTATGATTTGGTTGATTCTAGTCTATTTCTTCCATACCATGGGGGAATTGTGTATTTCGCCAGTAGCGCTATCCTATGTCAGTAAGTTAGTTCCTGGCCGAATGATTGCCATGATGTTTGGTATTTGGTATCTGGCTGTCGCAATCGGCATGAAATTAGCGGGCGTATTTGGGGAGTCGTCAGAGGCAATTGCCAAAACCGAAGGCTTGAGTTATTTCTTTTGGCTATTAACGGCAATTGCGGTTGGACTTGGAGTGCTGTCAGTTTTGCTCTATCCAGTAGTTAAAAAATTAATGCACGGCGTGAGATAATTAACTTTTTAAATTTTTGTATTGATGTTACGATCGATTTTATTTATTGGACTACTGTGGTTCTCTTCTTCCTGTATTGCACAAGAGATCAACTGGGTCAGCCTAGAAAAAGCCGTTGAACTGCAAAAAAAACAACCCAAAAAAATAATCATGGATATGTATACCGTTTGGTGTGGGCCATGTAAATTGTTGGACAAAAACACATTTGGAAATTCCGATGTTATCAACTACATCAACAAACATTTCTACGCTGTTAAGTTTAACGCCGAAGGCAATGAAACAGTAAATTTCAAAGGCAATGTGTTCACCAATCCCAATTACGACTCAAATAGAGCAAAATCTCGGAACAGTCAACACCAATTGAGTTCATTTTTCCGAGTCACTGGGTATCCTACCATGGTATTTCTCGACGAAAATGCAGATTTTATTACTCCAATTGTAGGCTATAGAAACCCACAACAATTAGAATTGTATCTGAAACTATTCAATAGTAACGATTATAAATCCTTAACTACTCAAGAGCAGTTTAAAGCTTATTCTGACAATTTCAAACCGACCTTTAATAATTAATAATCGGCCCTAATTATATAAGCCCCATCACTATCAGTGCGATGAAAATGGATGTTTTTCTTGCTGCACGTTGCCTCCCACCGATTGATATATGAAGTGTAATTACTGCCATCGGCTACAACAATATTTGGTTTTATACTGTCGAGCCATCGATCCAAATTCAGGCGCGGGCTTTGAGTGAGTACTAAGCCATGAATGGGAAAACTAGGCGACCGTTGAAGCCCTGTTGAATCTAAAACCAACCACAATTGATTATCGAACTGTAATAATTTTGTTTTTAATTGAAACCTGGTAGACTTCAATCTGGTTCCTATGCGGTAGTCGCGAATAGTTTGGTCAGATTTAACGACTTCATCTTCCAGATCATGATAAAATTTGGCACTAGACCCATGTTTAATGCCAATCAAAGTATGTTGTCCTTTTTGAAAAATCACGAATTCAGATTCTCGGGCTCGATAGCTATAATAAACCCCAATAGAGAGCATGCCAATAATGCAAATCAAAAGATGTTGGAGCCTTTGTGCCCGAGGTTTTCTAAAAAACCGAAATAAAATAAAAATGGTCAGATAGCAGACCACAACTTCTATCCAGTTCAAAGAAATGTAATTAAAATAGAATTGATCGGCACTTGAAATAGTTTCTACCCAACCAATTAAGAACGTGATTAGTGACTGGTAAAAATTACCAAAAACAGGATGATAAAAACCTATTGATCCGAGAATGACCAATACAAAAGACCATAACAAGACAACAAAAACCAGGGGCAACAAAACAAAATTAGCTAGCAAAAACAATCCTGGAAATTGATGAAAGTAGAAAAGTGATAAGGGTAATACTCCAATTTGAGCAGCCATTGTAACAGTAAGAGCATCTCTAATCCGCGCCAATATCGTGTGTTTCGCTTTCCAAAAATGTTGAATCAATGGGGTAAAAAGTATGATGGAAAGCACAGACATATAACTTAATTGAAATCCAATCTCATAAAGCATAAATGGATCTATCAGGAGAGACAAAAAAGCTGCCGCCATTAAGGTATTGATCAATTTTGTCCTTCTGTTCACCGACATACTCACGGCCAACAAGGTAAACATACCAACGGCGCGTGTCACAGAAGGGGACAAACCTGATACGAGTGCAAAACACCACAAGAAGGAAATTGTAAAAACTAGGCTAATCACCCGGCCATATGGCAGCAAATGAAGCGGTTTAAGCAACCAGTTGAAAAACAACATAATGATGCCAATATACAATCCAGAAATAGCCAAAATATGAACCACTCCGGCTCTTTCAAAAGATTCTTGTAGTTCTTGAGGTATGTAGTGACGACGACCGAGAACCAAAGCCTCAAAAATGGCGCAAGAGTTGTCGTTTAATTTCTATGGTTCAATCCAATCGAAAACACGTTTTCTAATGGTATTAGCCCATCCCCCGATAGTCTTTGCTGGGGTGAGAAAGAAATAAGAGCTGTCATTTACTGTAACACTTCCAAAAATGTTACGACGTGCGAGGTAAGATTGGTAATCAAACTGAAAGGGGTTTTTGGCTGAAGAAATGGGTTTGATATCCGCTTTAGTCATCAGGCGGTCATCGACTTCAAAACAAACGCCAATTGGAGCATACATCAGTATTTTTCCAAATGTAGTTTCAGCACCAGCCTGTTCTATTGAGACAATATATCTTGACGAAAAAGTTGGTTTCAACTCCTGATTTACCCTCAAAATCAGGGTGTCAATTTGAATGTCATGAACTGGAATGAGCTGGGTATAATGAGAATCGTATAATTGATGATTATGAACAGTAGCCAGAGATACTCCTAAAGAAAGGATGAGTAAACCTACCGATAACTCGGCGAAGTAAGTGAGCTTCCAGAATAATTGACATAAAATACTGAAAAACAGGAAACCACTAACCAGCCAAATACTTTGAGTAAGTCCAACAGATGCAATTGGTGCCAACAGAATTCCTATAATTAAAAGGAATAATAATTTTAATATGGTCAAATTGAAAAAAGGCACTCTACTAAAATGATCCCAAAGTTTATATTACTTTAGAGAATCGCATATTAATTGGGCAGTCTTAGCGCTTGCCCCTGGACCACCAAGCTTATCCGCCAATTCATCATAATTATTAGAAAAACTCAACTGTGATTCAGGGGTAAGTATAGTGCTGAGCTGTTTTGATAGATTAGGAACATTGAAGTCGTCTTGAATCAATTCTTTTACAACTTCGCGGTCTAATACCAGGTTCACTAGGGAAATGTATTTCAGATGCCTCACCAACAAGCGTGCAATCCAAAATGTAAATTTACTGCTTTTGTAGCAAACGACTTGAGGCACTCTAAACAAGGCTGTCTCCAGAGTAGCAGTTCCCGAAGTCACCATGGCAGCATCGGACAAACTCAGCAGGTCGTAGGTGGCATTTTCTACCAAAACAACGGACCCTTCCTTGAGATAGGATTCATAAACATCTTTATTTTGACTTGGTGCGCCAGCTATAACAAATTGATATGATTCATAAGAAGCATGTAAGGCCGTCATTGTAGCCAGCATTTTCTTAATTTCTTGGCCTCGACTACCAGGAAGTAAGGCTATAATAGGTCTTTCGTCCAATTGCCAGCGTCTCCTGAACGTATCCGAATCTATTCCTTTGTTCTTTGAGGTAGCATCCAATAACGGGTGACCGACAAAATCTACATGATACTGATGCTTCTTTTCATAAAAATCTTTTTCAAATGGCAGGATAACATACATTTTATCGACCCATTTTTTGACAATATTAACCCTACTTTCTTTCCATGCCCATAACTGTGGAGAAATATAATAGTGAGTCCTAAAGCCGTTGGTTTTAGCCCATTTGGCCAACCTCAAATTAAATCCTGGATAATCTACGAAAATGACAACGTCTGGTTTGAAATCAAGTATATCCTTTTTGCAAAAGGATAAATTGCCCAAAATGGTCCTGAGGTTTTTAATGACTTCCCAGAATCCCATAAAAGCAAGTTCTCGATAATGTTTTACGAGATCTCCGCCAACTTCTTGCATTTGGTCGCCACCAAAATACCGAAAAGTAGCACTGCTATCTTTCTTTAACAACTCCCGCATCAAGTTTGAGGCGTGTAAGTCTCCCGAAGCTTCTCCAACGACCAGATAATATCGCATAACTACAATATTAACAAGAAAGTTCCTAAAGCTACTAAAATAGTCAAGTATAGCACTCCTTTAGCATGATCGTCCATCCTTTTACGAATAAAAACAAAGAAAAGTATCAAATTCAGAGCCGCACCAAGGCTTACAAGCTTTCCTATAAAATTATCCTCAATAGCCCTACCCAAAGTAAATGTCAAATTGTAATCTCCTCCAAAGATAAACGCTGCTAGTAGCACACCAAGGCTATTGGCCAAAGCACCTAAAACAAACCCAATCCAAAACGACTTATTCATTATGACTGTTTAAATGGTCTAATTGGGCCAAGGCAGCATAGGAAGTCATGTCAAAATGAACGGGTACAACAGACACATAACCATGATCTAAGGCCCATTGATCTGTATCCTCTCCTTGGTCGAAATTCTTAAACTCTCCCGTCAACCAATAATAATCTTGACCCATGGGACTTTGACGTTTATCAAATTTCTCGATCCAATTGGCTTTAGCTTGACGACATACCTTGACACCCTTAATCTCTGTAGCAGGGAAGTTAACATTAAGGGCGGTACCAAGCGGCAATCCGCGGTCTAACACGTTTCGTGCAATTAATTTCACATAGGGCTCCAAAACAGAAAAGTCCGCATTCCAACTGAAGTCGCACAATGAAAATCCTATGGCTGGAATCCCCTCAATACTCGCTTCAATGGCAGCACTCATCGTACCCGAATACAATACATTGATTGAGGCGTTACTTCCATGGTTAATTCCTGAAACACAAAGATCAGGTGTACGGTCTAAAATTTCGTGCTTGGCCAGTTTAACGCAGTCGGCTGGTGTCCCTGATGTGCTGTACTCTCTTTGTTCACCAGAATCAACCTTTTCTTTTCTCACATACAAGGTATTATTTACTGTTATTGCATGTCCCATACCACTTTGAGGGCTATCGGGAGCAACTACAACCACATCTCCTAATTCTCGCATGAAGTTAATCAGAGCTCGGATGCCTGGGGCCGTGATGCCGTCGTCGTTGGTAATTAAAATTAGAGGGGTTTTTGACATTGCTTATTTGATGAACAACAAAAATAGTGAAAATTGATGGCGGATTTGTATCTTAGTTCTTTTAACAAAAGTTTATTAAGGCCAGTCGAGCTTGAGGACAGTTATTTATTTAATTTCGAGCCATTGTTTATTTAATTTTATCACTGATAAACCATTTGTTTAAACTGTAAAAAAAATCATTCGCACCCTAGACACTCGTTTTATGAAGACACCTATTAATCTTATGCTTCTTTCCTTGTTACTGGCCTTTGCCTCGTGTAACATCACTTCCAATACTTTCGATAATCCTGATAAAGACAAACTGTTACTCCAAGTGATCTCATACGTTCTTGAAGAGGGTCACCTCGATTCTAAAGATTTCGATGACGATTTTTCTGAGCATGTCTTCAATAGATATATTGAACAAATTGATCCATATAAGCGATATTTTTACGCTTCGGACATTGAAATATTCAATGCTTACCGCTATGAGTTAGATGATGAATTGCGGGCTTATGAACTAAACTTTTTTAATTCCTCTGTTGAAGTGTTGACTAAGCGATTGGATGAAGCCAAGTTGTTTTATAAACAAATTTTATCCAAGCCCTTTGATTTTAGTATCGAAGAAGAATATTCCGATAATTCTGAAAATTTAGATTATTGTAACAATCTCAGGGAAATGGAAAATCGCTGGCGTCAGCAATTAAAGCTTTCTAGCATGTTGAATTATCATAACCTGCTTGAAGCCAACGAAACCGCCGAAAACAAGAAGTCGGAAAGTGAGCTCGAGATTGAAGCACGAGAAGCTACAATGAAGTCAATGGATGAGTTGTTTGATTTTATTGATGATAGAGAACGTCGTGATTGGTTCGACACCTATATCAATGCCCTTGTTGAAGAGTTTGATCCTCACACTTATTATCTCTCACCAGAGACTAAAGATAGATTTGACACTGACATGTCTGGCAATTTTGAAGGGATTGGAGCTCGGCTTCAGAAAAGAATGGACAACATTTCTGTTTATGAAATCATATCGGGAGGTCCAGCATGGAGACAAAACAAATTAGAAGTAGGCGATATTATCTTGAAGGTCCGTCAATCGGAACAAGAAGAAGCGGTTAGTATTGTTGGCATGCGAATTGATGAGGCGGTAAAACTTATCAAAGGACCAAAAGGCACCAATGTCATTTTGACCCTGAAAAAGGTAGACGGAAATATTGTTGATCTGGAAATCACTCGGGATATCGTAGAATTAGAAGAAGTCTATGTCAAGTCTTCCATAGTTGAAAAAGAGGGTGGTCGTTATGGCCTGATTAATTTGCCTAAATTTTATATTGACTTTGACAATTTTAAAGAGCGCAATGCCGCTACTGATGTCAAAAGAGAATTGGAAAGGCTCAAAGCCCAAGGCGTTCAAGGTATCATCATGGATCTCCGTGGAAATGGCGGTGGGTCGTTGCCAACGGTGGTAGAAATGACTGGCCTGTTCATTGAAAAAGGTCCTGTAGTCCAAGTGCGTTCTACTGGGTCAAAACCCGAACAAAAGAAAGACAACGATGCGAGTATCACGTGGGATGGTCCTTTGGTCGTAATGGTAAATGAATTATCGGCGTCGGCATCCGAAATTTTCGCAGCTGCTATTCAAGACTACAAACGAGGCATCATCATTGGCAGCCCGCAAACGTATGGCAAAGGAACGGTTCAAAATGTTTTTGACCTCAATCGAATGGTGCGTAACAACGATCTGGGCGATCTGGGAGCACTTGCTTTTACTACTCAAAAATTTTATCGCATCAATGGCGGGTCAACACAACTGAAAGGAGTTAACAGTGATATTGTAATTCCAGATCGTTATTCTTATATCGATATTGGCGAAAGAGATTTGGAAAATCCTCTTCCATGGGATCAAATTACCCCTGCCGATTATTCACTTTGGGATGGTGCACTTGATTATGATTATGTTGTTTCGAATAGTAAAAAAAGAATTGAGGATAATACGTTATTTCAATTAATAGAGGAAAATGCCAAATGGATAAAGAACAGCAGAGATGACAATACTACCCCATTAAATTATCAAGTATTCAAGAAAGAACTCGATCAAAATGAAATTGAAATTCAGCGATTCGATCAGTTATCGAATTATGAAAACCAGTTGGAATTTGCTTCCTTACCCTATGAATTAGAACTGACAGCACGAGATTCTATTTTAGAAGAAAAACGCTCGAGATGGCACAATAACTTGAGAAAGGATTTATATGTTGAAGAGGCCTTAAATGTACTCGCAGATCTAAGAACGAGTCAGAACATTAACAAAAAAAGCTTAACCTCAATTAAGAACTAATGGGATTAAGCGGCGATTTGGATCCTATTTCACCGCCCAAATATTTTGGACTTAACCGTTGGGGGATGGCAAGTCTGTTGATCGTCATTTGCGCGGCAATTGTGAGTCTTTTCGCCTATGCCCTAGCTCCTGACTCGACTTCAAATGCCAATCAGATGCATTTGTCTATTCATTCCCAAAAACCAGGGTTCTCTGTTAAAATGCTGCTACTACCCCTGCCAGAAGCAGAACAACCTCCGATGCTTCAGAACTTTTTTTTAGGGAAAAAACCTACTAATAAAGAAATCCCAATTAACGGTTTTGAGTTAAATTCTGATGAATTGGTTTATTATCCATATCAACCTAATGGCGTTTTAGGAACGCCAATTGTAGTAGATTTAAACGACTACGCCAACATCGATCTCAACAATTTAGTAATTGATAAACGGTTTATTTTAGGCACAGACACTTTCGGACGTGATCTATTGAGCAGAGTTATAATTGGCACCAGACTTTCTTTCTCTATTGGTTTAGTTGCTGTTTTAATTTCCTTACTCATAGGCGTTTTTATGGGAAGCTTGGCAGGATATTTCGGCGGAAAAACAGATGCAATAATCAGTTGGATTATTAATGTCACCTGGTCAATTCCTACCCTACTATTGGTCATTGCCATCACTTTAGCATTAGGGAAAGGCTATTGGCAAGTTTTTATCGCCGTAGGATTAACCATGTGGGTTGAGGTGGCTCGTGTCGTAAGAGGTCAAATCATGAGTGTTAAAACTTTGCCCTATATCACTGCAGTGAAAGCACTTGGTCTCAGAGATTTTAGGATTATTTCCAAGCATATTTTACCGAACATAATGTCACCTGTTATTGTAATCGCTTCAGCCAATTTTGCTTCTGCTATTTTAATAGAAAGTGGTTTGAGTTTTCTAGGTATTGGAGCTCAGCCTCCGAGTGCAAGTTGGGGTAGTATGATCAAAGATCACTACAACTATATTGCTTTGGGCAAACCCTATTTGGCGGTAGTGCCAGGCTTGTGTATCATGACTCTGGTCATGGCGTTTATGGTGCTAGGAAGCGCTCTCAGAGATCGACTTGATGTCAGGTCCTAAAGAACTTATTTGTTATTAGGATTAGGTGGATATTTCTCCATGATAGCAGTTACAAACTCTTTGATAAGTTCTTCTTTTCTTTCGACATCAGAGGATAGGTATCCTGATCCAACACCTTGCCAAACCAATTCTTTCTTTTCGGCATCTATTAAATCAATATATAACACTCCTTTAGTCGATCGAGAAACAGTGAAGGCCCCACCGGCTCCCCAATACCATGGACTCCAACCTCCCCATCCAAATCCATAGCCCAAATAATTTTCGTCAACATCAATATTTTCAACTGATTTTGTATAAATACTGACCAACAAGTCAGGGTTCTCGGAAACCACAAAGCCTTTAGCTAACATTTGCGACTTTATATTCTTCATAATCCGTCGTTTATCAATGTCATTGATTTTGGCCCTATCTATACCTGTTTTTAAAAAAGCAAAACTAT
>Ga0222719_10000505_pt1 | contig 38961 bp, 33 predicted proteins | sample C33_34DmetaG_FD_165039 | JGI IMG/M metagenome (GOLD analysis project Ga0222719, IMG submission 165039) | Estuarine water microbial communities from San Francisco Bay, California, United States - C33_34D | ecosystem: Environmental > Aquatic > Marine > Unclassified | place: USA: California... | reverse complement strand
AGTGCTGTTTCTTCAGTGCCAAATCTTAGTCTCTGAGTTACTACGAGTTTCAGTAGTCACACGTTTGTGCAACATTTTGTGTAACTGTATGAAAAAAGACTAAGGAAATCAACGATTGATTTCTAATTGTGAAAGTAATGTGTAAGTAACTTATTAAATATAATCAATTACTTACACTAAAATAACTACTCCCACTCAATCGTTCCTGGGGGTTTTGATGTTACGTCATAAACAACGCGGTTCACGCCGCGCACTTCGTTAACAATGCGGGTTGCGGCGCGGCTTAAAAACGCATGGCTGAACGCATAGCTATCAGCGGTCATCCCATCGCTAGACGTCACCGCCCGAAGCGCGCAAACATATTCATAAGAACGCGCATCGCCCATCACACCAACGGTTTTGACTGGCAGTAAAACAGCAAAAGCCTGCCAGATATCATCATAAAGGCCGGCTTTACGAATTTCATCAAGATAAACCGCATCAGCCGCCCGCAGAATATCCAGCTTTTCAACCGTGATATCGCCCGGAATGCGAATGGCAAGCCCCGGCCCCGGAAATGGGTGGCGCCCAACAAGGCTTTCGGGAAGGCCAAGTTCGCGGCCAAGTTCGCGCACCTCGTCCTTAAATAGCTCGCGAAGTGGTTCGACAAGATCAAGCGCCATATCATCAGGCAACCCGCCAACATTGTGATGCGATTTAATGGTCACGGCACTGCCACCAGCGGCTGAAATGCTTTCGATCACATCCGGATAGAGCGTGCCTTGTGCCAAAAACCGTACATCCTTGATCTTGCTGGCTTCGCCGTCAAAGACTTCGATAAAGCTGGCACCAATGATTTTGCGCTTTTCTTCTGGATCGCTAACCCCTTGCAGACGACTCAAAAACAAATCTGAGGCGTCTTTATGGATAAGCGGAATATTGTAATGATCACCAAACAGGCGAACCACCTCTTCGGCCTCACCGGCGCGAAGCAAGCCATGATCGACAAAAACACAGGTCAATTGCGCACCGATCGCCTCATGGATCAACACCGCCGCAACTGATGAATCAACCCCGCCAGACAGGCCACAAATCACCTTCGCATCGCCAACCTGCTGGCGGATTGCGGCAATGGCGCGGCTGCGATAGGCCGCCATTGACCAGCTGCCCGTACAGCCACAAATGCCAAGCGCAAATCGTGCCAATAAATCGGCACCATTCTGGGTATGCACAACCTCGGGGTGAAACTGCACGCCGTAATAATGGCGTAATTCATCGGCCACCGCGGCAAAAGGCGCACCGGCTGATGTGGCAACAACACTAAATCCATCGGGCAATTTGGCAACATGATCACCATGGCTCATCCACACCGTATGCTGGCCACCAACCTGCCAAAAGCCTTCAAACAGCGAACAGGGCGCGGCGATATCAAGTGCCGCCCGCCCAAATTCACGGCTTGTTCCCGGTTCAACCCGCCCACCAAGCTGGGCGCACATGGTTTGCTGGCCATAGCAAATGCCAAGAACCGGAACACCAAGATCAAAAACAATTTGCGGCGCGCGCGGTGTATCGGCAAGCGCAACCGAATTTGGCCCACCCGATAAAATGATGCCATTTGGCGCGGCGGCGCTGATTTTTTCAACATCGGTGGTGCAAGGCAGAATTTCGGTATAGACACCAGCTTCACGAAGGCGGCGCGCAATCAATTGCGTAACCTGCGAGCCAAAATCAATGATTAGAATTGAGTCAGACATTGTTTATTCCTTTACCACCAGCCGCATGATGCGACCCTATTCGATCATTATAATAGATTGCTGTTAACGCAATCTTGCCTGAAGAACCGCAATGAAAAATCCGTCGGTGCCATCACGTCCGGGCAAAAGCTGCAGCAGCCCATCATTGGTTGGCGGGCAAACCCCACCCCCAATTTTGCCAATCGTATCACCCCAGATATCGGTGATATCGGCAAGTTCAATTTCGGGTGCATTGGCCAAAAATTGTTTGATCAGATCAGCGCCTTCACTGGCAAGAACCGAACAGGTGATATAGATGATGCGCCCACCTGGAACCACCATCGCCCGCGCTTTTTCCAGTAAAATTGCCTGTGTGTCTTTGATCTTGTCCAGCTTTTCCGGCGTAAGCTGCCATCGGGCATCAACTTGACGGCGCCATGTGCCCGACCCCGAACAAGGCGCATCGATCACAACGCGGTCAAATTTACCGCGCCATGAGCGGTTTGACCATTTTTCGGCAACCAGCTTGCGCTCGACATTATGAATGGCAGCGCGGCGCAGTCTCTCTCCACTTTGCTCCAGCCGTTCGGCATCTGGATCAAGCGCCAGAATTCGGCCCTTATTTTCCATTTTTGCGGCCATCACAAGTGATTTACCACCAGCACCAGCGCAGATATCGGCAACCTGCATCCCCGGCCGCGCATCGCAAAGCAGCGCCGCAAGCTGTGAGCCTTCATCCTGAACGTCAAAAAGACCGGCTTTCCATTCTTGCAAATCTTCAAGCCTTGTTCGCTTTTCCAACCGAACACCAAGTGGCGACAGGCGCGTTGGATGCCCTTTGATACCGCGACCGGCAAGCTGGTCACGAAGGCGGCGGCGATCGGGCTGTTTCAGCGGGTTAATTCGCACATCGGTTGGTGCCTCGCTCATCAACGCCGCCAATTCACGCGCCATCCCATCACCAAGACCAGCCTTGGCATCAGCCATCAACCATTCAGGCCATTCAAGCGCAATATGCTTGGGCATAGCAGGATCGGTAAAATCGCGCGTTTCAAGCATGGCAACAAGCGCCGCTTCGCGTTCATCAAGCGGTGCTGGTGCATGCGCAATTTCGGCAGAAAATAATTGGGGCAGAACAGCCGATTTCTGTTCCATTAACACCAAGGCTGCAAGCGTGATATTGCGTGGATTTTCTGGCGCATCAATCGATGCCAAATGCCACCCAAGCCGCGCCCGTCCACGTTGAATTTTCCAGAACAGATCACCAACCGCCGCGCGGTCGCCTGATCCGGCGTAACGACGGCGCTGCAATCCAGCCCGAAGCCATTGTCCGGCCTGCCTGCCAAGCAAGGTTCCGGCCGCGTTGGCCGCCTGCATTTCGGCAAGAATTTCAATCACGGCAGCAATTCTAGCGGCTGGCGTCATGATGAATTTTTCCACATCTGGCCCATTGCAGGCCGCAAACAAGATAACAAAACAAAACAGCCGCCCCGATAAGGCAAGGCCATCTTGCGCCTACATGCCGGGTCGGTAATTCGGTGCCTCGCGCGTGATCGTGACATCATGCACATGCGATTCCGCCAATCCGGCACCGGTAATCCGCAAGAATTTGGCATTGGCCTGTAATTTGGCAATTGATTCATTGCCGGTATAGCCCATTGCCGCCCGCAAACCGCCAAGCAGTTGATGCAAAACATTTTCCACCGGCCCCTTATAGGGAACCTGACCTTCAATCCCTTCGGGGACAAGCTTTAGCGGCTGCGAAATTTCCGCCTGAAAATAGCGGTCAGCCGACCCGCGCGCCATTGCACCGGTTGATCCCATACCACGATAGGCCTTATAAGAACGTCCCTGATAAAGATACACCTCACCCGGGGTTTCATCAGTTCCGGCAAGCAATGAACCGATCATCGCCACATCGCCACCAGCGGCAATCGCCTTGGCAAGGTCGCCTGAATATTTGATACCGCCATCGGCAATCACTGGAATATTTTGTTTGTGACACACATCAGCCGCATCCATGATCGCGGTCAATTGTGGCACGCCAACACCGGCAACCATGCGCGTCGTGCAGATTGATCCCGGCCCAATCCCCACTTTGACAGCATCAGCACCAGACTCGATCAACGCCTTGGCACCATCCGCCGTGGCAACATTACCGCCAATGATCTGCACATGATTGGCAAGCTTACGAACCGCGGTGACTGATTCCAAAACACCTTCGGAATGGCCATGCGCCGTATCAACAACAATCACATCAGCACCCGCCTCGATCAAGGCTTCGGCACGGCGAATGCCGTCCGGCCCTGCCCCGGTTGCTGCCGCCACCAAAAGCCGCCCACGGTCATCTTTTGATGCCAGCGGGTGATTTTGCGCCTTTTCCATATCCTTGACCGTAATCAGTCCGATACAGGCACCAGAATCATCGATAACGACCAGCTTTTCAATGCGATGTTCATGCAACAACCGCCGCGCCTCGTCAGGCGCGGTGCCATCACGAACCGTTACAACTTTGCGGGTCATCAAATCGGCAACACTTTGGCCCGGATCAGTGGCAAATCGCACATCACGATTGGTTAGAATACCAACAAGCCGCTGATTGCCCTCAACCACCGGAATGCCGCTGATGCGGTTCTGTTCCATCATTTCAAGCGCTTCACGAAGCGGCTGATTCGGCGCAATGGTCAGCGGATTAACAACCATACCGGCTTCGAATTTTTTCACCATGGCAATTTCAAGTGCCTGTTCTTCGATGGTGAAATTCTTATGCACAACACCAATACCACCAGCCTGCGCCATGGCAATGGCCAGCCTATGCTCAGTAACCGTATCCATTGCCGCCGACATCAGCGGAACACGAAGATTGATTTTCTGGGTCAAACGCGTGCTGACATCCGTATTGGCTGGCAATACGGCCGAGCGCGCAGGCTCTAAAAGCACATCGTCAAAGGTAAAAGCGTCGCGAATTTTCATAGGGTGCCTTCCGTTCATCCGGTGGCACCGGACTATACGCAAAGCGACCGCATATTGATAGTGCAAAACCGCACATGATTACATGATTAATACACCATCAGCATCACGTCTTCCGGCTGCAATATCGGCGGCGATATCCTCGGCGTGCCCGCTGCCGTGAAAACCCGTGGCAAGAACATAGCTTTCGACCGATTCAGCGCGGCTGGCGGCTGGTTTGACATGCCGAACCGTCTTGAAATTACGCTGCATCACATCAAGCAAGCTTCTTTCCGCACCCCCGCGAAAACATTTCGCCAGAAAAAACCCATCTTTATTCAAAACATCAATGGCAAAATCCAACGCTGCCTCAAGCAAAGCCGTTGTTCGCAAATGATCGGTTGCACGATGACCGGTTGTATCTGCCGCCATATCGCTCAAAACGCCATCTGCCGCCCCACCCGTGGCAAGCCGCACTTTTTCCAACATTTCGGGATCGGTCATATCGCCGGTAAAAATATCGGCGCCAACAACGCCTTCGGTCTCCAGCAGGTCAATGCCGACAAGCCGCGCCTTGCCATGACCAAGCTTGGTGCGGATTGACGACACCTGCAACCAGCCACCGGGCGCACAGCCAAGATCAACAATGGCCATGCCCGGCTGCAAAAGATGATAGCGATCATCCATCTGTTCCAGCTTTAACGCTGCGCGCGAGCGAAAGCCGCGCGATTTGGCCTCGGCCACAAAGGGATCATTCAGCTGGCGGGTCAACCAACGCTGCGACGAGACTTTGCGTCCGCGCATCTTTTTAGGCTGGCGCGTCAAGCCTGTCGCATTGCGATAGCTGCGCCCCGATGGGCCTTTTTTGCCCGCTTTACCGTTACCTGATTGATCTGCCATGTCTGCTTATCGCCAAACTTGCCGGATTTTACAACCGCCAATTCACAAAGCTGGGTTTCTGTCACTTGCGAAAATGGTCAAAACCGCACCAATCTGGCATTGCAAAAAGGGCTTTTTTATCGTGATGATTTGGGCTAGCCGTACTGACCATTTCGGATAGACTAATGCTTATGACAAACCCGATCTATTTTGACCAAATCTGCCCGAATTTGCCAATCGCTGATCCAGCCAATAAGGCGGTTCGCGACGATTTTGCCGCGACATTCACGCAGAAATGGCCAGAAAATACGCTTTTGCAAAGCGGCTATGGCGCAGATGATCTGGCGGCAATGCTGGTGACAAGTCAATATCTCCAAAGGCTTGCTTTGCGTCATGGCGAAGATGTCGGCCCCTGCCTGAACGGCCAAGCGGCAAGCCAGATCAATATTGCAAAAACCCATTTTATCGCGTCAATGCAATCGGCTGGCGACGAAAAAACCGCTTTACGGGCAATCCGCATCTGGCGGGAAAGAACCGCGCTGATGGTGGCGCTATCCGATCTTGCTGGACGCGAAGACATGCCGCAGCAAATGCAATGGCTGAGCGAGGCGGCACAAACGGTCTTGTCAGCAACAATCCAATATCTGTTCCGCCAAGCCGCGCAACGCGGCAAGATCAAGAATTTTGATGCCGATTTATCGGGATGTGGCTGGACCGTTCTGGCGCTTGGCAAATTGGGCGCTGGTGAACTTAATTTCTCATCCGATATTGATTTGATAATGCTTCATGACACGCATCATGCCCCTTTTGACAACCGCGATGCCGTTCAGCCCTTTTTTGTCGCCATGACGCGTGATCTGATCCGCCTTCTTGGCAGCGCCACAAGTGACGGCATTGGCTGGCGTGTTGATTTGCGGCTTCGACCCGACCCGGGCGCAACCGCGGTAAGCATCGATCTGACAGCAGCGATCAGCTATTATGAATCAATTGCCCGCACATGGGAACGCGCCGCCTTTATTCGCGCACGACCCGTTGCAGGTGATCTTGCGCTTGGCAACAGCTTTCTTGAGCAAATTCAGCCTTTTATTTGGCGTAAAACGCTTGATTATACGGTGATGGAAGATATGAAAACCATGCTTCGCCGTCCACCACAAGGCAATGGCTGGCGTGGCTATAATCTGAAGACCGGTAAAAATGGCATTCGGCAAATCGAGTTTTTCACGCATGTATTACAGCTTGTGGCGGGTGGACGCGATAAAGAGCTGCGGCATCGCAACAGCCTTGCTGCGCTTGATGCGCTTGCCGCCGCCACATGGATTACCAATGAACAGGCGGCCGCGCTTGGCACCGCCTATCACCAGCTACGCCGGATCGAACATAGGCTGCAAATGATTGCCGATAATCAGACCCACAGCCTGCCGCGCGGCGAAGAAGATTTGGAAAAATTCGCGCATTTCATGGGGCATCACACCGCCACTGATTTCTGCAATGAATTGGACAATTTGCTCGATCAGGTTGGCGCGAACGCCAAGCATGATTTGCTGAACCCCGCCGACGGCATCATATCGACAGCAGATGGTATGAAAGATATCCTGCTTGATGATTATGATGCGCTTGTTGGATGGCTTGGCAATCATGGTTTTGAACGGCCGAAAATCATTGCTGATACGCTGTCCGGCTGGATGGCAGGGCGCATTTCGGCAACGCGAAGTGAACGGGCGCGCGCCCTGTTAAACCGGTTAATGCCTGAAATTTTGATGTCTTTTACCGCCGCAGATGCGCCTGATGACAAATTTGCCGCGCTTGCGCAGTTCATCGAAGGTCTGCCAGCAAGCGTGCAGATTTTCTCACTTCTTGATTATAACCGGCATCTGACCCGCCTATTATGCGATATTCTGTTGCTATCGCCGCAGCTTGGCAATCATTTACGCCAATATCCAACTTTGTTCGATCTATTGCTTTATCAAAGCTTTTTCAGACCATTACCCGATGCAAATATAATGACCGCGCAATTGCATCAAATTTGTGATGGACGCAATATCGAGGACGCGCTTGACCAGATCAAGATAAAGGCCCGCGAATGGAAATTTCAAGTTGAAATCCAAGCCCTTAGCCAAACCATTGACAGCCCGACCCTAGCCACCGGCCTTAGCGCGATTGCCACAGCGACAGTTAGGCTGATCCTTGATCTGGCGCGCGCCGATATGACCCGCCGCCATGGCCAGATTGATGGCAGCGTGACGATCCTTGCGCTTGGCAGGCTTGGCACTAGGCAAATGACGGTCAGTTCCGACCTTGATCTTTTGTTTGTTTATGACGCGCCTGAGAATGCGCTATCTGACGGCAAACGCCCTATCAATGCGCCAACCTATTTTGCCCGCCTTGCGCAGACAATGGTCAGCTGGCTTAGCACTGCAACCGCCGAAGGCGTGCTTTATCCGGTTGATTTACGGTTGCGTCCCGAAGGCGAAGCTGGTGCCATCGCCACATCGCTTGATAGGCTAAAAACCTATTTTGCGGCTGATGCATGGATTTGGGAAAAGCTGGCACTTGCCAAAGCGCGGCCAATTGCCGGTAATGCTGATTTAACTGAAAAACTGCATCTGGCGATTCACGCGATTGTTAATCAGCCGCATGATCATAGCCTGATCGGGCCAGCCATTGACAACATGTTGGTGCGCATCCGCAAAGTCCGCAAAGGCAAATCAAAATGGCATTTACGTGCGCGCGATGGTGGCCTTGTCGAGCTTGATCTTTTGATCCAAGGCATGCGGCTTCAACATGGCGACCTGTTTGACCAGACCGGACAATCAATTGCGGCCATTCTGGCACAATTGGAAATCAGCGGTAAGATCAATGCCAACCATGCCGAAGCGCTGCAAGATGCTGACCGGCTGTTGAGCGAAATCCACCAATGTCTGCGCCTGACCTTTGGCAATGCCGCTTTGGTTCCTGATCAGCTGCCATTGCCATTGCAACAATTCATGCTTGCCCGTATGGATCTTGCAGACGAACAGCAACTCACCCTGCAATTGGAAACAACATTAGAAACGGTCTTTGCGATTTTGACTCAATATCTGGCAAATGACCCAGCCATTTCGGCATAACGCGTCAACAATGTTGTTAAAACGACTGTCAAACAACGCTTTTGGAACAGACTTCATATGCTTGTAAGACTTATCAAACCCCATGCAGTAGCGCGTTATGTGACGCCGTGCCCTGCGACTGCGAGCAGGGTTTTGCCATATGTTCTATTCAAGTGAAGCAACGTCATATTACGTTTGAAAGGCGTGCCTTATGCTAAAGGCCATCATATCAACATGGACTCTGTTTTTTGGACTTTTGCTCATTTCTGCGGGCAATGGCTTGCAGGTGGTTTTGCTTGGCACGCGCGCGCCCGAGGCCGGTTTTAGCAATATTGCGACCGGTATTGTCATGTCGGGCTATTTTGCCGGTATCTTTGCCGGTTCAATCATTGTTCCGCATATTTTAGCGCGCGTTGGCCATGTTCGGGTTTTTGGTGCCATGTCTGCTATTGCATCGGCAGCGGTGTTGCTACATGTGGTGTTTCTTGATCCGTTCGTCTGGACCGGCATGCGCTTTGCCAGTGGCTTTAGTTTTGCTGGCATGTATATCGTTTGCGAAAGCTGGCTGAATGAAAAAGCCACAAATGAAACCCGCGGCCAGCTTTTATCGCTTTATATGATTACCAATATGGCTGGCATGGCCGCCGGACAATTGATGATTTCGCTTGGCGAGGATGGCAGCGCGGGATTGTTTCTGCTGGCATCGGTTATGGTGTCGATTGCGGTTGTGCCGATTTTGATTACCGCCAGCGCGGCTCCTAGCTTTGAGGCCCCCGAGCGTATTAGTTTTCGCAGGCTGGTTCAGGTTTCGCCCTTGGCCGTTGTCGGCATGGTATTTGTTGGGATCGTGATCTCGATGGTGTTTGGTATGGGCGCTGTTTATGGGCGCAATATCGGATTGGACAATACCCAAGTCGGCTATTTCATGACTTCAATCACGCTTGGCACCTTGGCGCTTCAATATCCGGTTGGTCGCCTTTCCGATAAATTTGACCGACGGGTTGTTATTTTTGGCGTGACGGTGATTGCCAGCATTGCAATTGGCATCGCCAGCCTTTTTGGTGCCGATCAATTTGGTTTGCTTTTGATCATGATGCTGATTTTTGGCGGGCTTGTCTTTTCCCTTTATTCACTGTTCATCGCGCATGCCAATGACTATCTGGCACCAAGCCAGATGGTGGCCATGTCGTCAGGCCTGTTAATGGTCAATGGCGCTGGTGCGGTGATGGGATCACCACTTGCCGCATCGGTTATCGAAATTGTTGGCACTCGCGGATTCATGCCAACAATTGCCGGTTTTCTATTCTTACTGGCGGGGTTTGTCCTGTACCGGATGAGAATGCGCAGCGCGGTTCCCGCCGAGGCGCAAGGTGCGTTTGTTGCCATTCCTGATGCATCATCCGGCGTTGCGGTGAATTTGAGCCCTGAGGTGGAATGGGTGATGGATCAGGACGAAGATGATGACGAAAATGATCCGTTCAAAAACAACCCTTATGTCAATTAGGTCTGACCCTTTTTATTACCCCTGACCAATTCGAAACATCTGGCATAGAAAATGGATTGGTTTTGGCGTTTTGCGCCGTGTTTTGCGCCGTGTTTTCATCAGCTGCGGTTTTGCCAGCCTCGCTCGGCGGCCTTCGCCTGCCGCGTTCTACAGCCTTTGCGCACCAGACCGGTTAATCACGGTTCTTCTTTGTTTTAAAGATAAATAATATTATTATAGCTAATGAAAATTTTTCTAAAGTTTTTCCGTTGCGCTATTTTCATGTTCATCCTTGGGTTTGGCAGCATTTACGCCCCGAAATCCTCTGCAAGTAATAGCCCGTTGCCCAAAAATTTTACCATTTCGGGAAGTGTTACCATCACCCGCATTAGCGATGGTGACTCGCTTCGAAGTGGCAAATTACGGATTAGGCTTTTTGGCATTGATGCCCCTGAAAAGAAACAGCAATGCACCGATGCCGATGGTGCGAAATGGGATTGTGGCATGGCAGCGCAAAAGGCGCTTACTGCATTGGTGGCAAGCGCGCCTCAATTGCAATGTGATTTGATTGATGTTGATCGCTATGGCCGCGTTGTGATGCGGTGTTTTGCCGGAAAAACCGATCTAGGCGCGGCGCTTGTTCGCGCTGGGCTGGCGCTGGCCTATCGGCAATATTCGCCCATCTATAGCGCCGATGAAGAGAGTGCCAAAACCGCCAAATTAGGCATGTGGGCAGGCGCCTTTACCGCACCATGGGCATGGCGCCGATCACGATAGCCCCTAAAAAGCTCGGGGCCACCCAAAAGCCTAAGATTCCAAAAGGTTTGGGAACCAATCGCATAATCGCCCTCACCCACCATGATTGCCAAAAAATCAACCAAACCACATGGCACAAATTGGGGTTGGCACAAATTGGGGTTGGCACAAATTGAGGCTGGCACGCATTGGCACTAGCAAGGATTAGGGATTAGAAAATACCAAGATCGCGCAATTCGGCAGCCAGTTCAGCAGGCATATCACCCGTATCATCCGCGCCAATATCAGGCGGCGCATCTTTTACTTCAAGATAACGCCAGCCCTGAAAAATACGCATTTTGGTTGGCGCAACTTGAATGATTTCAGGTGACAGCACAATGCCGCAGGCCGGTGTTCCATCGGCGCGTTGCGCCTCGGCAAGGTCAATAATAGCCTGACGCGCCGTGACCACCCCCTTGATGATCCAATAGATCGACCCCCCATCAAGCAATTCATCGGCACGGCGCGGCCGATTGCGCGTGACATGAACCAATCTGCCGCCTTGCGCCAGACGAAGCGCCTGCCAATCCCGAAGATTATCAAGCGATTGCGAGCCAACTGATAATTTTTTTAAATGAACCGTCATGAAAATACCAAATTCAACCCGTACCGATTACCTCGGTCTTTTGACACCGCCTACATCAAATAGAGTGCGGCAAGCCCAAGGAATACAAAAAACCCAACAACATCCGTTATCGTTGTCACAAAAACGCTTGATGCCACCGCCGGATCGACCCCCGCACGGAGCAGCCCAATCGGCACCAAGGTTCCGCTAAGACCGGCAATCAACAAATTCGCAAACATGGCAACCGCCATCACCGTGGCAATTTCCGGATCACCAAACCACACAAAAGACACAGCGGCGGCCAAAACCGCAAAAAGCAATCCATTCAGCAATGCCACCAAACCTTCGCGAATAACGAAATTGCGCGTCGAAACCGCATCTAATTGACGCAAGGCAATCGCCCGCACGGCAACGGTCACTGTTTGGGTGCCAGCATTGCCGCCCATTGACGCAACAATCGGCATCAGCACCGCCAAGGCAACCAATTGTTCGATGGTCGCATCAAACACCCCGATCACAACCGACGCCAAAATCGCGGTCAGCAAATTGACCAAAAGCCAGGTTGTCCGCCCCTGCAAAGTCTCGCGGATACTCGATCGCAAACTGGCCTCGCCAACACCGGCAAGCGCCATCAAATCTTCTTCGGCTTCTTCATCAATCACATCAATTACATCATCAATGGTGATCATGCCGACAAGCCGCTCGCCAAGATCGACAACACCGGCACTGACCATGCCGTAACGCCGAAACAGAACCGCCACTTCTTCTTGATCCATATCAACCGGAATCGAGCGGAAATCAGATTCCATGATTTCGGAAATTCGGCGGGGCCGCTGCGCGCATAAAAGTTTACTAAGCGGTACTTCGCCAAGCGGCTTGCGCGCCGGATCGACAACAAAGATCAGATAGAAATCATCGGTTGCCGATTTGCCGCCCCGCAAATAGTCAATTGTCTGGCCAACCGTCCAGAAAGACGGCACCGTGACAATCTCGCGCTGCATAAGACGGCCCGCCGAATCTTCCGGGAAAGACAGGCCTTCTTCGACAAGAACCCGATCTTCGGCCGAAAGCGCCGCCAACACATCGGCAAGCGCATCATCTTCAAGCTCTTCAATAATATCAATGGCATCATCGGTTGACAGATCATGAAGCTGGCGCGCCAAAGCCTTTGCGCCCATCACTTCGACAATGGCTTCACGCGTGTTTTCATCAAGATAAGTCAGCGTTTCAGCGTCAAGATGGTCGCCAAGAAACCGCACAAGTGACGCTGCTGTTCGCGCTGGCATGCGCTCTAAAAGATCGGCTTGATCGGCTGGGTGAAGCGGTGCAACAAGCGTGCGAAGACGGCGAACGGCACCCGCCTGAACAGCCTCGATGATTGCCGTCTCAACCTTTGGCGTCAGGCCGTAAAGCGCCGCAAGCCGGTCACTGCCGTCATCCTTGCGTTCAATCTGTTCAATATCTTGCATCATTGCCTATACGCCATTTTGGAGACCGTTAGATCAGATTTTATCGCATCGATGCCCGCGCTAGCCTGCTTTAAATCTCGTGTCACAGGTTAGCAGATCACGGCTGGTTTTAAAACAAGACATGGCAATAAACCAAGGCAAATTTTGCTTTGTAATTTTATTTCAAAAAGCTGGAATCACCATTTTTGTAATAATATTTCAAAATTTGGCACAAGCTTGCCACTGGCAAAACCGCCGCACCGACACGCCAAACCAGTGATGTTTTGCCAAAAAAATTGTTGCAGGTTATTTGCTGTTTGTGCCTTTGGTGCCAAGGTCATAAAGACCGATCCGGCGCATCGGCCCGTCAAAGCGCAATTCATGGCCAATCGGCGGGTGCGCTCTTTGGGTGCAATCCATGCGCTCGCAAACCGAACAGCCAACACCAATCTGGTCAAGCCGCGCCGATTTTGAAATATCAATTTGATCGGCATAGATCATATCGCGGGCATGATGCAATTCACACCCAAGCGTAACAGCAAATTCCGGTGATTGCGCCAAGGTTGGCGACCATAATGGCGGTGCGGTGCGGGCAAGCATGAAATATTTCTGTCCATTCGGCAATTCGGCCGCCTGTGCCAAAATCTTTTCCGGTGTCCGAAAGGCCTTATGCATCGTCCATTTTGGGCAAGTACCACCATGCGTGGCAAATTGCATACCGGCGGCGGCAAGCCGCTTGGAAATATTGCCAGCATCATCAACCCGAATGAAGAAAAACGGAATCCCACGCGCATTTGGTGCATTTAATGTTGTCAGGCGATGACAGACCTGTTCAAAGCTGCACCCAAACCGGCGCCCCAAAAGATCGAGATCATACCGAAGGCTTTTGGCCGAATCCAGAAAGGCCGAATAGGGCATCATCACCGCACCGGCAAAGTAACCGGCAAGCGTGATTTTCAACAGCGATTGCGCCTGTGTATCCTGAACCGCCTGATCTTGGCAGATTTTGTCCAAGGCCGCCTGCTGGCTAAGAAGCGCGATTTGAATCAAAAGATGAAACTGCCGTTGTGGGCGGCGTAATGCCTCGCTTAGCAAAATTTCGCGGCGATGCAGATCATAACGGCGAAGCTGGTTCTGCATCACCTCTACCGGCATGATTCTGACCCGAAGGCCAAGCGTGTCTTTCACATGGGCGGCAAGGCTGGCAAGCGTATTATCGCCCGTCAGACCGAAATCACTGATCGCTTCAATTTTGGCCGCGCGGCGCAATTCATCTGCCGCGTCTTCAAGGGTCGGAAAGTAATTATTCGACTGCTGCAATGTGGCGCGCACTTTTTCAACAGGGTTACTGATCTGCCGAACGCCGCCATCCCCAGCGGTTGCTTCTAATTCATCACGCACTTTGCGATAGGCCTGAAACAGCGTCACCAAGCCGCGTGCCGCCCCCGGCGCGGCGGTAATCATGTCCTGAATTTCACGGCGTGGCACCTGCTCATCGGCAAGTAATGGATCGGCAAAAATTTCAGACATGCCCGTTGACAGGCTTGCCGCGTCATCTTCGGCAAAGTCCTTGAGATCAATATCAAAGCTATTGCCAAGGCGAAGAAGCAACCCAACGGTCAAAGGACGCTGATTATGTTCTAGAAGATTCAGATAAGATGGGCTGATTTCCAGCGCTTCCGCCATCGCTGTTTGTGACAGGCCAATGGATTTGCGAAAACGCCGCAATTTATGTCCAACAAGAATTTTCTCCTGCATCGCGCCCTCTCCCTGATCGTGGCTGCTGTTTCGCTTTGCTTACAAATTCAGCATAGCCTGTAAATGGAAAATGTAAATATTTTACAATTTTCAAATTTGCTTTTTTTTCCTTGCCCGCAACCCCGCAAAAAAGGCACAAGGAAAGGGCGGATCAGACGTATCAATCGCAGATGATCTGCACGAATTTAGCCGGCGATTTTAGACGGCAATTATAGAGCTTTGCGATATAGGTTGCGGCAGACAAAGCCAGCTTGGGGGAGTTTGTTTGGTTTGCCAATCCTATCCGCAAATCAGGGTCGGTCAGGACTTTATGTCTTGTCCGACCCTTTTCTTATGCGGCTTATTTCTTATCCAGATTATAACTGGGGCAAATCATTCTGGACGGCATTTCGCCCTTGGCAAAAACATCAATCTTGCGCAATGATCAAAACCAGATCGGCAAGGTTGGTACCTGTTGCCCCGACCATCAAAAGCTGATCATGCGCGTTTAGATAATCATAGCTGTTATGCGATAACAGCGCGGCACGCGCCGCCGTTTGATCAAAATTTTGTGACGCGGCGATCATGCCGCCAGCCGCATCGGTTGGCCCATCACGGCCATCGGTGCCGCCAGCCAAAATCACCCAGTTTTCAGGGGCGTTTGATCCGGCTGCTGTCATTGCCGCTGCAAAGGCAAGCGCCAGTTCCTGCGACCGCCCACCCTTGCCGGGATTAGCCATATCAAGGGTTACGGTTGTTTCGCCACCAGCCACCAACGCATAAGGCTTGCCAGCATGGCGCTGTTCGATGATCTGCGCCGCCAAATGCGCTGCCATCTGACTAGCCTCGCCATCAAGGGCTGGCGCATCAAGAAACTGCATTTCAGGCATCGCTTGGCGGATATAGGCTGCGGCCGCATCACGGCATTGTGCATTGCTTGCCAAAATTCTGGTTTGCACCTTATCAAGAACCGGATCACCCGATCGCACTGGCCCATCGGCGGTTCCGTTCTGGATTGCCTGCAAATGCGGCATGACAAAATCCAGCCGATCAAGACCGTGTTTTTGAATGAGATGAAGCGCATCATCAAACGGCACCGGATCGGCAACGGCAGGGCCGCTGGCGATTGATTCAGGCAAATCACCCGGCACATCAGATAACAGAAATTGCGTCACCGCGGCGGGTGCTGCCAACCGCGCCAATCGTCCGCCTTTCAGCCGCGAAAATAACCGCCGAACCACATTCATCGCGTGAATATCAAGACCACTTGCCAGCAACGCATCATTCAGCGCAATTTTCTGGGCAAGGCTGATGCCATTTGAAGGTGCTGGCAACAAGGCCGAGCCGCCACCGCTGATCAGCAACAGCAAATGATCCGCCTGACCAAGGGATTTGACCAGATTTTCCACCGCAATTGCCGCAGCAAGACCGCGTTCATCGGGAACCGGATGCGCACTGGCAAAGCAATCAAAACCATCAATCTGGCGATGGTTTTCATCGGTGGTAATCACAAGACCCGAACCATCATAGCCGCCATCGCGAACCGCCGCTGCCATCGCCCCAGCCGCCTTGCCAAGCGCAATAACTGCCGTTGGTTGCTGGTCAAGCGCCGCATAGGCTGATCGGGTAATGCGATCTGGCTGTCCGGCGGCAAGCGCCGCGGCAAAACTGTTGCGAACCAACGCTTCGAATGAAGCATCAAAATGCATGCGATCTACCTCAAACCGGATCAATCAAAGGCTGGCCAGCAAAAAAGGCGCGCGCATTTTCAACGACCTTTAGCCCCATCGCAGTTCGCGTTTCGATTGTTGCCGATCCCAGATGCGGCAATAAAACGGTATTTGGCGCCGCCAGCAATGCCGGATCAATCACCGGCTCACCCTGAAACACATCAAGCCCCGCCCCGCCAAGCTTTTTGGCCGAAAGCGCCGCCGCCAATGCGGTTTCATCAATAACATCACCGCGCGCCGTATTGATAACATAGGCATCAGGTTTCATCATCGCCAACCGCTCGGCATTCAAAATATGGAATGTATCGGCACTTGCCGCGCAATGAAGCGACAGACAGTCAGCGATTTGGCAAACGCTCTCAACATCATCAAGCTGGCGTGCCGGATAGGCCGATATTTCGTCAATCCGTGACCGGTTATAAAACACAATCTTCATGCCAAAGCCCAATGCCGCCCGCTGCGCCACCGCTTTGCCAATGCGTCCCATCCCGATAATGCCAAGGGTTTTGCCCTGCAAGGCACGCCCCATCAAATGGGTTGGCCGCCAGCCTTGCCATTCACCGGCGCGCAATTCGCGCTCACCTTCGCCAGCACGGCGCGACAGCATCAAAATCAGCGTCAGGGCCAGATCAGCCGTGGCATCGGTTAACACACCGGGCGTGTTGCTAACTGCGATACCAGCCGTGGCAGCGGCATCAAGATCAATATGATTAACACCAACGCCAAAATTGGCAATCAGCCGCCCCTTTCCATTGGCACCGGCCGTAATGATATCAGCGCCAATCTTGTCAGATACGGTTGGCGCAATCGCATCATGGCTGGCAAAACCAGCGGCCATTTCGGCTGCAGACAGCGGCCGATCATCCAAATTGAACGTCGGAACAAAATATTGGGAAAGCGCGGCTTCAGCATCGGCTGGCCAGCGGCGCGTCACGAAAATACTGGGCTTGCCAGCACTGGATTGATCTATGTTTTTCATGGCCATAGTTTGCGCAGAAACGGCCGGAAAATACAGCCTTTTTTGACCGCGCACACCCTGTTTAAGAGGATTTTCTAATATAGCGGCAGACAACAGCATCAAAAAAGGGGCATCCCGTTCAAGACACCCCTTTTCGTGTTTTTCAATCGTCAGACGAGTGCATTAGCCCGGGATTTTGCCCGAAATACCATCGACGTAATAATCAAGCGTTTGGAACAGCTCACCGTCATTCAGGGTCTTGCCAGCAGGAACACGCAGCTTGCCAGCATTATCCTTGATCGGACCTGTGAAGATCTTGATTTTGCCTGATTTCACATCAGCCGCGGCCTTTTCTGCTGCCTTGGCAACATCGGCAGGCATATTTTCAAATGGTGACAACACCAGATAATCATCTGACATGCCAAGCCATGTATTGCCAGCCCAGTGATCAGGGCCATCGCCGGTTGACCATGTGCCATCCATCAATTGCTGGATTTTCTGAATATAGTAAGGCCCCCAGTTATTCACCGCGCTAAATAATTGTGCCTTTGGCGCAAAAGCCTTCATATCGCTTGACTGACCAAAGCCGTGAACACCCGCTTTTTGTGCGGTTTGCAACATCGCAGGGCTGTCAGTATGCTGTGCCAGAATATCGGCACCTTCGGCAATATGAACCTTGGCAGCATCGGCCTCTTTAACCGGATCATACCAAGAATTTACCCAGATCACCGAAACCTCGGCTTTCGGGTTCACCGAGCGAAGACCAATGCCGAAAGCGTTGATACCCTGAATCACCTCGGGGATTGGGAAAGATGCCAAATAACCAATTTTGTTTGATTTGGTCATCAGGCCGGCAACAACACCTTGGACATAACGGCCTTCGTAGAACCGGATATTACCCGTGGCCACATTTGGCGACCGCTTATAGCCGGTAATATGCTCAAATTTCACATTCGGAAATTCTTTGGCAACCTTGATCGTATGATCCATATAGCCAAAAGATGTTGTGAAAATAATGTCATTTCCCTGTTTTGCCAATTCGCGGATAACCCGCGCCGAGTCAGGACCTTCAGGCACATTTTCAACAAAGGTTGTCTCAACCTTATCGCCAAAATGCTTTTCAACCTGCTGGCGACCAACCTCATGAGCATAGGTCCAGCCATGATCACCCGGTGTTGTCAGATAGACAAAGCCAACCTTGACCTTATCGGCTGCATTCGCCGCGGTCACTGTTGTCAAACCAACCAAAGCCGAAAAGGCCAAGCTGGCAACAGCAACAACTGCACCAAATGAAAGTGTATTTTTTGTTTTCATTGTTTCCTCCCGAAACATTACACGCCTGATGCCATAAAAGATTTGATGCCTGATGACATCTATTTGTTACCGATAAACAAACGCCCCAAACAGGCTGGGGAATTTGCCAAAGCAAAATCACGATTACGCGCAATCACCACCAAAACAATGATTGTCGCAATATAGGGCAGCATCGACAGCATCTGTGACGGCACGGTCCATCCCCGCGCCTGTCCGGCCAGCTGCATAATCGTAATTCCGCCGAATAATAACGCGCCAATGAGAATACGCGAAGGAATCCAAGATGCAAAGACCACAAGCGCAAGCGCAATCCAGCCACGCCCCGCGGTCATGCCTTCAGACCAATGTGGCGTTAGCACAAGCGGCAAATATGCCCCGCCAAGTCCGGCCATCATACCGCCAAATGACACTGCACCAAACCGCACCAAAAGCACCCGATAACCAAGCGCATGCGCCGAATCGTGGCTGTTTCCAACCGCCCGTAACACCAAACCGGCGCGCGTCCGGTTCAAAAACCACGCCACAAGCACAAGAAAGCCAATCGATAAATAGGCCATAATATCGTGGTTAAACAGCAAATCACCAATAACCGGAATATCAGCAAGTAGCGGAATGGCAAGATTGGGCAAACCATCAACCGTGCCGCCGACAAAGGGCGCGCCAACAAGCCCTGACAAGCCTGTTCCAAAAATGGTCAGGGCAAGACCTGTTGCAACCTGATTGGTGGCAAGACCCAAGGCAAAAAGCGAAAACACCGCGGCGGTCATCGCCCCAGCAACCGCACCAGCCAGAATGCCCATATAAGGATTTCCAAGGATTGATGTTGCCGCAAAGGCCGACACAGCCCCCATCAACATCATGCCTTCAACACCCAAATTCAACACCCCGCTTCGTTCGGCAACCAATTCACCCGTTGCCGCAAAAATCAACGGTACCGACGTCAATAGAACGGTTAGGATCAAAGCTTCCATTCTATTGCTCCTTTGAAACCGGCAATACGGCCGGACGCCGCCAGGTGATGTGATAACGGTTAAATGTCTCACCTGCCAACAGCATGAACAGCAAGATCCCCTTGAAAACACCTGTCACCACCTTTGGCATGCCAAGCGCGATCTGCGCATAATCACCCCCAAGTTCGGCAAGGGCAACAATCAGGCCGGCAAAAATCACCCCAATCGGGTTTAACCGCGCCAGAAATGCAACAATGATGGCGGTAAACCCATAACCAAAAGACACATTCGGCTGCAGCTGACCCATGCTGGCAGACACTTCAACCATTCCGGCAAGCCCGGCTGCACCCCCAGCAATTGCCATCACGCCAATCGTTACCAGATGCGGCTTAAAGCCAGCAAACCGGCCTGCTCGCGGCGCATCGCCCATGACCTTGATCTGAAATCCTAAAATCGTGCGCGACAGCACGAAACTGCCAGCAACCGCCAATAGCAACGCGCCAACAACCCCCCAGTGCAATTGCCCCAAACTGCCAACAAACGGCACATCAATCCGGTGGATCAGACCAGCATCGCTATACATTTTCGTCAGCGGAAACCCGAATGACATCGGATCACGCCACGGGCCGCGCACCAGCCAGTCGATAAACAGCGCCGCAACATAAGTCAGCATCAACGACACCAAAATTTCATTAGTGTTAAACCTGACTTTTAGTAACGCCGGTATCATCGCCCAGCATATGCCGCCAATAATGCTTGCCAAGACCATTGCCGGCATCAGGGTTGTTGCTGGCCAATCGGGAAAACTCAGCGCCACCCAACCCGAAAAGATGGCGCCAAAAACCAACTGGCCTTCAGCGCCGATATTCCACACATTCGCCCGAAAACAAAATACCAGCCCAGTGGCAGTAATGATCAGCGGACAGGCCTTTACAAAAAGATCACCAATTTGATCAGGGCGCGAAATTGGCGCGACAAAAAAAGTATAAAGTGATCCAAGCGGGCTAAAGCCAAGAAGACCAAAAATACCGGCACCAACAGCCAAGGTCAGGACAATGGCAACCGCTGGCGTCAGCAGCGTCAGCGACAACGGAATATGTTTGCGCGGAGTCATGCAGATCATGCGCTTGCTCCTTGAACTGCATCTTGTGCCGCATCTTTTGCGGCATCACTGCCGCCCATTAGAAGCCCAACCTTTTCAGCCGTCAATTTTGTGGCCGATTCAGCCGTCGATAAAACACCATCATGCAATACGGCAATGCGATGCGAAATCGCAAAAATTTCTTCGAGGTCCTGCGATATCATTACCACTGCCGATCCTTTGGCCACAAGATCAAGCATTGCCGCACGGATAAACACCGCCGCCCCGATATCAACACCCCATGTTGGTTGCGATACGATAAGCACGCGCGGCACTTTGATAATTTCGCGCCCAACGACAAATTTCTGCAAATTACCACCCGATAAGGATGATGCCAGCGGGTTAGGCTCGGGAAGGCGAACATCAAAATCCGCTGCAATCGCTGCGGCTTTGGTGCGCATGCCGACAAGATCAATCACCCCACCGCGCACCACACCGGCAAGCGAATGATTGGTTAGCAACGCATTGTCGGCGAGGCTCATTGACGGCACTGCCGCATGACCATTGCGCTCTTCTGGAATAAATCCCATGCCCGCAAGGCGGCGTTCGGCTGGCCCTTGCGATGAAATATCACCGCCATCAAGCGTGATGACCCCCGATTGATTGCCAAGCCATTCCCCCGTTAGTGCCGCCATTAATTCATCTTGGCCGTTACCAGCGATCCCGGCGATCCCGAAAATTTCGCCGGCGCGCGCCTCAATCGTAATATCGCGAAGCGTCACCGAAAACGCATTTCGCTTTGGCCGGTTTAACTTGGTCACGGCAAATAATATTTTGCTTTTGGCTGGTGCTTTTTGGCGCGCCACATCCTTGACTTTGGTGCCAATCATCAATTCGGCAAGCTGGCGGTTTGATTGGCCTTTGGTGTTTACCGAGCCAACATTCTGTCCGCGCCGTAATACGGTTGCACGGCTTGTCAAAGCCCGAATTTCATCCAGCTTGTGCGAAATAAACAACACCGCCAGCCCATTTTCAGCAAACCGGCGAAGAACTTCAAAAAGCTGTTCGGTTTCCTGCGGGGTTAAAACCGATGTTGGCTCATCCATGATCAGCAATTTCGGGTCTTGCAACAAACAGCGAACAATCTCAACACGCTGCTGCTGACCGACTGACAGATTGTGAATACGCGCCGCCGGATCAACCTCGATGCCATATTCTTTTGAAATGCTGGCAATGCGATCCGATAGGGACGCAATCGTTTCACCGGGAGGCATTGCCAATTGAATATTTTCGGCAACGGTCAATGCGTCAAACAGCGAAAAATGCTGAAACACCATGCCAATGCCGCGCTGGCGTGCCTGTTGGGGGCCGGGAATGGAAATTGGCTCGCCATTCCAAAATAGCTGGCCAGCATCAGGCTGTAATAGCCCATAAGCAATTTTTACAAAGGTCGATTTGCCAGCGCCATTTTCACCTAAAAGCGCGTGAATTTCGCCAGCATGAATCCGAAAAGACACATCGTCATTAGCGATGAAATCGCCAAAGCTCTTGGTCACGCCAACAGCTTCAAAAAGTGGTTTGGTGCTCGAACGGCCTTCGTTTAATGTTTGCGACATTACTCTCTCAGCTCTATTGCACACCGCTATTTTTCGACCAAAATCATCGGGGATAATGAAATGCTAGAATAGGAGAAAAAAACCGCTGCTGTAAAGCTTCTAAAATTCAATGAAAACAATGCTCTTTCAGATTTTATTGTTCTTGTTTTTCCTAATGAATAGCCAGCCCCGATAAAACCGGCGCTGGCTAAATTTGTTTTGCTGCAACTTTGACGTTGCGTATTATCTAGCGTGAGAACTCGGGATAGGCATCCATACCAAGTTCAGCACTGTCCAAACCTGCAATTTCGTCTTCCTCACTGACCCGAATACCCATGATTTTATCAATGGCAAACCAGACAATTAATGAGACCACAAAGGTGAACACTCCGACAATGAGAATTGAAGTTATCTGCGTCACAAAGCTGGCATCACCATTGGTCAAAGGCACGGCAAGCGTTCCCCAGATACCGGCCATCAGGTGAACCGGAATGGCACCGACAACATCGTCAATTTTGATCTTGTCGAGGAACGGCACCGCAAAGACCACAATCACGCCGCCAACGCCGCCAATCAAGGTCGCTGCGCCCAAAGTCGGGGTCAGCGGTTCTGCAGTGATCGACACAAGCCCTGCAAGCGCGCCGTTCAACACCATTGTCAAATCGACCTTGCCATAGAAAATCTGGGTCAGTGCCAGCGCAACAAGCGCACCACCAGCCGCAGCGGCATTCGTATTGGCAAAGATACGCGAGATATCAGCAACATCGCCAATGCTTCCCATCGCCAATTGCGACCCGCCGTTAAAACCAAACCAGCCCATCCATAAAATGAAGGTTCCAAGTGTTGCCAGCGGCAAATTCGCACCAGGCATCGGCACAACACGGCCGTCTTTATATTTTCCAATTCTAGGGCCAAGAATCAACACGCCAGCAAGCGCCGCCCAACCACCGACTGAATGGACAACAGTCGAACCGGCAAAATCAAGAAAGCCCATGCTGTCAAGAAATCCACCGCCCCATTTCCAGCTTGCCTGCAACGGGTAAATCACCGCGGTCAAGATAAAGGTGAAAAGCAGAAACGGCCATAGCTTGATACGCTCGGCAAGCACGCCCGATACAATCGAAGCTGTTGCCGCACAGAACATCAACTGAAAGAAGAAATCTGATCCGGTTGACGCATAAGAGATATCATCGACCTTATCAGGTGCCACGCCAACCGCCTCAAGAACGGCAGCAACTGGTAATAGACCCGACAAAACGCCTTCAACCGACCATGTCCCAAGCGGATACATCAAATTATAACCGATAAGATAATAGCCAATTGCCGCCAGCGAGAACAACGCCACATTTTTGGTCAATTGCATTGTTGTGTTTTTCGCCCGCACAAGACCGGCCTCAAGCATGCAAAAGCCGCATGCCATAAACATCACCAAAAACCCTGACATCAAAAACAGCAATGAGTTCAGGATGAAAACGCTATGCGCCGGTGCCTCTTGCGCAAAAGCCGGACTAGCCATCAAACTAGCCGCGCCAGCAAGACACGAATATTTTAAAATTGTTTTAATCATTGGTAACTCCTACGTGATGCCTTTAAAGGGCGCTGTCGCCAGTTTCGTTGGTACGAATCCGGACCGCTTCCTGAAGATCGAAAGTGAAAATCTTGCCATCGCCAATTTTGCCGCTTGAGCTGGCGGTTTTGATGGCATCGACCGCCTTTGCCACCATCTTTGCTGGCAAGGCGAGCTCAATCTTAACTTTTGGCAAGAAATGAACTGTATATTCGGCACCGCGATAAATCTCGCTTTTGCCCTTTTGCCGTCCATAGCCCTGCACTTCGGTAACGGTCATGCCGGTGATGCCAATATCCAGCAGCGCATCATGCACCGCTGTCAATTTTCCCGGCTGGATGATTGCGATTATATATTTCATGTCTCGTCCTTCCTTGACGTCTGTCCGGCATATTTGATGCCGTCCTGAGTAAGCCCGATGCCAGCCCCGTTCTGGGTCGCCGATATTCGGGCGGTAATTCGTGACGGTCTTTTGGAGGAATAGGGCGCCGTCAGTCCCGCGGTTATGAGCCGATGGCATGGTGGTAACAGCTGTTTGATGAAAAAAATTCTGCTAGTTTTGCATAATTGTGATGCGTTTTTTGCATCACATAGCTAAGCTGGCCTCATAAATCTTGTGTTTTAGCCAGTTTTTGGGGTGTTTTCTGATATGCGCTTTATGACGTCATTACGCTTTATCGACGCGGTTGCCCGCGAAAAATCAATTCGCAAAGCCGCCGAAAAGCTAGCCATCACCTCAACCGCGCTTAATCGGCGGATTCTGCAAATTGAAGATGAGATCGGCCAACCCCTGTTCGAACGTTTGGCATCGGGGGTCAGGCTGAACACCGCGGGTGAATTATTTGTCCAGCATATCCGCACCCAAACCGCCGAATTGGCGCGGGTACAATCGCAAATTGCCGATTTATCGGGAATCCGGCGTGGCCATGTCCGCATTGCCAGCGGCGCTGATACGATGCGCTATTTTCTGCCTGAAACCGTTGCCCGCTATCGCGGCGAACATCCGGCGGTTACTTTTGATCTGGTTCGCCAATCGGGTGATGCGGCCGAACAGGCGCTTCGCACGTTAGAGGCTGATCTGGCTTTGATTTTTGAACCGATCAAAAGCGCTGATTTCCAGACAATGGCCACCGCCCGTCAACAGCTTTACTGTATGATGTCAGCCAATCACCCTTTGGCCAAAAAACCAATGATTCGGCTTCGCGATTGCGTTGGGCAACCCGCCATTCTACCGCGTGCCGATGCCGGATTACGGCAATTGCTCAATGTTGGCCTGATCCGGCGCAGTGTCGAACTTGGAACGGTAATCGAATCAAACAGTCAGGAATTTCTGCAAAATTATCTGACCCATGAAATGGTCATTTCCTTTCAAATTCCAATCGCCATGCCAAGCGACCTGATCACCGCCCCCTTAAACACCAGCGCGATTGTGGCAAGACCGGTTGATCTTGCCGACGTGCCAGCCGGTATTTTGCATATTGGCCAGCTAAAAGGGCGCGTTCTACCTGTTGCAGCGGCCAAATTTCTGGACAGTATCATCACCGAACTTGGCGCACGCTATGGCGATGATATCGATCAGTAAAACAATCTGTTATGCCGCAATAAACTAGATTTCAGCGATCAGATCCGTTATTCTCCCGCCCAGGCTTGACAATCTTTGTCAGACAAATGGCAAAACCTGATCGGAGCAGACTGACATGGCGGCAACGCAACTTCCCACATATCTGGCACAACGTTATCTTGGCTGGAAAGCGACAAAATTTCAGGAAAATAAAGCCTGGTTCCGGCATCTTGCCGATATGGGCCAGCATCCGCGTGCCATGGTGATTTCCTGTTGTGATAGCCGCGTTCATGTCACTGCAATTTTTGGCTCGGATACAGGTGAATTTTTCATCCACCGTAATATTGCCAATCTGGTGCCCCCCTATCAGCCCGATGGTGACCATCACGGCACCTCAGCCGCGGTTGAATATGCGGTTACAACGCTTAAAGTCGCGCATATTGTCGTTCTTGGCCATTCCAATTGCGGCGGGGTGAATGGCTGTTATGAAATGTGCTCGGGTGCAGCGCCTGAACTTGAACAATCCTCTAGCTTTGTTGGCCGCTGGATGGATATCCTTCGCCCCGGCTATGAACGCGTCAAGAATCTCGGCTCACGCGAAGAACAGCTTGTCGCCCTTGAACGTGAAGGGGTGCTGGTGTCGTTGGAAAATCTGATGAGCTTTCCGTTTGTCCGCGAAGCCGTCGAGGGCGAAACCATGTCAATTCACGGACTTTGGAACGATATTGGCGATGGCAGCCTGCTCTATTTTGACCCCGAGCATGCCGATTGGCGGCCGGTCGAATAGCGATTAGTGAAGCGTCATTATGGCATGGCCATTATGAACGGTGGCGATTAAACGGTTCCTGTCACAAAGCCGCCTGTTATATGGCCATTCTGGGGCTAGGCATTTTGTCCGGCAACAAAGCCCGATGACCACGCCCATTGGAAATTATAGCCACCCAAATGGCCAGTTACATCAACCACCTCGCCAATGAAATACAGGCCAGACACGGTTTTGGCCTCCATCGTCTTGGATGACAGGCCATTTGTATCAACCCCGCCAAGTGTCACTTCGGCGGTGCGATAGCCCTCGGTGCCGTTCGGGATCAATTGCCAATCATTCACCATCTTGCCCAAATGACGAAGATGCTTGTCACTGCGGTCGGCAAGCCGCCCAACCACGCCAACAAGATCGCATATTTCCGCGGCCAGCCGTTTTGGCAGTAAATCAGCAAGGCAATTTGCCACATCCGCCTTTGGCTGTCTGGCCTTGCCACCAAGAAGATGCGCCGCCGCGTCATGCTGCGGTGCCAAATTTACCGAAACCGGCATTGCCTCCTGCCAATAGGATGAAATTTGCAGAATTGACGGGCCGCTTAGGCCGCGATGCGTGAATAACAGCCCTTCGGCAAAAGCCGTTGACCGATAACCAACCTCAGCCTCAACCGACAGGCCGGACAGGGATTTGCATCTTGTCAGCACATCTTGATCAAATGTCAGCGGCACAAGGCCGGGTCGTTGCGCAAGAGTCTGCAGTCCGAATTGTTTGGCAAGCTGATAGCCGAAACCCGTTGCGCCAATTTTCGGGATCGACAGGCCGCCGGTTGCCACCACCAGTGATTGCGCCCGAACAACCCCTGTATCAAGGGTGATGTGAAAACCGTCTTCACGTTTGTCAACATTGTCGATCTTGCGCCCCATTTGCAGATCAACACCCGCCTGCTGGCATTCAAGAACCAGCATATCGATGATATTTTGCGCCGAATCATCGCAGAACAGCTGGCCAAGCTTTTTTTCGTGATAGGCAATTTTGTGACGGTCAACAAGCGCGATGAAATCATGCTGGTCATATTGCCGAAGCGCCGATTTGCAGAAATGCGGGTTGGCTGACAAAAACGCCTCTGGCGCTGTATAAAGATTGGTGAAATTACACCGCCCCCCGCCTGAAATGCGAATCTTTTCGGCGAGTTTTGTTGCATGGTCAACCAGCAGAACACGCCGGCCACGCTTGCCAGCGGTGCTGGCACACATCAAACCGGCCGCACCTGCCCCGATGACCACAACATCAATATCGGTTGCCATCATCGCTTTGCCCGAACCATTCTCAAACCCAAAATCCCCAAAACCCTGTTCGGTGCATCCGTTGTACCGCTTATCGCGCCAGCCACGCTAGCATGCTGGTAAATATCGCCCTGTCCGCTATGCTATCGCAAAACCATGTGATGGGTGATGCGTTTATGGACTGGCTTGTTTACATTGTCGAATGCCGTGACGGCAGTCTTTATACCGGCATCACCAATGATCTGCAAAAACGAATTGAATCACATAATGCCGGAACTGGCGCCAAATATACGGCGGCGCGGCGACCGGTACGGCTGGTCTACCGCGAAGATGCCGCCAGCCGATCAGCCGCCAGCAAACGTGAAATCACCATCAAACGGCTGACCCGAAAGGCGAAACAGGCGCTTTGTCTTAAGCCATAACCTGATCAAGCGCCGCTTCGAAATTGCGCACAGTACGATCAATGTGATGAAGCTTATCAAGCCCAAACAGGCCAATACGAAAGCTTTTATAATCTGGCCCCTCACCGCATTCCAGCGGAACACCAGCGGCAATTTGAACACCGGCGGCAGCAAATTTACTGCCATTCTTGATTAGATCATCATCGGTAAAGCTAACCACCACACTTGGCGCTTGAAAGCCTTCGGCCGCAACTGACCGGAAACCGCGGCTTTCCAGCAATTTGCGGATGGCCGCGCCAAGCGCGATTTGCTCGTCACGCACTTTTTCAAAGCCATATTCCTGTGTTTCAATCAGCGTATCACGGAAAACAGCCAACGCATCGGTTGGCATGGTCGCATGATAGGCATGGCCGCCATTTTCATAAGCCTGCATGATGCCATGCCATTTTTTCACATCGCAAACATAACTATTGGATTCGGTTTCGCCAACGCGTGCCACCGCCGCCGCCGACAGCATCACAAGCCCGCTGCAAGGTGATGCGCTCCAGCCCTTTTGCGGGGCGCTCAGCAATACATCGACTCCAAGCGCCTTCATATCAACCCAAAGCGTGCCTGATGCAACGCAATCAAGAACAAACAAACCGCCAACCGCATGAACCGCTGCCGCCACCTGTTTGATATAATCATCGGGAAGAATCATCCCTGCCGACGTTTCGACATGCGGCGCAAACACAACCGCAGGCTTGTCGGCCGCAATGCGGGACGTAACTTCATCAATTGGCACTGGCGCGAAAGGCTCTTGCTGATTACTGCCCGAAGCACCTGCCTGACGACGCGCGCTTAGCACTTTTGTACTGGCAGCAATTTTGCCCTTTTCAAGGATTTCCGACCACCGAAAGCTAAACCAGCCATTGCGGATAACCATCACATGTTGATCACCGGCAAATTGGCGGGCAATCGATTCCATTCCGTAGGTACCGCCACCCGGAATCACCACCACCGCATCAGCATTATAGGCCTTCTTTAGCGCGGCCGAAATGTCATTCATCACGCCCTGAAACGACTTTGACATTGAATTAAGCGACCGGTCAGTAAACACCACCGAATATTCAAGCAATCCATCCGGATCAATGTGGGGAAGCAATGATGACATGATATTCTCCTGAGAGGCACAGCTTCAAACCGGCCGATTTATAGCCTGAATATAGACCCCGGATCGGTTGATTGCAATTAGGCAAAAACCATCTTTGGCAAAACGGCTTTGCCAATTTACAGCACGCCCGAAAAATCATCCGGCAATGTGAAGGGAACGCCATATATCCAGCCCTCTTGCTGCGCCGCGCATTTGATATCAGCCGAAAGGCAAAAGCTTGATGCCGTGCTAAAATGCCGCAAAGCCGCCGCCGCGATGATGGCATCGGCTTCATCAGCATCATGCCCCATCGCCCGAAAATCGGCTGGTACGCCATCACTGCCATAACCGGCAAGCGCCTGATTTAGAAAGGCCGGATCGGCAGCAGCTTTTTTTGCTGGCACCATGCCAAGCCGGTAAAAATAAAAGCTGGGGAAAATTTCCACCAAAACCAGATTGGTCTGCCCCGCAATAATGGCGTCAAAAGGCCAAACCGAAAGCCGCGCCCCCAATTGCTGTTTTAATTGGTGAAGCAACCGCATTCCGGCAAGTGAACCTGTTGATACATTATCAGCCCCAACCGCCTTGAAGGTTGGTGATGGGCTTCGTCCCGCCGCCCGCGCCGCAATTTCAGTAACCCGGCGGCGGCTGGCATAATGCCGCGCCTGATAATGTGGCGGCGCTAAATAGTACTCGCCCCATATCGCATGCCGAAACATCGCCCCACCATAAAGATCGGGCTGGCCATCATTCACCTGATCAACCATGGCCCACAGCGAAACAACATCGGCAGGTGACAAATCAGTTTCCGGAAAATAGCTGTGCTTATCGGCAAACGGATGGGCAAAGGCGAAATCAATTCCCACCAAAACTGGCTCTTCTCCTTTGGCATTTTCAGCTATTTCAACAAGATAATCAAAAACCTGCTGGCGTGACCAATATTTTGACAAGGGTGGCGATACCCGCAATGGCACCCCCGTTCCAGGCATGGCATGCGCAAGCTGCAATCCGGCATGGGTTTTTGCTTTGGCGCCTGACCAATCGATCCCCAGAAAGGCGGAAAAGCCTGATGAGTCAGCAATTCGGCTTTTCATATGAGACCGCAAAAATCTATGGTATCACCAAGCATGAAAAGTCCTTTTGCAACTGCCATCTAAATTATCTTGCCTGCGGGCAAAGCTAGCCCAGTTGGCGGGTGCTGTTAAGTTATTTGATTTTAGGTATATCTGCCGTGACCTCATCGCAAAATCCAGCATCTTCTCCAACTAAAGCCGCAGCCGATCCGGCCTTGTTTGACCTTCTTGTTCTTGGCAGCGGCATTGCCGGACTTGCTGCGGCTCGATTGGCCGAAGATGACGGCAAAAGGGTTTTGCTGATCGACAAGGGACGACGGCTTGGCGGGCGAGTATCCACACGGCGGCAAGATGGCTTTGTTTTCAATCACGGTGCCCAATTTGTAACAGCAAAAGGCACCGAATTTGCCAGCCTTTTGGCCAAGGCAAAAGCAGCTGGAAACATCAAAGACTGGCAAATCAATGATGATAAGATCGTTCAGATCGGCACACCGTCAATGCGTGATTTGCCGCAATTCATGGCAACCGGATTGATGATCCGCCAACAAACCGAAATTACCCAAATTGCCCATCATGGCGGCCATATTGGTTTTTTTGACAAGGATGGTCTGGTGGCCACTGGTCGCCAAGCGATCATTACCGCGCCAGCAGCACAAACCGCCAAGCTTTTGGCCGATATCTATCCAGAACTTGCTGCCACCGCTGGCCTTGCCAGATATGATCCTTGCTGGACAATCATGCTTGGGCTTGAGGGTGATCATGGTCTTGGCACCGTACCATTGCGTGACGAGGCGGCTGGCATCGCGCTTGGCGTGCCCGAATTCACCCGATCAAACCAACAATCCAGCCTTGACGCGCCCGCCCTTACCATTCAGGCAACTGGCGCATGGAGCCAGCAGCATCTGCAAGATGACCCGCAAATGGTAATCAAAATCCTGTGTCAAATCTGGCAAAATCTAGGCGGCAAGCCGCTTGGCAAAATTATCACTTCGGCAGCGCATCGTTGGCTTTATGCCAAAGTCACAACCGCCGCGCCAAGCGATGCGCCGCGTCTTAGCCATGACGGGAAATTGGCGATTGCCGGCGATTGGCTTGGCGGCCCGCGGGTTGAGCAGGCCTTTGATAGCGGCCGGCAAGCCTATCATCATCTGCGCTGATCACTACCGATCACGGCACCAGCATTTAATATCGCCCACATAATATCGACGGCAAAGCCTCTAGCCCATAGCCGCACCCGCACCCGCCATGCTATAGACACCAAAACCGCCATAACGAAAATTGATCCCATGATTGACGTCCTAAATATTTCGATTCCGTTCTTTGCGCTGATCTTTCTTGGGTTTGGCGCGCATGCAATCGGGTTTATCGACGCGGCTGGCGCGCGCACAATGTCTAGATTCGCATTTTATGTCACGCTGCCGCCCTATATGTTTTTGAAAGTATCGGCAAGCGAACCGTCAAGCATTCTGAACTGGGGGTTTGTCTGGCGCTATGAAAGCGGCACGATCATCATGTATCTGACCGCCGCTGCGATCGGCTATTGGCTATTTCGTCTCAAACGTCTGGAAAGCGGTATTTTCGGGTTGAATGTGGCCTATCCGAATTATGGCTATATGGGCATTCCGCTTGCCATTCTTGCCTTTGGTGATGCCGCCGCCTTGCCAATGGCATTGATCTTATTTGCCGATACCATCGTGCTTTTGGCGCTTACCTCTTGTTTTGTGGCTGGCAATGATGGTGGCGTTACCGAGTCGGTGAAACGGATTGCCGTTACAATGGTCAGCAACCCGCTGGTGCTGGCGGTTATGGCGGGGCTGTTATTTTCCGCATCGGGTCTGGCCTTGCCAAAGATTCCCCAGCAATTTGGCAGTCTTTTAGCCGGTGCCGCAGCACCTGTTGCCCTTTTTGCGCTTGGTGCCACGCTATTTGGCCAGCCGGTGCGGGCGGCGGCGGGCGAAGTGACCGCCATTTCCCTGTTAAAGCTGATTGTTCACCCACTTCTGGTCGCCTTTTTCTTTTTGGCGATACCGGGTCAAGACCCGCTTTGGATCAAGGTTGCAATTTTATCGAGCTGCCTGCCGGTTGCCGCGAATGTTTTCATGCTTGCCAATCATTATGGTGCCTATACGGGGCGCACCGCATCGGCCATTCTGGTCAGCACGGTTTTTGCCAGCACCACCGTGCCAGTCTTTTTATATTGGTTGTTTTATGGGCAAGGCTAACCTGCCAAACACAAGCCCTCGCCGCCATGCAGCCGCCATGCAGCCGGTGTGCGACATATCGTCTTGCCGGTCGGGTTCATGCCTGCCAGCATTTTACCCAACGCAATCTTATGATAGAGTCCGCCGGTAGATTTAATCGTTCGGATGCGCGTTATCTTTTAACCGAAAGCTGTTTGATGTCATGATTGCCGAACTTGGACATTTTGCCCTTATCACCGCGTTTATTCTAAGCCTTGCACAAGGTGTTTTGCCGCTTTTTGGGGCTGCGCGTGGCAATAGCGCCATGATGATGATTGCGCCGGCAGCAGCGATCAGCGTCGCGCTTGCCGTGGCCTTTTCGTTTGGCGCGCTCGTCTGGGGCTTTATCACGTCAGATTTCTCGCTTGCACTTGTTGCCAATCATTCACATTCGACCAAGCCGATGATCTATAAGATTTCCGGCACATGGGGCAATCATGAAGGCTCTTTGCTGCTATGGATTTTGATCCTTGCCATTTATGGCGGGGTTCTGGCGCTTGGCGGCAGCGCCATGCCAATGGCATTAAAAGCAAGAATTCTGGCGGTTCAAGGCATGGTCACGACCGGCTTTTTGGCCTTTAGCCTATTTACCTCAAATCCGTTTCTGCGGCTTGCCAATATACCGCTTGATGGCAAAGGACTGAACCCGATTTTGCAAGATCCGGGTTTGGCCATTCACCCGCCAATGCTGTATCTTGGCTATGTTGGCCTGTCGATGGCGTTTGCCTTTGCCGTTGCGGCGTTGATTACCGGCGAGGTTGATCGTCTATGGGCAAAATGGATGCGCCCGTGGATTATGGCGGCATGGTGTGCGCTAACCTGCGGCATCGCGCTTGGCAGCTGGTGGGCCTATTATGAACTTGGCTGGGGCGGCTGGTGGTTTTGGGATCCGGTTGAAAACGCATCATTGATGCCGTGGCTTGCTGCGACTGCCTTGCTGCATTCGGCAATTGTTGTTGAAAAACGTGGCCAGTTAAAAAGCTGGACCGTGCTCCTTGCCATCATGGCCTTTTCGCTATCGCTTGTCGGCACCTTCATTGTGCGATCAGGCTTATTGACCTCGGTTCACAGCTTTGCTTCTGATCCGGCGCGCGGCGTTTTCGTGCTCGCCATTTTGCTTTTTGCCGTTGGCATTCCTTTAGCACTTTACGCATGGCGTGGCCCGCAATTGGTCACGACTGCCGATTTCACCCTGACAAGCCGCGAAGGCGGGTTGATTGCCAATAATATGCTTCTTGTTGTGGCAACGGCGATTGTGCTTCTTGGTACCTTCTATCCGCTTGGGCTTGAAATGGTGACTGGTGCGCGCATTACCGTTGGCCCGCCCTATTTTGATGCTACTTTCAATCCGGTCATGGCGCTTTTGATGGTCTTTATGGCAATCGGGCCGGTCATGGCATGGCGGCGGGGTCAAACAGCGCGGTTGCGGCCAGTGTTGATCTGCGCTGCGGTTGGTGCAGGCATTGTTGCGTTGGCGGGGTCAAGCTTTGCCTTTGGGTTTGGCATTGGGCCTTTGGCAGCGTTGGGGCTAATCGGATGGCTTGGCGCGGGCATTGGCGCCGATATCTGGCAGCAGCTAAAACCAATTGGCACAGCCGGCATCGGCGCACGCGCAAAGCGCATCCCGAATGATGTGATTGGCATGTGGGTGGCGCATTTCGGCGTTGTGATTTTCATGCTTGGTGCCGTTGGCGATAATCTTTTCAACAGCGAACAGGTGGTGCGGGCAAAACCGGGTGATGTTATCCAGATTGCCGACCGCAATGTAACCTTTAACGGGGTAAAGCAGGTCGAAGGGCCAAATTACCAAGCGCTTGCCGCGCAGCTCGAATATCGCGATGAAGATGGCCGATTTTTCGCCCTTCTGACCCCTGAAAAACGCGTCTATAACGCCGAACGCCAGACCACAACCGAGGCGGCTATCCGGCCAACCTTGCGCGGTGATGATTATGCCGTTCTTGGCGATGGTGACAGTAAAATCGGCTATACATTGCGCCTCTATTACAAGCCACTTGTCAGCTGGATCTGGGGCGGGGCGGTGATCATGGCACTTGGTGGGTTGATTGCCGCATTCGGACGTCAACGCGCCGCAACCAAACAGGCAAGCCCGCAGCGAAATGCAGCAAGCGCCCTATCCACGCCCGAAGGTGGTGCCTGATGAGCCAGCTGCGCCTGTCATTCCTGTTGCCGCTTGTGGCATTTGGCATTCTGGCCTTGGTTGGCGGGATGGCGCTTTACGGCACTTTATCGGGCAGTCGTGACCCAACCCAATTGCCATCGGTGTTTGTTGATAAACCGGCACCGCAAACCAGTTTACCGCGGCTTGTGCAAACCGGATCAGCAACCGGCAATAACGTGTCAGTGACGATGTTTCAGGGCAAACCAGTTTTGGTGAATTTCTTTGCGTCATGGTGTGCGCCTTGCCGCGCCGAAGCACCCGCGCTGGAAATGCTGTCAAAACGCGTTGCCATCCTTGGCATTGCCTATAAAGATCGCGGCGAGGATACAACCGCCTTTCTACAGCAATATGGTAATCCATTTCAGGCGATTGGCATGGATGCTGATGGCCGAACCGGCATTGAATGGGGCGTTTATGGCGTGCCGGAAACCTATCTTCTTGATGCGAATGGCGTGGTAAAGCTGCGTCATGCAGGGCCACTGACCCGCGGTGTTCTTGAAACCACGATCTTTCCGGCATTAGAGGCGCTTGGATCATGATGATGGCAACGGGATTATGGCGAACGCATATCCTCATCGGGATTGCCCTTTTGAATATGGCCATTGGCCTTGTGTTTATCAGCGCCACAATCACACCAGCTCGCGCCATTACCGCCGAAGAAATGCTGGCCAATCCGGTTCTTGAAGAACGCGCGCGCAATCTATCAAAACAATTGCGCTGTCTTGTTTGTCAAAATCAATCAATTGATGACAGCGATGCCGATCTTGCCCGCGATCTTCGCCGCGAAGTTCGAAGCCAGATTGCCGCCGGTACTAGCGATGACGCAATCATTGACCAGCTTCGCGCAAAATATGGGGATTATGTGCTGCTTAACCCGCCGCTTGATCGGGCGACATTGTTTTTATGGCTTTCCCCGCTTGGATTTATCATTCTTGGTGGGCTGATTGTGATGATGGCACGTCGTCAGCGCGGTGCCGCCATTGCCAATGAATTGGACGCTGGCGAACGCGCGCGTATCGAAAAAATGCTGGCAAGCCGCGACAGTGAAAATAGGCCAAAAACATGACCACGCAAATTTTGAATAATCTGTCACTTGCCAGCCTGCCGGTGATTATCGGTGCGATTGTCATCGGGCTTGGTTTAACCGGGCTGTTGCTGTGGATTATCAGCCGTGGCCGCCCACATCAATCGACCGACATACAAACCGCCGCGCTGTTCAGCAAAATTGATCTTTTGCAGGCTGAACGCCAGCGTTGCGATGCCGATCACGCCAATGGCAGCATCAGCGCCGACGAATATGCCAGCGCCTGCCGTGACATTGACCGGCGGCTGCTTGGGCTCAGCACCGAGATGGACCGACTTGGGCAAACTGGAACGTCAATTTTAACGCCGCGCAATATTTCGATTAGCCTGCTGGTTCCGGCATTGTCATTGGTGATTTATCTTGGCATTGGCAACCCACAAAGCCCCGACCGCCCTTTTGCCAGCCGTAGCGCGGAAATCACCGCTGCCAAGGCAGGTGCCAGTCAAAACCAGAACGCCGCAGCAACCGCACTTCGTGATGCAATCAAGGCGACCGAAGCATCACCAAATGATGTTGAGGCATGGCTTTTATTGGCTCAGGCAGCGGCGAATGTGAATGATAATGAAACCGAAATCCGCGCACTTCGAACCGCCATCGACATCACCAAAGGCGATATTGCCATCACCTCGATGCTTGCCGAAGCATTGAGCCGCGCCGCCGATGGACAGGTTACAATCCCTGCCCGCGCTTTGATCAAAACCGTTCTTGAGGCTGATCCAGCCGAACCGCGGGCGCTGTTCCTTGCCGGTTTAGCGGCATTTCAAGATGGTGATTATGCCATTGCCATTGGCCAGTGGCAGGCATTGCTAGCCGTCTCAAACCCTGATGCGCCATGGGTGACGCTTGTTCGTGAAAATATGCAACGTGCCGCCGAGGCTGGCAATATCACATTACCGCCAGAACAAGCCACCGCCGCCGCACCAGCCGGACCCGATGCCCAAGCGATGGCCGATGCTGCCAATATGACCGAAGCTGAGCGCGATGAGATGATTGCCAGCATGGTAAAACGGCTTGAAGACCGGCTTGTTGAAACGCCTGATGATACCGATGGCTGGGTTCGGCTTGCCCGCGCCTATGATGTTCTTGGCCAGAATGAAAAGGCACTTGAAGCGCTTGCCAATGCAGCCCGATCAGCGCCTGATGATCTTGACGTCCAGCTGAGCTTTCTTGAATTGATCCTTGCGTCTGGAACCACATCTGCCGATATCACACGGGCCACAGCCGCGCTTGCCGCCGCCAAGAAGATTGCGCCAAACAATCCGCAAACGCTGTTTTTTGAGGGGCATCTTGCCCGCCTTGCCGGCGATAATGCAACCGCGCGGATTGCATGGACGGCATTGCTGAAACTGATGACGCCAGATTCAGGGCCGGCCAAGGCGCTTGAAGCCGAAATCAACAAGCTGAATTAGCCACCACCTCTTTGGATTAAAGCGCCTGTTTCAATTTTGCAGCATCTTGTTTGACAGCGTCAAATTCGGCACGCAAACGGGCAATTTCAGCCTCTGATAAAAGCGCAATATTGGAATAATCCTTTTTCCAATCAGCCGCCCCCGCCCATTGTAGCGGTGATTGCTTGATCGTTCGCGGCGCGGTTGCATCAACCAGCAAATCAACCGCCAATTTCGCGGCAAGATCCTGCGAAGGCTGGTCATGCGGTAGACCCGCACCATTGCCAAGCGGTAAATCATTAAACAAAAGGCGCGGTGCCCCAACATAGGCAATGATGTCGCGCGCACAGCCCATGATCACCGTTGCAATACCAGCCGCTTCAAGATGTGCCGCCGCCAAAGCCATTGATTGATGGCATACAGGGCAATTTGGCACCATAACAACCGCATCGACCGCATCAGCCTGACATAAGGATAACAGTTTTGGGCAATCGGTTTGTGTGGTGACACGCTGCGAACGATTGGTTGGCAATCCATAGAAATTGGGTGATACCGACCCGATATATCTGGCATCGGCAAGCCGCAATAATGCAGCAAGCGGGAAATAGCTTGCCATATCGCTTGCCGTTGTATGCGCCCGATCAATGGCAATATGCGCCACTCTTACATCGGGAAAGGGGGCGATCGGTTCGGCATAGCTGGTGAAAAATTTGGCCTTGCCATTATAGGGCGCACCCGGCCCCTGATCACCATTGTCCGGGTTGAAAAGCGACGCTGTTGTGACAATGCCAATGCGCGCCGCCGAAAGTGGTTTTTGCAAATTGGCAAACGGCACATCATCAAGCTTGGCCCATTCATAGGGTTTGCCATAGCCAAGGCCGACATAATAGCTTTTGATCCGCGGTAAATAATCAAGCGGGGCGTCAAAATCGATATCCATTATCCGTCCTTCAACAAGGTTAGCGCCCTTATATGGCTATCAGACTAGGCCAGACGGCGCATCACAATTCGGCCAACCAGAAGACCGGCAATCATAAGACCAAAAAACGGCAGCATCGCTTGGCCATTCAGAAACAGGCTTGCCACCACCGGCCCCGGACACAGACCGGCAAGCCCCCAACCCATCCCAAAAATCACACTGCCAATCACCAGTGGCTTGTCAATATTGGTTGAGGTCGGCATTGAAAATGTGGCGCATTGGATTGGCGCTTTGCGTTTCATCACAAAGCGGTGGCCAATGGCATTCACCAGAACACCGCCGCCCATTACAAACGCCAATGATGGATCCCAATCCCCAAAAACATCAAGAAACCCAACGACTTTACTGGGGTTCAACATGCCAGCAATGGCAAGGCCGGCACCAAAAATCGAACCGATAATCAAAGCTGTTATCAAACGTGTCATGATCTGTCCCCGCCGCTAAAAATGATTGACGATGGCAACAGTCGCCACCGCGCTTGTCATAAAGGCCATCACCGCAATCAATGACCGTGGCGAAAATCGGGCAAGGCCGCAAATGCCGTGACCCGATGTACAGCCCGACCCGATCGCCGTGCCAAGCCCAACCAAAAAAGCCGCGATATAGAATTGTGGCCCGCTGGCAACCGCCTGCCAGATGATGGGTGCCTTGGTAATAACCTGCCAGATAATCGGGCCAGCCACCGCCCCTAGCAAAAATGCCAGCCGCCAGCCGCGCTCGGCCGATGATGCGGTTCCGAACAATCCACCAATAATGCCGCTAACGCCCATAATGCGGCCTTGAAACATCATCAGCAGCAATGCTGCCAGCCCGATTAAACAGCCGCCAAGAAAGGCACTCATCGGAGTAAAGCTTGCCCATGCAATCGTCATCGGTTTTCCTTTGGTAACAATAATCTTTTGAATGAATCACGGTCGGGCTAACTTAGCCAGCCAATCGCGCCAAAGCCAGTAAAATTAGGAAGATTTTTTGGATTTTAATCCCGAAATAGGAACCTTTAGATAGACATCGCCATCCGGCTCGGCAGCGGGC
>Ga0222719_10000503_pt1 | contig 39010 bp, 56 predicted proteins | sample C33_34DmetaG_FD_165039 | JGI IMG/M metagenome (GOLD analysis project Ga0222719, IMG submission 165039) | Estuarine water microbial communities from San Francisco Bay, California, United States - C33_34D | ecosystem: Environmental > Aquatic > Marine > Unclassified | place: USA: California... | reverse complement strand
CTTCCTGACAATTGGGATGGTTCTACTGTAAAAGTAAAATTCTATTGGGATGCAGCTACAGGTGCTACTGCAAGTGATTGAGTCACTTGGGGTATCAAAGGTAGGGCATTGAGTAATGATGATGCTATAGACGGAACTTGGGGTACAGAAGTAGAAGTAGATGATACAGTAATAGCAGTATGAGATATGCACATAAGTGCTGCAAGTGGTGCAGTAACCATAGGTAATACACCTGCTGCATGAGATGTTGTTGTATTTAATGTCGCTAGAAAAGTAGGAGACGTAAATGATGATATGACAGAAGATGCTAAGTTGTTATGAGTAGCAGTACAATACTGAGCAGATTTATCTTATAGCCAATGGTAAGATATGTTATTACATAGGAGAAAGAGTTTTAGATGAGGAGGAGTACCCACTAATGGTTTGCTTACAAACAATATCTCTTGTTATGAGTTTGAAAATGATGCTACTGATGAGACAGGTTCTTTTGATGGTACAGCCAGCAATGTATCTTACAGCACAGGTACAGTCAAACTTGGTACTTACTCGTCATCATATAATGATTCAAATAGTTATATAGACCTTAATGATAAATTTGATTTCATACATAAGACAGGAGACTTTGCTATATCTGTTCGGATGAAATTAAATAATTACAACGCTGATGATGCTAATGGTATAGTTGTCAATAATGCAGGGTCTAGTTCTAATTATTGAGTATCTTGGTTTTATGATAATAGGACATCACAAGGCTCGCCTCACAGATTAAGACTTTATGTAACTCATGGTCCAGGTACTAATTATAATGTCCAACATGATAGTGCTATAGGAGACAATAACTGGCATCATATAGTGGTAGAAGGAGATGGTACAGATATAAACTTTTGGGTAGATGGTTCTAATGTAAAAACAAGTAGTAGTGTAGTATTGACTACTTCAACTGCTGCGACAAATAACTTATGGGTAAGTGCATTCAATACAGCGACTACCTTACCTATGAATTGATATTTTGACCAGATGGCTATGCGAGATGCCTCACTTGGTTCTACTAAAATAGCAGACCTATATAACTCAGGTAGTGGTTTACTTTATTCTTCACGAGACTAATGAAACTATACGTGACACGAGACCGAAAATGGTTAGATAACTGAAAGAATGACTCTAGGTATACACTAGGATACTTCATAGAAAGTTGAGTGCCTGAGTTTCTAACAGCTAGGTTTCCAGAACATGAAATAAAAGACTACAAAACAGAATACAATATGGATATACAAGAAGTATATGATGACACTAAGTGATTCGCTGTGATAGAGTTTGATGATACACTAAGAGATGAGACTCAATTTATGACAGCAATTAAGAAACTGAAAGATATGATGAATATAACTAAGATTACTAAAGCACAGGCAAAGAGATCTTTATCTAAAAGATTTACTGAGGTAGAGCCTGATAAGTTTGAGACTGTACCTGAGACGATAGACGAGACAACCTGAGACGTATACCCTGCACAGTATTTATACCTTTAAGTTTTATCTATGACTACTACCGAAATCACTAAACAAACTAAAATTCTAACTAACTTATCTGTAGTAGTAGCATGTGCAATAGCTACATTTTCTGCTTGAATGATATATGCAAGAATACATTCACAGGTAAGTGTTAATACACAAGACATTAGAGAGATTAAAGACAACGATAAGATTATATTAAAACGGCGTAATGATACTGATAACTCTATCACAAGAATTGAAACAAAACTAGAAACAATAGAAAATTGAATAAATGATATAAGTAACTACATTAAGAGATAGTAGAAGTATACCCTAATGATGAAGATGTGCAGAAACTTTTGTCTAGTGACTAATCATGGTACATGATATATGAATTTACATTATGATCTTGATGCTTATACTCGTGATACGAGGTAAGAGTCGTGATTGGTAGTTTTAATTCCTTATTTCATAATATGAAATTTATTACAACAGTAATGCCTTGGATTACTTCAAGCACAAGGATAGTTTTACTTATTATGATCGCTGCACTCATCTATATGAGTATAGCTTGAATAGAAGTAACTGATACCTTCAAGGATGTGATTATGATTGTTGTTGCTTTTTTCTTCTGACAAAGAGCTAATGAAATCAAAACATTTGCTGATAAAGAAACATTTACTCCACAAGACTAATGCAACAGCTTATTGATAAGTATGTAGGTAGTAGAGTATGAGAACCCTGATATTGATACCAGTGTGTAGGTTGGTGTAAGGTTGCATGGAAAGAACTCTATGGTATTCAGCTAGGTAGCTTCTGATGAAGTGCTAAACTTGGTTGGCAGAACGTCAATGGTACATTCAATTGATACGATAGATGAACAGGTAGACCAATACCTTGAGATATGATATTCTTTGACACCTACCCTCCTTATGGTCATGTTGCTATAGTTACCCAAGCATTTGATTGGTGAATAGAAGTAATAGAACAAAACGGATGAGAAGGGGCTTGAAATGGTCTAGGAAATGATGCTATACGCTTAAATACATACACATATGATACAGTACTAGGTTGGTACAATGCACCACGTTTATCCTCTAAAGACACTATGGAAACTAAGGATTATGTAATACCCTATAGAGATGGTAAAGTATTCTGGCATTTAGATTCTCGACCAGAGGAGTTAGATAAATACAGGGCTATTATTATGGTAAGTAATGGTATCAACTTCTGGTCTCCCTATATTGGTAAGTGATTCCAATCTACTAAATATATCTCTGCTGCACACCTACAGATATTCACCTGAACGAATGATGACCTGCCTGTGAAGTTCCCAGAGAACTGACTAGCTAAAGGTTGATTCGGTAGAGTATTTTTTAATGATGAGTTCGATTGGAAGAATGACTATAAGTTCCTGTATGGTGTCACCCATGAGGTAGGACACGCTATAGGATGTGGGCATTGTGAGAATGATGGTTGTGTAATGAATCCTATGTATAGAGACCTACATGAGAATATGAAACTATGTGATGAGCATAAGGAATTTTTATCTACTAAGTATATGTAATGCCTGAACTCTTTGAAAGAGAAAAACCTACTACGCAAGACTTAATGAAGTACAACCAAAAGATGCACATTATTCAATCTGATCTCCTAGATAGACTATGAGGTGGCTGGAGAGAGTATGAACCTATCCAAGAAGTATTGGATGACTTAATAGATATTTTACAAAGATATAAGGAATTGTAAGAGCCGTTGAATGTTCTAAGTGGAACAATATACCACCCTGGATATTCTATGGAGCTTAGAGTTCATTTGACTACGTAAGTAAGCCGTTTTATAACAAAAATAGAGACAAAAGTGTTTATTTATTATAACATATGTCGTTATTTTGGAAAATAATCATAACATGACACTTGATAACATGGATGTTCATCGCTCAGGCGGTGGTAGACTTCCTATCGATATAAATTAAATAAAGAGAAACCTCCCTGTGAGGTTTTTTTATTGCCTAAATATAATGCCATGAAACAATCAGTTATATTTACTTTCATTAATGAGGATTGAGATGAGTGTATCTCTATAGGGAACTCTATGTATATGAAAAAGAGAATGGAGACGGCTAGACAGATTATAGAGATGGTAGGTATAAAACAAACAGATGAGCAATGGTATAGACTAACAGAGATGGTCCAGGAAGATTTATATCTAGCACTTCGTAAGTTCCTAGATAATAATATTTTATATGTTGAAAGACCCAATTAATGAAAACACTTGCTCATAAATATAATAACAAGAAAGATAATATATATGTACCATATCTTAATAATATAGATAGGTGAAAGAAACATATACACTACCAGGAAGACTGACATCATATAGTACCAAGGAGTAGGGGTGGGAGCAATGTAAGAGAAAATAAGGTAAAACTATATAAGGTATTACATGAGGCACTACATAGAGTATTTGGTAATCTAGATCCTAGGGAGCAACTGATAAGACTACTGGAGTTAAACCATACAGCTCTTACCGATGAGTTATCCAGGGATATAATGAAGGTGTTATCAGAAGATGATGATGAGTATTGGTATAAGAAAGATGTGAAAAGATAAGAAAAAACTCGTAATCTACCTTACGAATAACCAACCCTTTACTATTTACTGTTAATAGTAAACAGTTAATAGTAACGTAGGTTTGTTTCTAGCATCATTACACATAAAATAAAAGGGGTTAGCAAGCATTATATTTTTTTGCTTCTTTGGTGCATTCTCACAAAGAGCCATCATCTAATACTTCATATACACATGATATATCGCATTCTCTTATTGTTTTATCGCTTCCGTAATCGAACCAAGCAGAGTATCCAAAAGAGTTATTTTCTCAGCAAACATCATCTCTTTTTCTGCTACATCTATCATATGCTTCTTGTCTTGACTCTTGTATAATAGGTATCTTCTCAGGAAGACATCCTCAATTATTTGCCATCAAATTTCATATCATCACTCAAAAGAACAAAAATAAGGTGGATGCGAGAAGTATATATTTATAAGATTGTCTTCTTTCTCACTTTGTCATATCTATATAGTAGTAAGTAAAAGGTTTGCGTGATTAGTCTTCTTTTAGTGAATCTACTATACTCCCTAATGGGAATAATATAGACACAATAAATTCTCCCCTTTGCTCTTTTCCACTATAGTTTTTTATTCAGTGAGCGATTCACATAACTATAAGCTGTATAAATATCCAATACGATAGCACTTCAGTCATCTTTCTATAATAAATAAATAAAAGGTTGCGTGGGCTTATTCTATTCATTTTCTTTTAACCGTTTACAGAACTGCTTGGTAAAACTATATCTTTTACTGAAGATGTATTTTCGTTAGAGATTATATGATACCACTTCTCTAACCAACTCATTTTTCAGTTATTAGCTTTCTCTGTTGTTACTGTTATCATTTGCAGTATCGTTAGATAAAAATATTATTTAGAACATCCATCATACTTCCAAGCCTTTTCCTTAATCTCTTCTGATAATTTTTCAGCCTGTTTCTTCCCTTCTTCTATTCATAGTTGGTAGGCTTGGTCTAGCACTTTTCTAAACACTTTTTTCATTGCTCATGTTAACCAAAAATTGTATGGAAATCTCTCTAATGCCAACTCTCTCTTATCTTCTCGTGTTACTGTTATGTTAGTCATCCTATACAATAAATAAAAGGTTAAAAATTAAAGCGTTTCTCAAAGAATGCAATTATAATTGTATACAAGTCTATCGAGACCTATAGCAACCTCTGTCACTATATCATCGTGGTAGTCTTTTCTTTTGGAGATGCTACATATCTCCATGTCATTCCATTCCATTATTACATCTGTAGTTATTTCTGAGTAGCTGGGCAATCTATCACTTGGTTCTAATCTAGTATCTCACACAAGGGAGCTAAGAAGTAGGTCTATATATTCTACTATTCTACCATAATAATCATCTGCTGTTGTATTGGAGTATATTACTTGGAACTCTAGCTGATAGAACTCTTTTAATCTCATGTGCTTCAAAACCTTATCTTGTTCTCTCCTGAAAGACTTACCTGCTTGTCGTACTACAATAGGCAATCTTGTTTTTGGTTTGTTGTGTGGGTTTAGTATGTGGTCTGCATAGGCAAAACTCCCCATTGTAGTCTCTGGTCTAAGAGCTAAGTCATCTACTTTGTAGTAATCATCTTCTGTATAGTTTTCATTCAAAAGATCAATTGGGGTCAACTGACTAGCTTCCACTCTCTGAAAATCAAAAGAGTGATTTATTGTTTTTAGGAAATGTTTTAGCTGTTCGCTGATATTCTTTACAAAAAACTCTCTAAGCTCTATGTCTTTTTGTGTTCGGAAGAGTAGTCAGTTGTTTTCGTAAATTTTTAGCATTTTATATAGAAAACTAAATAGAATATTTTGATTGTGATTAGTTTATTTTTGTATTTAGGTGGTCGGTATATTTTCAATCCAAATGGTTTCCCTCTCTTTATTATTTTTGGCATAGGTGTAATGTGGATAAAAACTATGATTGTGGAAAATGTTTTTTGAGGATATTCTCCATCCAATAACCACATCCACTTCCTCACAATCACATATCTATTCTTACTTGATTTCTTATCTCATCTGCACACTCCTCATACTTATCCTTCTCCTTCTCAAAGCCAAAGTCTATTAGTTCTTGTTCTTCCAGTAGTCAAAGAGGAGTTCAAAATGATGCTCTACCATCTGGTGTATTAAAATATACCGTTCATTTACTATTTATGTTAGCACTCCATCAGTTCTTATGTGTTCGTTTCATTACTCTCATTGGTTAGGGGGTAAAACTTAATATATGGCATATAACATCTACTGTCCATCAGTTCCCACATTGCTTGTATCTTTGGGTATCTGACATCATTCTTTTCTGTCGTGGCACGAGAGTATAGTCGTCTGGAAGTGTTTGTAATCTCTCACATTCTCTTGGTGTTAGTTTTCTTATTTGTCATAATCTTATTATTTGCTTTGGTTGTTTATGGTCAGTTGCAGATATTGTTCATATTTTTCATTCGTCTGTGTGTACTCGGTGTCTTGAGTTTGTTCACTTACCAGTTCAAACTGTAGTACCAACAACCTTTATCGCTCAGTCCATCTTTAGATTGCTTTTCTCAAACCTTTTATGATATTCTTCTGATAAATAATACTTCTCATCCACCTCATCTTCTAATATATCTCTCAGTACTACTCACTGATCTTGTGGTTGTGGTACAAATCAGTCATTGATATTAGTCCAATATAGCCTATTTCTGTTCTGAGCAGATACTAGAGCTGAGTTTATCAATACTGGGTGGCAAGCAATAGCTTCGTTCACATATACTTGAAAGTCTTTTTTCATCTTCACATTCTCAAACAGGAACTTTGCTTGTGGGTTATGTTCTAGTAAGTGATCTCTTATATCTATCATATCCCACATCAACTGTCATCTAGGGTCTCTATCTCATAATCACTTACCTGCTATACTTCGAGACTGACAACTAAAGCCTGCGAACAGTAGGTCTATACCACCCCAGTCAATGTCTCGTGTTTTCCGTTCTCTAATATCTCCTAGTTGTATAGTATTAGGATGCCTGTGCTGTGTAACAGCTATAGCAAACTTATCTATTTCACTGGCATAGTAAGCATCAATAGGTATTCATAATCTTCTTAGTGCTACCTGTCAGCAGGATATTCAGTCGAATAGAGATAGAATATTCATTACTCTCATTGGTTAGGGGGTAAAAGGTCTGTGTTCTCGAGGATAAAAGATTATGAGCTATATCGCCTTTTTCTTTTTAAGCCACAGTCTTTACATACCCTATATTGATGATTGTGTCAATACGATGTTACCACATCTTCTATATCCACCCATTTATCAAAATTGTGAATAAATAATGTGCATCTTATTCGTTTAAGTAATTTTATCATCTTCTAATAATATCAAATAAAATACCTTTATTCCTTATTCAACTCTACCCTTAGTTTCCCTAATAGATAGTCACAGGTAGCGTTTATCTTAGTATTCTCCTCTCTCATTTTCCCAATAGTCTGTTCAAGTTGTGCTATATATCCCCAGATAAGCGGATACTCCTTCTCTACCTTAAGAGCCTCATCTTGTAGTGTTACTTTTGGTGTTTCTTCTACTTTCTTCTCTGTTGTTTTTTTAGTTGCCATTATGGTAATAGTATATTAAAATAAATGTGTTATTCTTGCAATCTGTCCATGTTCAGGGTGATGTATAAATCACTCAAGAGCTTTAGGTGTTAAGGTGAATCAATTTCTATGATGCCATCCATCTGTTCAGGAAGGAGACCTAAGAGTCTCGAATGTGACCCCTATATAATCCTTAGACACCTTGTGATGTAGATGATGAGAATATATATACCTTTTATCACACTGTGACCGTAGAGGTGTTTCACTAGCCATAAGTAGCGGCATATCAGCTTGTTTTGCTCCATCCCCATGTGTTACACAGATAAGGCTACTACCATAGTCGTAATACTTCCTATGTTTCATATCAACATCAAAGGTTATATTCTTGTTATTATTGAACCAAGCAGATAAGCTATCGCACAACATAAAACCGCTCATAAAATCATGGTTACTTGGACAGAATAAAAAGTCTACATCAGCTACTGCGATAAGTTGTTCTAACACCTCTATCAATAGTCTCTGTGCGGTCTTATAGTTACTATACCAGGTACCATCAGTATCAAGTACTGTTCATCAGGTAGTGGTTCACTTAGGAGTATCGAAATGCAGTACATCATTCCCTCATACTACCAGGATTCTATTTATGGGGAATCCTCCTGCTTTATCTAGTATCCCCTGTACTCATTCTTTTACTCTTTGGACAGCTATCTGATTATTATATTCCTCTCCTGTCTCAAAACTATCAGCTAATTTACCTATATGGACATCAGCTAGGTCTATAACTAAAAGATGGGAATCCTTCATCTTACTCCTCTTTAGTTTAGGATACTTAGGAGCGTACTTCTTCATCTCCTCTATAAGCTCATCCTTTATATCATGGTATGACAGGATCTTATCGTCCTTCTTGAAACGTATAGACACCCCTTCTTCGCTAATCCATCCTCCTGATACTTCCTGAGCAGAAAGCCCATACTTAGCACGCAGTGCCTCCAGGGGATTGTCTAGTTTTTTAATAGCGTTACTTACCGTCTCCTTGTCGCATGTCTCTCAAGGATTCTCTTTAATTCGCTTTCTTGCTGTACTTCTTAGTGAAAATCATTCCTTATCTCTTTCTTCTTTTACAAAGTTAAGAAATTTATGGTCAGTGCTTTTAGCCATTGTATTTTATAAAGTAAATACTAATCTAATCCTTCTAACAGCTTAAGAGAGGCATCGGCTACATGAAATCTAATAATATCATCTTCCCTGCATGTACTTGTCTGATTCTTTAGACGCATGTATATGTCCATCATATACCTCTCTAGTGCTGTAATTGCTTTATCTAACATTTTTATTTTTGTTATTGTTTAAAACTATTTAAAGAGTGGGCTATATTCATCCCGCATCTTTCACATCTCTTCCACTATAGGCTGTCGTTTCTCTGTCATCTTTTTATCCCAAGCCTTACTCCAGTGGAACTCAATAATTTGGTTGGCGTGTCTTTTATCTTTATACTTATGTTTAGCTATCTCTAGTATCCTACCTTTCTTCCTTCACATGAGCTTCATGTATATCCATAGCTGAGTCTCGTATTCCTCATAGTAGGTCATACCACTCCGACTATTAATCTGTTTAGAGTCTTTCTTGTTCAGGTATCTAGTAGTCTTTATGTCATCTATCCATTCATCTGTAAGGTTATCAACGTATCAGAGTATAGGCACTCAGAAGAGTTCACCCTTTATCTCATACTGAGGTTCTCACACCTCAAACTTCAACCCCTTAGAGTTATGCTTCAGTGTGTCGTAGTCCTGTAGGAGTTTCGCCTTATCAACAATCTCTTGCCCATCAAGGAATTTATCATACTCATCCTTTCCTGTCATAAGCCAGTTCTCGAACAGGAGTCATAGAGGGAAGGCATCATTCTGGAATTGCTCCTTTATTCACATTATATACTTACCAGCTCGTTCAGCCTTGGAAGCATTAAACTTCTTGAGCTGACTGCAAGAAATGCGGAATTCTTTCATTATTATATATTACAAATAAATCTCTCTTTTAATCAACTCTTCTTGTTTATAGCATCCTCTAGGCCCATTCATTGATTAACCCTATATAGAACTGTAGGATATTTGACTCATGCTAATTTACACCAATCCTTTATATTCTTTCATTTAATTGTCTTTATTCTATAATTATTTGGCATATTTAGAGCATCTTCTATGTCTCGTCATTTCCATATCCTCTGTCTTACTGAATCATAAGACAATCATAATTCATCACACCAATCTGCTATATGTTTCCCCTGATAAATTATAGAGTCTCTTCTATTTCTATTTTGTTCTGTTCTAGTAGACCATTTACAATTCTCTTTACAATAATTTCAATTATTATCTATACGATCTATTGTTAAGGTGCCATTATATCATTCCTTCATATCATTCCGAAAGCTATCAAAACTAGACCACTCCTCACAATAGGTTATTCAGCGTCATCCATAGTTCATATAATATTTATGGCTCTTACGATCACATCTACCTTTCATGTCAGACCATATTCCATATATTCTATTCTTCCTATCCCTTAGTCAAGTATATCTCTCCATATTGTGCAAAGTTAAAAATAAAAGCTGGAGCGTAAACCCCAGCCTATCTAACACTAGAATCTATCATCTTCATCTTCTACTACCACTGCGTCTGGTTCAGAATTACTTACGGACACGAAAGTGAACGCATCATACTTACCACTCTTATCACCTATTGACCAGTCTTTCTTTTCAGTAGCGAATTTCACAACAGACCCCTCAAGAGCTGAGATAAACATCTCTTCCCAGTCGAACACTCTTCTACCTTCTTCATCCTCTGGTACGTTACCGAAAGCAACACCACATGCCATCATATCTCCTAGCATGGTAGCAGAGATTTCTTTTACAGTAAATTCAGTATCTTTAACAGTGAGGTCTTCTTTCTCTCCAAGTTCTTTATTCCATTTACTAATCTTAACACTTGCTTTTTTTTCTAGTTCAACAACAATGTCATATTTCTTTTTATGTATTTTGAAGTCAACCTTACCTTCTATAGCTACTTCTTCTCCATCCTTCCAGATGTGCATTTCGTCCTCAGATCAGGTTTTGAATGTTTCGTACCTTTCAAGCCCTTCGTTCCAACCTTTTCTGTAAGGTCCGTAGACTTTAGTTACTTTAATGTCTTTGCCTTTAAGTTGTGCAAACTCTTTCTTGCTAATGTATTCCATTTGTTATATAATAATAAATAAAGGTTATTCAAACTTACTCTTTAATCTCTCATACTCCCTCCTTTCATTTTCTGTTATATCTTTTTGTTTTATATCATCTTCTCTTTTATGAAACTGTGACATAAGCTCTTTCCACTCTTTAGTTCATGCTTTACCTAGGCACTCTCGTAGTTTATCTTTTCTTTTATTAAAGAATGTTGAACTATATCAAAAAGAGGATGAATGCCCTTCCTGATTTAATCCTTCTACCAATCATCTCATAAGTTCATGGCTTATATTATAATCCATAGTGATATAATAAATAATAAAATTACTCCCCTCTCAATAACGCATCAATATTTCACTTCAGTAATGCCTCATCGTAGTAGGTAATCTGATTCATCTTAGCGTTGAATTGTGCCTTTGGGTCATCGATCTTATCTCATCCCCTTATGTAACAGAATCAGAAGAAGGGTAATCACTCTTTCTTTGCTTCCTCATGTATAAGGTCCATGACCTTTCCATACTCTCTGTAAATCTTTTCTTTTCTATCCATAGGGACAATATAAGAAAGTAAAAGTAAAAGTCAAGTATTACGGATTGACATTTATGTCTTTAATGATGTTTCATTATTTTTGACATTTGTTAGTTCTGTGATACTTCTCTCAGGCTTATGCTGCATCATTAATCGGTAAGCGATTAGAGCAGAATCATATAAACCATCCTGTTGTACTCTCTGTCTCCCTACACGCCAATCTACTCATGGGAATATTCTCTGAGCGGCGTTGAGTGATGTAGCCTTAGTATCTTTCACCTTGCGTGGTTTAACGCTCTTATAGACAATATCTCAACCATTCCAAGCGGTCTTTTGCCATGTTTTTGGTTGCACAAATACTGTATCCTGGTCACATAGCACTGAGTATTTAAAACCCTTAATAAATCAGAAGTTGAAGTTGCTCTTGGCACTCATTCAATAGATACTATGTACGTCTTCTATAGCAGAGAGTCATGGTATTCATTCTAAGATGAGCTTCAATTGCACCCAGTCAACACCTTCAGGACAAGAGGGGATGGTATACATAGAGACAACCTCACAGTTATCATTTATAGTAACCACCCCTCACTTTCATCACACATCTATTCCTGTGTAATATCTCATTCCTCATCATCAGGTTCTAAAACGTCCTCTATGCCATCTATATAATCCTGGTATCATGTATACATGGCTAACTTGTGTGCTATAACTTTGCCGTTAAGCATTTTCTTAGCTCGGATGGTTCATAGGTCCGAGACAATCTTTCGTCATCTGTATCTATTTACTGTGTGTCACATGGTTATAATTAATTAGGTAAAATAGATTTAATAGTAGTTTCTTTCTTAGGTGTCCATTTAGCTCAGATAGCTAGGAGGGTAGTAATATCTTTATTCCCTAGCTCCTTGAGTGCTGATTTGAGTTCTAGTAGTTCTTGCTCATGGTTCCTGATATCATCTGCATCTATTGATTCTTTTATATCGTGTACTCTATCTCTTATTCTCCTGATAATGAAATCTACATTCATAGATAATTTTTCAAGAGAATCTTTGTAAGTTTCTGCCTGCTCAATAAGGTCAGCAGTTTCTTCGATAAGCTCATTTGTGAAGTACTTAGCTTTAAGGTGTTTGTCAATTTTAGTCATGGTAGTTTGTTGGTTAAAAGGGTTAAAAGAATTTCTTAGGTCTTGTATGTTAGTTCCATACAGTGTATTATTTCACATAGGTCTTGGTTTTACTTTAATGGTCTTGTCTCAACTTCAGAACCTTCAATACATATAGGCATCTTTCATGTCATCATGTCCTTCTCTCAACTTCTCTACGGTTTCTGCAATATCATTTATGGTCAAACTACTATCTCAACATAATACTCACCCATCTATAGTTACTTTAGTATCAATATCTGAGATGAGGGAGGATGGAGTGGTAGTCGTGTTTACTGGGGAGAGGTATTTTTCAGGAACATACCGATATTCTTTTCCTTGGTAGTCCCTATGTATATCATCATAACTATTAATAGTCCTCCATCCATTACTGGAAAGAACTATATATGGTTCCTCATCATCCTTTCCATCCTCAAAGTTAAATCACACTACAGTAGTCTCTTCCTCCTCAAATATAACCTTATCTCATACCTTGTATTTGAGGTCAGGGGTTTTGGGTTTATGGAGCTTGAATCTTAATAAACTATTTCCATGATTACTTTTTCAATCCTCTCTCTCAATAAAATCTGCAGAATATTTACGCCAATTCAGTGATTTTATAGTATATAAGTTTCACACAACTCAAGCGTATCAGCAACTAGACTCCTCCACACACTCTACAATATCACCCACTTTAAACTTTTGCTTTTCACTCATAATAATATATTAATAAATAAAACTACTCCTCCTCTGGTTCGGCCATTACTTTCTCAGCAAACTCTTGTAGTCTATCTAGTAATTTCTGGTTAGAAATATAAAACAGATCATCTTCCATATATGTAGCATTATCCAACAACTGTCCTAATCTCATCTCAGGGTACACTGACCATACTTCCAAAAGTTTATCGAGCACTATCCTGTTATTACTTGTCGTCATGGTGGTTTAATGTCATAATCTAAAAGGTCATCTATCAGTTGTATTGCATTCCTTACGCCATGTCTTGAGCTGCCTATATATCAATTATTCTTCTGTATTAGTGCTGGGAACTTAGTAGTGATTCATCTTTCCATACCCTCTTCCTTGTACCATTTACCGCACCAGTAGTTCGTCTCACAAATCCGTATATCCCATCATCTATATTTCTTTATCACCTTGTGCATTGGGTTGGTTAGGGGATAAAATAGGCGTGGTCTCCTGGAAATGTATGATACCCATCACATTAAATAATACAGCACATAGGTGGTCTTCCCCTCTAGGGTCTAGCTTATACTGCATGAGGTGTCTCAGCGCTGATTCATACATCCTCTCTACTGGTATACCTTTCTCTCGATTGCGTTCACCATAGTGTTCTGCTCACTTAGCCATATGATGTCAGAGCCTCTCAAGGGCATATGGGCTTATAAGGTCAAAACGTGGTTTTCAATCGTTAGTATCTCTTACTGCTCAGGTATCAAAATGTTGCATGTGTTATAATTAAGTAATAAAAATAGGAAACCTATTTATGTGACAAATCGTCATTTCTTCTTTAATCTTATTCTATTACACAGCTCTCTGTATAACTTATTGTTCCGATCCTTTATGATTTTGTTATTAATTTTCATCTCTTCTATCTTATCCTCAAACGTTATACTTGCATCATCCATTATGTCCCTGAAGTTCCTCATGTTGTTCCCATACTAATTAAAGAACTATGCGGTATACTGTATCAGTGTTCGTTCATCGTTATCTCTGAATACTTATCCTCGTAGTGTTTCTGCCATAGGTCGTATACTAGGTTAAACTCCGCATGTGGTAGTCCTATTCTTGACTTATCCACTATCAGCTTAGTACCTGCGTATCTTGGGTTATCACATAGGTTGTGAGTCAAGCAGCTTTCTATCCTATTTTTATCTATCCTCTTCAGTAGTATAGCTGTCGTTCCTTCCTTCCCGATATTACTACTACCATGGAAATCGAATATAGTAGGATCCTTGTCTTTATCTTTATTGTTTCTAAGATGTGATACTAGGACTATAGGTTTTCTTATGATGTCAGTTGTAGTTTTCAGTGCTCTCATCACCCTACCAAGTTCTTGCTGTTCACTGCCTCAGGACGAGAGGTCTAGGTAGTGTAGATGGTCTATCACTATCATATCCGCAGAGTCTCTAAATTCTGTGATGTACTTTATCAGTTCGTCTACATTGGGTATCTTCGACTTCTTAAACACTAGTATATTGTCAAGTATTCCCTGGTCAGTACTAGATATAATCTTAGTCTCCCTGTCTGTGTTATCTGTTATATTGAATCTATAGTCAGTAGTAGATACATTAGTGCCTCAATCTTTATTAATTCCTCTTTGTAGGTATCTATACGCCATCTCGTAGATGTCTCATTCTAGTGTAAACATTAGCACTTTCTTCCCCCTAGATGCGTTAGTTAATGCTATATTATAGGCTATATCTGACTTCCCCACTCCTGTATAGGCTCACACTAAGACCAGCTCACTGTTTCCTATTCATCACAGGTAGTCGTCAAGTATATCTATTCAGTATTTGCACATATTATCGAGACTTATACTAGCTCTTTCCTCTTGTGCCTCTACTAGTAGGTCTCCGAATGTTATGAATTTGTCGAGCATAGTTAGTTAGTCAAGTAAATCAGGGTTCTCGTATATATTTCATACTACTCTAAAGGGTATATTTTCTAACTCATCTATCTTTTCTGTATATAACCATTCAGCTAGGTATGGATGTTTCTGACCGTCTATTGACCTCTTGTCTGTTTTCCAATATAGTTTATATCAGAACGACCCTTTATCGAAATATACTTCTCAATACTCCTTCTCTCAGTCAAACTCAACTATATCCCCCTCATAAATCTCTTTTCAGTTCTTATCTTTTAGTCAGGTGTATTGCACTATTACCAACTCATTAGGTTTTTCTACAAAAAATGTAGTAAATGATTCGTCTGACCTACTGCTCTCTATCTTATAAGATGTTATCTTGGTTCACCCAGAAGTCTCACAGAAATGTATGTCTGATAAATCTCTCATTCTACCCTCGTGTAAAACTCTAAATTTAATTTCTCTCATTATTATCTATCCTCAAGAGGTAAAAGGTCTAGGAACTCCTTTAGGTATTCTGTGTATTCCTGCTCAGTGTAATCAATCTCTTCTTTCTCGGCGTAGTCTGTTTCTAGTAAGTCATTGTTTTCCTGTTCAGTCCAACTCATAATGTTAGTGGTTAAGTATTAAAAAACTCCTGTAATCAGTTAGCTTGTTTTAGGAACTTATAGAGGGTAAAACGGTGGGAGGCATAATCACTTCATTCTTTCCTGTTCAAACAGTCCTGAAGATACTTCTGTAATCCCTCAATCATCTCATCAAGAGTAAACTCTTTCCTTCTCAACACGAAAGCATCATATAATAACTTTGTGATCTTGGAAGTCTTTGGTAATTGTTTAAATCATGGTTTATTTACTTTTGTACTATTCCGAACAGAAATAAACTTTTCTAATTCTTTTCTTTTAGTATCATTTACATTATCATTATCATTTACATTATCATTAAGGGGGGGTTTATTTTTATCAAGGGGGGGGTTTTTTCTTGGCCTTCCTCCTAGCTTCCCATATTCTGCTCATAATTTTCAAAACTCTTTTCATTTTATTCAATGCACTCATTGTCTGCTACAGACATCGTACTTCTTGTTAGTGGCATCAATATTTGGCTTCATAAGTCAGAATATCATATCTACTAATGTGTCATCACATTCTATATTCTTATTGTCTAATCAGTATGCAAGTATCTTTTCTCGTGCTAGTAGCTGTGACTCCTGGGGTAGCTTCTTAATGGCCTCATAGTAGCTGCGATATACAACAAAACTCTCTCTTTTCATGTTTATGATTTATGGGCTAAAATATGGCAAGACTTACATAGCGTTTGTCAATTGGAGATATCAAGTCTTAAGTCGGGGTATTTAGCAAATTCTTTTATGTGGTGTGCGTTCAACTCTCACCCTACTCTTCAACAATACTGGCAACAATACTCATCTCTTTTAAATACATCTTCCCTCCATGTTTTATATTCAGTGCTATTTCTTATGGTTTTATTTTCACTGGTTATACCGCCTTTCCGATTCCAGTGATACTTCCCACACCTAGATTTCTCAATATCCCTATCAAACTGGTTCTTGAACGGAATGAAAGCAATGTCTACTATTTGATCCCCTGAGCAGTATTCTTTTCCATTGTGATGACTCCTCATAAGTCTCAAAAGTTTTCAACATTGAGCATCTGTCATAGCATCTAGGACATCTAAACTGTCCTGATACAGCATAAAACTTTTCTTCATATATTGGGTTAGGAAATAAATTTTGGTAAAGCCTATAGATGATGATGTAGTAGACAAGGATTTGCCGAGATTTGCTCGTCTATGGATATAATCCATAATGGTGCGAGACTCGTATAGTCACCTTGTATGCAAGCGTTCAAACAGTGCCCTACCTTCGTATTACAGAGACGTCTCTCCCACTACTTGTGACTTTTCGGGTTGTATCTTGCTCCCAAAACGTAGCTATGCGTCTACCTATTCCGCCACTACTACACCATCACTTATAGACTCTACCCTCTATATACTAATGTATATACAATAGTCAAGAGAATATTTCTATTTGTGCTTGACATTTATGAATTTATATATTCTTCTTACATAAGGCACAGAATGTATGCACCTCATACACAGGATTTCAACACAGGACACATCAGAAATCACCCACTAGGTCATTCTTCTCCTCTTGTGTGTGTTCCTTTCTAGTGGTACTAAAGCCCCAGTTTCTAGTTATCTGGAGTCCATTCTCTGTGATATACTCCCTGTCTCCCTTAGTCAGTATATACCCTCTTTTCTTAGCCCTGTTTATACAGGTTTCATACTGACAATTTGCCTCATCATAGTCATCAAGACTATATTGTTTCCCTGTTACTCAATCTGTTATTACGAAGTGCATGGTGTTAGTTTTAAATAATAAATAAATTACTTCTCCAGTCGGATATAGAACCTAAACAGGACTATAAACACTACTATTCATATAAGTGTTCACATGGTGTTATAATAAATAATAAAATGGTTACTACTTTGTTTACATCTTTTTCTTGAACACAATTCTGCTCCGATTATTTTCAATGTAAAACAAAATATAATATACTCGGCTTCATAAAATGGACATTCATATCATTACAAACGCATGGGTAAGATCTACCTCTCAAAAATCATCTATCCAATTATTCCACATTTGTCTAAAATTCAATACAACTCATAGTAGGTATATTAAAAATATAAGCATTGTATATAATTAAATAATAAACCTACTCAGCTTTCTTCACTTCCTTTATATAGCAATTACCTCAAGCACCTTTTACTCCATAAGGATAGGCGATATCCCCTCTTATACAATAGGGCGACCATTTATTTTTAGCACACGTACTATCATCAGGGTTTCTATATCTCTCATTCATCTCATCTAATACTATAAACTCTCCTGAACATGCCTCATCTCATTCTAAAACCACTCTATCTCGATACTCAATACCATACTTCTCTCTATATGGCTCTACTAAAGCAATAACTCTATCCCATCATTCTAATACTCTACATATATCTGCTCAAGTTGCTCAATGACAAGGACTCTCATCATTCTGATTAACATCTCCTACATTATAGTGCGATAAGTAAAACCAGTCCTTTGTATCCTCTCCATAGCTTGTAGGGTTATAGTCAATATCAGGAGTGGTTTCAATATTTGTTTCTCCATACTCTACTATCTCATTCTCTATGTTTGGGTGTCGTTCTCTAATTTGGTTATTTTTTGCATTATAAAAACCAAGTTGTGACTCACAATCTCTATTCTTCTCATTCCGTTTCTGCTTATTCTGTTTTATCTCCTGTAAACACTCCTTTTCCAGTAATTCAATGTAGTCTAGGGTCATATGTCATAGCTTAGGTCAGCAAGTTACGTTGTCAAAATCCAATACAGGCTCATTGGGTGTCTCAGGTGGACTATATGTCCACTTCGATCCTATAAAGCTGAGGATGAGAATGAGTCCAATCGTTCAGATGGATGCGTAAACTTTTCGGTCTATTTTCATTTCGTTAATAAGTGTATGTTTCATTGTATAATAATAATAAATATAAAAGGTTATTCAAAGGCATTAACTAGGGCGATATCTCTTGCGTTTCCTGATCTCAAAAAGTCTTCCTGTTCTTTCATTCTCCATCATTCGTAGTCGCTTTCATAATAGTCTGATTTATAAGATTTTCAGTCCAAAAATACTTCATATTCAAATGAATAGTACCTGTCATCTACATCTATATTTTTAATAATGACTTTTATATTATATTCCATAGTATAATAATAAATAATAAAATTATGCGTTTTGTAACAATGCCCGTTCAATAGGGTATAGTTCTTTCTCATCTCTATACAAGGGGCATCTTTCTATTGCCTCCATGGATGAGTCACACCAACCTCGCCTTTTAAAGCTATTTATTCTATTGTGTGCTACTCCTCTATTGGTGTTTTCTAGTCTATATACTAGTCTTGTGCGCCTAGGTGTACCCTCATATATAGACAATACATTATCTTTACTAAATTTCACCTTTTTACAAGCAAGCACTCAGTCACTACGCATCTTCCAAAGGTAGTAGGACAATATCAAGCTAGTCATTCTGTATTTCTATTATATCTAAAAGAATAGGGTCATGCCATATCTCTCAATCTTCTATCTTTATTTCTGCCCAATGTATACCTATCTTCTGAAACTTTCTATCGCCATTGACTTCTTGGTATACAGGTTGTCAGTCAAGTTCTTCTCCATTGGCTTGTATGGTTGTTTTAGTCATCATTGTTAGGAAATCAAATAAATCATATAATAAAGAATATTATTATAGAGACAATACACATGGCAAAATTGTCTTTCAAATAATACATATGCATTTGTGCTATATACAATATACATACTAAGGCGTAACCTATCTTACTATTAGTCATTAATATATAGAAAAATAAATAAAACTACTCCATATCATCATCGAGTACTACTTCTCCCTGCATATCCATTCTCCGATCGTCAAGTCTTTCTTCTAGTATTGCTTCTTTACTCAATACAGCACACTCATGGCATACCTCACACAGAGCGTTATGCGTTGCTTTTTCTTCACAGCAGTTGTTGCAATTCATAAGTATAAATAAAATAAATAAAAACTAACTCATCATAAACTCATCAAATACGTCTTCCTCTTCCAATTCTCGTATTGATTGCAACGTATCAATGCAATATTTGTGAAAGTCCTGTCTTGTTGGTGTAGTAATGTCATTATTCTTGCACCATACATCAAAACTTTCTCACTGAAATTCTACTAGTTGGTTATTGATTGCGATAAATATATTTTCCATGGTATTAAATATTAAAATATAAAGGTATAAGTTTATATCGCACAAATACATTAAATTTCACTCACTGCATACTATCACAAAGTATTGTTTTTGTTCTGTTTCTAAATCGTGGCCAACTACTAATCTTGCAAGCTCGGTGATCTCTTGCACATCGTACTTCTAAAGTGATAAGGTTGTTCTGATTAAACATGATACTAATAATTTAATAATATAAAAGTGTTCGTTAAGTGGCTTGTATGCGTAGGCAAAATTACTCTAAGCGTCATGGCGTGGTCTTACTGGTGTATTGTTACTCATTAAATAGCTTTGTCCTAGCTTGTCCTGCGTAATCTCAAAACATACTATAATATACTAGCATACCTCATGGCACAGCTACTATATCATGTATGCGCCCTCAGTCTTTTATGAGTTGCTTTTTTCGTAGGCATAGCGTGCTATAATCATACATCATAATATAATGAAATAATAAAAAACTATCTACTATATACATTTCTATGCCATATCTCACACCTTACGTCATCAAGATAGTCAGTAAACATCGCACACGTCAAGCCCTTTTCGCTTTGTTCTAGGCTATAGGCAAATTCAGGTGTATCAGTTCGATCAGGATACATAAGTGGAAAGTAGTCACCTCTAGTAAATGATACCATAACAAATAGCACCCGCAATATAGCTAATATCATATACAAAATATCTATAATGTTTAAATTTTTCATGTTGTATAAAGGTAAAGGGTAAAAGTATTGCCTATACGCTAGTGTGTGTTTTACTCGTCTACTACCACATAGACTCCGATTATGTATAGGATACAGAGGTCTAGTGGCGTGGTTGTTAGTTTTGTCTATAGATATAGTAAGTCGTACCGTTGACTTCCTCTTCTTCTTCATTACCATCATACATACTTATAGAGTGCCCCCTTCAGTCAAAACGCGCATCCCTTTTCCGTGCCTCATCATCAAAATAATTTTTCACGTTGTCATCTAGTTCAGGGTAGATACAATCTTCAAGATATTGGTCAAGTTCTTCTTCTCGTCTTTCATCCGCCTCTTCGTTTGTCATAACTTCGTAGTCTCTATCTTCGATAAGTTCGTCTGCCTCTTCTACTGTGCAGTCTAGGTGTTGCATAAGTGCTTCAATTTGTGCTGTAGTTTTCATAGTAGTGATATAATAATGTAAAGAGATAGCATTGTATAGCTACCTAGCCAACCAATAACAATCATATTGCTACTGGTTGCAAAGGTGACTATTTAAACTATAGAAACAGTATCATACATATCATTATAAGCAAGCATTACTAACTTGTACACTTGACTGATACCTTGCAACTTGTCTTGTTTTTGAAAGTCCTTTTTTTCCTGCCTTGCCTCCTTTAGTGTCTTGTACTCCTCAATAATGTTTCCATGCTTGTCAGTGATTGCGTACTTGTAAGGGTATGACATGAGTAGTAGTATAAGAATGTAAAAGAGTTGCATATAGCAACCTATACCATACACAATCTATAGACTGTATATGGTCAAGGTGACTATCTATTAATAAATACGTGATCGTTTTTGGTTATAATTGCATAGTGTATAGGTAGACTATTCCCTTGCCTATATCACAATTGAAAACACTCTTTTTTTTCTTTTGCTAGGTTGCGCACAAAATCTATTGCTTGATCTACTGTAAGATCTTTTTCAATAATTTTTGTTTGTAGATCTTTGGATCATAAATTGACATAGTCCCAAACAATAGGTTTTCCCTCATTTGTATTAGTCATGAGTAGTAGTATAAGAATGTAAAAGCTCGTGTTATCGAGTAGTTAAAGTATAACCACGAAATTATAAAAAGCAAATAATAACGCACAAAATACGATAACTAATAGTTATCAATACAAGCATATACAAGCCCTTTACATACGCTATAAAATATAGTACTTGACAAACAAGCAATAATAGTTATATATGCTAGTATTTATAGACTACAATTTATACAATGGATACGCAAGCAATACAGAACGTAGCAACGAAGATCAACGAACTAATAGAACTAGTAGAAAGTACACCAAAAGATACAAGAGAGATCGAGGCGTTGCTTCGTGAAATTATGAGTCTATACGCTAATTTATTTCTAGAGATATAAGATGCCTACCAAAAAAACAAAACAGAACAACAAGCAAACAATAGAGAAAGGAGAATATGTTTACAAGCAACATTGAAACGCTAAACGAACACCACAAGAATTCAGGGCTTTAGTAGATGAGTATATGACAGAAAGCGAACAACAAGATGAGTATGTGCCTACATTGACTCACTTTTGCGTAAAGGTCGGAACTACTAGAGATTGGTTTGCAGAAAACAGAACAAAAAAACCTTTCGCCGACTCGATAAAAACATTGATGTTGTATATGGAGGCAAAACAAGAACAGAGACTATATAGTAAGAGTGGAAACGTAGTAGGCACAATATTCGCCCTCAAGAACAACTATAGCAAGAACTGGAGTGATAAGAAGGAGGTCGTGCATACGGCGCAAGAAAGCAAGGCTAAGGCACTAACAACAGAAGAACTACAAGCCCTAGTAGATGCCAGCGAGGACTAGCCTACGACGCCCAGATGGTTGGATTAGGTTTGCACAATGTGCATTGTGTAATGTTTGTTGACAATTTGTTGGCTTGTGATAATTGGCTTGACAAAAGCTGGAAACGTGATAGGGGGTGGGGTGTACCGAGTTGAAAAATAATTGTTAGCGTTAGAAAGGGTCTCAAAAATTTTCTACAAAATAAAAAGGACTTATATCATGCCCCCGTAATCCAATTGGCAGAGATAGCGCGCTTAGAACGCGTACAGTTTCGGTTCGAATCCGAAGGGGGGCATGTAGCTTAGTTTGGTAAAGCACCACCCAATAATTATGAGATTAACATGGATCTGATGTGACGGGACAATAGATGATTGGGTAGAGGACAATGATATGTTAAGACATCTACATGATTTAAGGGGAAAAACCGATTTATTTTTAGTAAAAAAAACGCCAATAAAGACGTCTTATAATATTAGTACCTGTTCAGGATAATGAAAAATAGAAAAAATGACACAGCTCTCCCTAATCTATATAATGATAATATAATATATTAATAATAGATGACATTAACCTTAAAAAAAACAAAAGAAAAACAGAAAAAAGAAAAAAAAATTTGATGACTAAGCCCTAGGTATATATAAAGAAAAAAAAGTGTTTGTCAAGAGGCATTATTGTCTAATCCTGGTTAGGTAAAAATAATCACAAAGTGGATTAATGTAAGATGTGTTAGGTATGCGATTATGAAGAATAAAAAATAATTGGGTTTATCCCTTTAGAAAGTAAAAAAGTCTATTTATATTGTTATTATATGATTATGAAGTTTAAGTTTGCAGATGTTGTAAGAAGTACAGGTGCTTTCTATAATGGTCAGGAGGAGCAGGTATTGTTCACTATTGTAGAAGGAGAGAAGAAAGGGAAGGGAGTGGTTTATAAGTGAGTTATTAACATGAATGTGCCTGAGCAGTTTAGGATTGTTGAGCTTAAGGAGAGTGAGATTGAGATTTATGTAGCTCCAGAGCCTGAGGTTATTGAACCAGAAGGATGTGATTGTGCTGATGATGAGGTATGTACTGATTGTGCAGTGATGAAGGAGGTTGACGTATTGGAGGAAGAGGTTATTGATGCAGTGGAAGAAGTTTTAGAAGAGGAATAATATGATAACACCAAAAGAGGCAGCGATAGAGTCTGCAAAGCGTGAGCTGGCATATAGGAACTTGGGCAGGTTTATTGATTATACCTTTCCGTCTTATGATAGGTGAGCTAAGTTAGGAGACCTAGAGATACATGATACTATTATACAGAAGCTAGAGGCTGTAGAGAGGTGAGAGATTAAGAGGTTGATGGTTTTCTGTCCTCCTAGGATGGGGAAGAGTGAGCTTGTTAGTAAGCAGTTTCCTGCATGGTTCCTGGGCAGGAATCCTGATAAGAGGGTAGTATGCTGCTCCTATTCTGCCTTGCTTGCTGAAGAGTTTGGTAGGCTTACGAGAGATATTGTTAAGGAGCAGGAGTACAGGAATGTCTTTCCTGATTTTAAACTTAAGAAGGATAGCGGTCCTAACTGGGAGCTTAGGAAAGGATGAGGATACTATTCGGTAGGTGTAGGTGGTCCCTTGACAGGTAAGGGGTTTGATATAGGCATCATTGATGATCCCGTGAAGAATAGAGAGGATGCAGAGAGTGATGCGTATAGAAGGAAGGTAAAGAGCTGGTATACAAGTACGTTTTTTACTAGAAGGATGGATGCTGATGCAAGTATTATAGTGATGTGTACCAGGTGGCATGAGGATGACCTCGCTGGATGGTTATTAGAGAAAGCAGAAGATACCTGAGAGGAGCGGGAAGTCATTAAAATACCTGCTGAGACTCCTGAGACGGGATATATTAAACGAGACCTGAAAGGATGGGATGAGAACTTCCGAGATATTACAAGGAAGACTGTAGGGGAGTATGATTGGAATAGCTTGTATATGCAGGAGCCTTATACACCCACAGAGGGTATATTCACCCAGGATATGTTTGAGTATTATGATAGGCATGAGATATATGATGAGAAGAATAACATAAGGATACCCATGCAGATAGCTACGTTCATTGACCCAGCTATATCACAGAAGCAGAGTGCTGATTATACAGCTATTGTTACAGTGGGTATTGATAAAAGGAGCAATAATATATATGTGCTAGATGTATTCCAGGGGAAGGTACTCCCTGGACAGATGTATGATGAGCTTTTTAGGGTTGTTGAACAGTTTAGACCCAATTCGGTAGGGGTAGAGATAGTAGCGTTCCAGAAGATGCTGGCATTAGAGATAGAGAAGCAGATGAGAACAAGAGATAGCTTCTTTAGACTTGAGCAGATAAGACCTATGGGACAGAAAGAGGCAAGGATAACTAGTACACTAGGTGGTAGGTATAGCAGCCATAGCGTAATACACCCTAGAAGGGGTAAAAACATAAATACACTTGAGTCTGAACTACTCAAATTCCCCTCTGGTAAACATGATGACGTTATAGATGCACTCTCCTGAGCGGTAAGTATGCTTAAAAGTAAAAAAAGGAAATCAATGGGAAAGAGCTTCACACAACAGGTTACATGATTTTACTAGGTCTCAAATAAAAATGCCCCTTGACAAATGGATTTTTTTAGTTATACAATTGGGTATTGTGAGAAGACTTACTTATTTAGTCAAATTTTTACTATGAAAATAAAGCTACCAAAAGGAATCACCGAAGAGTGGATTCTGGAGACGGTACAGAGGGAATATAACTCTGTTGAGCAGAAAGTGCAAGAGAAGCACCAACAAATAAGTGAAAACAGACAACTATATGTAAATATAAATGACCAGGAGGATAAGATATACGAGAGAATGATTTTCTCGGCACATCAGATGTTCATGGGAATGTATCATCAGAACAAACCATCTGTTAGTTTCTTTATGAGAGATGTTAACTGAGCAGATGCTGCGAGGAATAAAGCTAACCTATGGAAGTTCGACTTCGAGGAGATGGGACTTGAACAGGAGAAGTTCGCAGTACAGGATGATAAGTTTATGACAGGTGTAGGTATTGAAGTATTCACTGGATGGGATAATAAGAGGAAGGTACCTATAGTAAAGGTTGTTAAACCTGAATCATGGTATCCTGATATGGATGGAGATATAAACACAGGCATAAGATGGCATGGGTTTGAAATGATAGTAACAAGAGCGGACCTTAGACCTAAGAACTGATTTTTCAACATAGATGGCATGAAGACCATATCACAGGAGAAGCTGGATAAGTTGATTGAACAGGAAGTACAAGAAGGATATAGTCAGAAACAAGCAGAGAATAACATAAACGAGAAATACCCAAGACTTATAAATGATAGTCAGAATGATAATGTGTACTCAGTATACTATCATTATACAAGAGGTACAGATGGTACCCCTTATATATTTGTTCTTTCTAATGATAGGACAAATGTAATTAAGGCAGTAGAGATTAAAGCTGTACTGGAAGAAGAAAAGGATGACCCATTTATGATTCCTTTCCCAATTGTTGTAAGGAACTGGATTCCTCTTAGAAACGACCCATTTGGGGTAAGTCTTCCTGACCTCCTTGCTGATAAGCAGAGGGCGGTACAGTTGTTCAGCTACCTTAATAAGGTTAAAGCTATGAATGAAGCGTTTGGTGATATGTTCCTATATGACCCGAATGTGATAGATGACATAAATGAGATGAAGATGCCTGGTATGGGACCAAGATATATGGCTGCTGACCTTTCACAGTGAGCAGGTATTGTAGAGGTACCTAAGTCACAGGTTAAAACTGACGCTTACAACATGCCAGAGATTCTTAGGAGTCAGGCAGAGAGAGCTTCAGGTATGGATAACGCTATGATGGGTATACATCCTGATACAGTAAGGACTCAGGGTGAACACCAAAGAATACAGGAGAATGCTAATGTAAGAATGAGTCTTGGCTTCAGAGTAGATGACTGGGCAGAGAAGAAGTTTGTAAGACTATGGGATAGATTCTACGAGGAGTTCTTTAGCCCAGACGATGAGAAGAACATCTACCTTAACACAGGACTTGGAAAGGTAGTATATACCATTAAGAAGGATGACTTCGCTACTATAGGTAAGTTAGATATAGTAATAGATAGTGTAGCTAAGAGAGAAGAAGAGAGAAGAAAAGACCAGGCAGCGTTCCTACCAGTAGCATGACTATTGTTACAGGATGCTAAGAGTGAGTATGAGAGGAACTTTATTAAGAGAGAGATGCTTAGAGTGTCTGGTGTTAATGAAGATAAGGCAGAATACTTCGTTCCTGATGGGATACATGAGTCAAGAGCTAAAATGGACCTTGAATTGCTTATAAGGAATGAGGAGCTAGGTCCTATTACTGACCTAAGCGAACCACACAGAGTGTATGAGGCTATATATATGTCTGCACCAGATAATGATGCTAAATATAAGGCTATAGAAGCTAGAAGGAGTGCATATATGCTATCTGGACAGGCTAAACAGGACGCAGCACAACAAGTAGCGGCTCCTGAGAGTACAGATAACTTCCAATCACAGATGACATCTAATTTGATTCAAAAGACTAATGCTAGTAATACAGCATCTTTACAATCCGCTAGATAATGAACAAAAAACAAAAAATCGCAGCTCTTAAGGACATGTTAATGAGTCCAGGGCGACAGCTACGGGAAGAAGAGCTAGATAAACTAATAAAAAGTAATGAGGAACAAATCCTGAGACCTAAGAACACGATTAAGGACTCATGGAAGAATGAAAAGCTGTATACTTACTATGATCTAATGAGGATGAATCTCGACAACCTAGAATCTGTAAAGGTATACGCTAAGAACTTCATTAATTGGAATAAGGTTACTCAATTGCAACAAAAGGTTGAAGATAATATAGGCTAAGGGCGGGTCTTCGCTCTTAGAAATATTATTCTCGCTGTGGGGATAATGCCTGAAGAGGCTATTTAATACTTATTAACATTATGACTGAAGAAACTGGAGCTGTGGGAGCTGATAATACCCAAGAAGTCGTAGAGACCACGACTGATAAACATGAGTCTGAGGTTCAGGAAGTAACAACAGAGACTGAATGAACAGAGGCACCACCTAAAAAGCAAAACTATGTTAAGAAGCTACAAACCGAAAAGAGAGAGCTTCACGAGGAGGTTGAAGAACTGAAAGCACAAATGGCAGCTAATGAAGTAAGACGTGAACAGGATGTCGCTATTGCTAAGTACTGAGAGGAAGTAGTCACAGATGAAACCGTCCAGGCTTACAAAAAAAAGTATCCAGATATGACTTACGAAGAAGCTATTAGACTATCAGGTAAAACACCAGATGTTGTGTGAAGTGGTAATCCTTATGGAATGCACTGAATACCATCTACACCTAAGTGAGAGAAGAAAGAACTAACTATTGATGAGTTAGAAAGAGGTTTGTCAGAAGCTATTGCAAATGGTGAAGTGTCTGTATAGACATTTACTTATATAAATTTAACCTTTAATGGCTTTAACAACAAAAGGTAATCTGTTGACTACTGGTGATTTGGATTCATATATCCAGAAAGTAGCAGACAGAAACTACCAAGATAAAAGATTCTTCATGCAGTTCGGTAAAGAACACATGAAACCCGTAGGCGTTACATCTGTAACTGTTTACCAACCAAAAGATATGAGTTGAACTGTAGCTGCTCTTTCAGAAGGTGTTACACCTGCTGAAACAGCATTCACCCTTACTCCTGTAGTAATCACACTTACACAATACGGAGCTAGAGTTGAACTTTCAGACCTAGTATTGAGCGACAGCCCAATTGAACCTATCAGAGAAGCAGCTGTTGAACTAGGTAACGACCTAGCAAGACAGGTAGATATCGCTTACCAGGATACAATTGATGCTGGTACTAACGTAATCTACTCATCTGCAGAAGACGCATCAGCTGGAAGAACAAACGTAGACGATGGAGATATCATCACAATCGAATACATTGCACAGGCAGTTGCTAACCTTAAAGCTAATGATGCACCTACATTTGACGGATACTACGTTTGTGTTATCCATCCTCATGTAGCATACGATTTGAAAGCAGCAGTAGGAGCAAATGACTGGTTGCCAGTTAATGCTTACACAAGCAATGTAGAAAAAGTATTCAAAGGAGAACTAGGAGCTATGTTCGGTTGTAGATTCGTTGAATCTAGCAACGTACAGTTCTACGCTAACGCATCTGATGGTGCAGGAAGCACAGGTACTGTAGACGTATATCCTACATATGTCTTCGGTAAGAGTGCTTTCCACCACGCAGTAGCAGGAGGAATGCAATCTTTCTATGATCCATTAGGAAAAGGAGACGACTTCTTGAGACAAAGAGCAAACGTTTCTGTTAAAACAAGAGTTGGTTTCTCTATCGTAAGACAAGAGGGACTCTACAGAATCGAAAGTTCTAGTTCTATCGGATCAAACGCAGCATAATCTATACTATAGTAGGGGAGGCTTTCGAGTCTCTCCTTTATAGCTTTATATAATTATACATAAATAACTATGGCAGATATTTCAGATAACATTGACCAGGCTGGTCTTGACGCTGTACTAGATTCTCTTTTGGCTGACATTACAGCTATCAGAACTGGACTTGTAACACTTACTGCACAGCTAGACGCTGACGCAGGTGTAACAGATACAGACTACGCAGCTAACTGTGACCCAGCAGCATTGACAACTACTTCTTAATTGAAGTTAAGGTAGGCATTTATGCCTCCTTATAAAAGTATGGAGAATCATGTTTTTATATGGGGTATAGACCACATGGACTGAGCAGCAATAATTACATTCGCAAGGAATCAATCAGGTGTATCAAGTAACAATATTACTGATGCTATCCTTTTAACTTACTTAAATATTGCTAGAGAGCAAATAAGAGTAAGGATAGAGGATAAGGTAGCACAGGAGTATTTCTGGGATATTCTGACATTTGATACTGTAGCAAATCAGGCAGAATACACACTACAAACGATAACAGGTACAACCCAGGAGGTAGATAAAATATCTAAGATAGAGATTAAGTTTAATAGTAATGACTCCTACCACACACTAGTAAGGGGTGGTACAGACTCACAATCTAATTTCTCTGATGAATACCTAGGTGATAATACACCACAATCAAAATCTTTCTGGCAATATAGGGATGGAAGTATATTTGTATATCCTACACCAACTGGGGCGGTAACAAGTGGAGGTAGAATATATGCTAACCTAACCCTTGCTGATATTACAGCATTGAGCACAGCAGATGACATATTCCCTAACCATCCTGAATTAGTCAACTGGCATCATGTCGTTGCTATGGGGGCTATTCCGTTTATGATGAGACATAGGAACGTAAAAGACTCTAATGATATTAAGGATGCTATAGAATTATATGAGTATGAACTAGAGAAGATGATAAAACATCTTAATACTAAGTACGATAGTTATGTGCAGGGAGAATTACCTTCATCACTTTATTATTCAGAATAAATGAAAGGAAACTACGATTACAGTTTCAGTTATAACAACTTTAAGTGAGGAATCGCTGAGAACCCTTATCTCATTCAGGAGTGACATTTTACTGATAGTCGCAATATAGATATTAGAACGTATCAGCCTTCTATAGGTGTTTCTGATGAGCCAAACGAGGGCTTCACTACCAGCAGTAAAGAGATGTATTGTGCAATAGATGAGTATTTCTTTGGTGAGGATGGTTATGGTTACAAAACTGATGGTACTAATATGTTAGTCACAGGTTTTTCTGATGATATTGTAGGTATAGCTAAGTATAACGACAACTATGTTCGGTTCGATGATAATGGCAATAGTCCAAGAATAGGTAAGATTAGTGTAAGTGATGCTGATGGGTCTAGTGACTGGACAGGAGAAACTAGTTATGATAGTGCTTGGAATCCTTCAGACTGGAGTTCTGTTAGAAAGGCATGGGGTAACTATTGAGTAAGTACAATCGTATTTAATGGTAATCTCTATTTTACAAACGACAACCTAGTACAAATGCTGGATAGTAATAATACTATTTCAACAGGTCTTACTTGTTCAGACACTATAGTTGGTATGACAGTATATGGTTGAAGGATAAAAGTATATCTCAGTAATGGGAACATATTATTCTGGAGAGGGATTGATGGTATTTCCTGGGATGAGTCAATACATATAGGGCAAAGTATCTTTGGGGCAGCATGATATGCTGGACAGGATTTCATTTTCACATGATACTCTAATACAGGGTATACTAATTTGTATAGAATGAATGGATACACCTTAGAATTTATCAAAAAGGGTAGAACAGCTGACATAGGTGTTTCTTTGACAGGGAAATGATCTGCACAACATAACACTCTCTTTTATGATGGGATATTCTTCTTCCCTTGAGGGGGAACAACGACACATGAAGGTATATACACCTATGGTAGTGCATTCAGTGGAATGCCTGAAGCTCTTAATTATGATTACCACGCTTCTAGTGGTGCTAGTGACTATGCAAGTATATACTGTATACATGAGCATAATAATGTTGTCTATGCCGCTTATAGAGATGATGCAGCAACAGAGAAGGTAGATACGATATATGATTCGGCACAAGCCTCGTATACTAACTGATGGATTGTACCTGACGTATTCGAGTGAGATGATATAAAGCAGTACAAATCATTGGAGGCAATAGAGTTGTATGCCAGTGGAAGAGTAATAGTAGAGTATAGAACTAATATTGAAGACCCTACTCTCTTGAAAAGAAGTACTATAGATGGTGGTTCATGGACAGAGTTACTAGATACTAACAATTATACTTTTGAAGAGGGTTATATAAGGCTTTATTCTACTGATTTGGATATAGCAGTATTTAGGAATATACAATTCAGGATAAAAGTATATGATACATTCAAAGATTTTACTATTTACTGCAACAACGTAGATGAGTAAAGAACTAGAAAAACAGTACTTGGAATCTACAGAGTCAATGACCTGAAAACCATGATTGTCTAATGAGCAGCCTTTGGATAGTTCTCAATATAGAGCTGATGATTACAATTGAGAGATTGCGACAGCTGATGCTACAGCAGACTACCTCATCTTTGAGAAAGGAAGTAATGGTTTAAGAAGGAAAGTGTTGATGGATGATTTTAGAGATGATATACCAGCAAGTGAGACAAAGAGAGGTACAGTAGAAAGAGGGAATGACACAGAACTGGAGACTGGAACTGACACAGAGAAATACGCTAGTTTAGAACAGTTATTTACCTATTATTGAGCAGATGCAATAGCAGGTACAACCTATACATTAGCAGCGGCAGATACAGAACAGAGTACGGCAGCAACATCATATACTAAGGTAAAAGAAATAGACATAGAATACACAGGGGAATATACTATAGAGTTCGACCTAAAGAGAAGTGGTATTAGTACAGCATATTGAAGAGTGTATAAGAATGGAGTAGCATTTGGAACAGAACAGAGTTCAGTGTCTTCAACTTATTCAACCAAGAGTGAGGATTTATCCTTTGATAATGGAGATACATGTGAGCTTTGGATATATGCACCATGAGCGACAGTGAGTCTAGTAGAAAACTTTAGAGTGAAATATGACGTATCCCATAAGGGAAGAGCATTTATAACAGGTACAGTAGTGACAGATTAGTTTTATTACCAATACACTAATGGCAAGCATAAAAGATAAGATTAGAGCACAGAACGCTGATATCATCTGAGATACGCAGCAGACAAGTACTGCTAATCCTACAATCAAGGATAAAATAAGAGCACAGAATGAGTCTATAACTCAACCTGAGCCAACTCCAACCACTAGACCGTCAGTGAGGCAAGAGATAACTGAAAGGAACGCAGCAGAACCCGCTACTTCAGAACCTAAAAAAACACCAGAGCCTCGTGAGACACCCCCAGTGGTACAAACATCCACTCAGCCAAGTCAAAACACTGTGAGGGATTCTAACCTAGAGTGAGATAGAGATATAAGGAATGAGATTTTCACAAGAAATAGACTTAAGGGGGCAACAACAGGTGCGGAGGTTATTAAGGGGGTATACTCAGGTTATATAGGTCAGGATGAAATAGACCTTATACAGAGAGATAACCCTGAACTTTTCCAAGATATGTTGGATGCACAGAATGATGCTGCGGCATTAGCTAGTATTAATTGAGACCCTAGGGGTACCTATGATGAGTCTGGAGACTTACTCGCTCAGATGAAAAAGAATAATGAAGACGCTATTAAAAGAATGCAGACTATTGCAGATAATAAAATTAGCTCTGAGGAGATATATAATAAGTATCTTGATACTCCAGAACTCACAGATAAGTTAGATAAATATAATGTTCTTCAGAAGGAGATAATAGAGTTGAGAAACATTATGAAACAAACTGAGGATGATATTAGAGAAGAGAAGGGTGGTCAAGCAAGCGAATCATATATTAGAGCATTAACCTCTAATAGAAACAAGGATATACAGAGGCAGATAGATATGCTAGAGGATGATTTATTCTTTGCTCAGACAGACTATAATACAGCGTTGAGCCACGCTGAGAGAAGATTCCAATTCGCATTAGAGGATGGAAGAGAAGAAAGAGCATTTGAGCAACAAATGATACAGACACAACTAGGTATGGATACTCAGATGATAAACTTCATGCAACAACAAAAGTCTTTTGCTCTTCAACAGGAACAATTTGATTTTTCTAAGAAACAAGCAGATAGAGCGTTTGATTTTCAAGCAGAACAGTTTGATTTTACTAAATCACAAGCTGAATGGGAAAGATGATTTAAAACAACACAGGCTTGAATAGCACAACGTAATACAGAATTGGCACAGCATTATGCAAACCTAGACTTATATTCAAAGATATTGATGGAGTCAGACCCATGAAATGCACTAGATATAGTATCAAAATTACAAGCAAATCCATGAAGCTCTCTAGTTGACTATGGAGATTGAACTTATGGTATAACTGATGTAGATTGAACAGAGATATTTGCCTGAGCTGGTAGTGCCTTCATAACATGAAATGTTAGTGATGTCGGAACAGGCAGGGTTACAGCCTATTGAACAGATGCAAACCCATACTGATTAGATGTTGATGGGAAAATATGAGACCCTATATTGGCATCATTTAATGGGACAGTAGTAGATTATTGAAGCGACCCTTCCTGATATGGTAATTGGGTTACAGTAGAAGACACTAGTTGAAATAGAACAAGATATGCTCATCTTAATGATGTTGGAGTAACAACATGAGACACTATAACTAAATGACAAATGTTTGCTACAATAGGTAATACATGATTCGTTATTCCATGAGAGAATTGAGATTGAAGCCATGCGGATATCACAGTACGAGATACTAATTGACAAAGAATATCACCACAGAAGGTAGAACAATATTTAAATAGTGGGTGATCTGTATCTCCTCAAAATCAAAAGGATTCCTTAATGGATATAGCTCAGTCTGTTATATTATCATCATCTACAACACAAAAATGAGATAATATGGCTTTTGTGCAAAGTATGATAGACCAATGAAAAACTGATTTAGCAGCTAGACATACAAAAGAAATACGAAAAAACAATCTACCACCTGCTATAATAAAAGAAGTAGATACTTGAGAACAATTAAAATCCCAATTAATAGACTTCGCCTTTGCTTTAGATGATTTCACACAAGCTTGAGGAGATGTTGGGAAAATAGTAAAAATCTCTGAATGAGTATATGAGTATGCAGGGAAAACAACAGACGAAGCATTAAATATCCTTGACGGTAGACTTGATGATTTCTTAGATAAGTTTGCGAGGTCAAGAACTGGGGCTGTAGTAAGTAAAGAAGAGTGGGCTGCATTTAGTAGAACCCTACCAACAGTATGAAAAGATGCTAGTGTATCACAAGGGGACATAACTGCTATGATAGATAATATCGATGCAAGCACATATGAGTTCCTTAATACAAAATTTGCAGAATCTGTATCACAAGGTATAGGAATTGATTGATATAAGACCTACTTTTGAGCATTGGATAAGGATATATCTACCACGCTCAGAAACCTTGATTATCAAAATTGAGAATTTAGTATAAGACCAGTTGATACAACCACAGATATAGATTTTCATGTGAACAATCTACCAGACATAGTCTCTCCTACCTTATATATAGAAGCAATTGAACAGAGAATAAAAGAAGAGTCTCAGAATCAAACACCAGCTAACCAGCCATCCATGTCAAGTAACGATCCTTATACAAAAGACCCATATCAAAGAAATATATTTTGAAAAATATAATTTTACATATAACATAAATTAATGTTTATCTCATTGCAAGAACAATCAAAAATTAAGGCACAAGCCCTTGAGGATTGACAAGACCCTAGTGCTGTTTTCCAGTCACTATTATCTAGGTGAAATCAATTGGAGTGATACGAAATCTCTCAAAAGAAATATCATCAAAAAAATGAAATGGCTGCTAGACAGAGAGAGGAATCGAATTTCCAGAGGATATTCCAGTCAGTTTGAGACTTCACATCTGATTTCGCTAAATGAGTAATAGCTGAAGCTCCACAAGCTATAGCTAATATACCAGCGGCTGTTGTCAACTGAGGAGAGAAAATAGGAAATATATTCAACTATCTTGATAGAAAAATGTTTGGTCTTGAATCGTCAACACCAGAAAGCCTATCACAAATAGATGAGAAAATTTCTTGATTCTGAACCAAGCTCAAATGAGATGTGTTTGAAGCTACCTGAGCAGACCCCGAAGCGCTATGAACTCAGTTGGGTGGTATAGCTACTGATATAGGATTAACTTTTTTAGCACCATCTGCTTCAGCAGCTACTAAATGAAAAGCCCTTGTTAAGTTAGGTGGGAAGACAATAGCATCTTGAATCCCTGCTAGAATTATTCAATGATTATCGACAGGACTATATGAGTGAGCAATCTATTCTTCTGCGTCTGAATGAGAAATAGATGTAAAAGAAATGCTTGTTGATTGAGCAATCACTGGTTGATTTGCGTGAGTATGATGAGTATTGAGTAAGGTGTCTGATAAGGTTTTTGATGGAGCGATAGGTATGACAAAAAAGAGTCTAAGAGAGAAGGCATATAGGTTGTTCGGAAAAGATGCTTGAGAGTTTATTAGAGAGTCTTGATACCAATATAGTAAATTAGACGATATAGTAAAATCAGCAGACGCTGGAAAGAATGTTACACGACAACAGTTGGAGGATATAGTCAAGAATGTTGACTATGTGGATTGAACAGAATTTAAGAAGTTGGTCAAAAACGCAGTTAAACATGGAGTAGACTCTCCAACCAATATGGTGGACTATATCTTTGATGTGAGTAGAAAATCTACTAAAGCTCCTAATCTAGCTGTAAAAGACCTCATAGGAGATAAAAAAATAATGTGAACATTCGCTTGAGGGGTTGATGAGAAGAGTATTATAACCAACCTCAAAAAATACACAAATATAGATGATGTAGACAAGCTAGTTAAGGAATCATTAGAGGGTGGTGTGTTTAATGAAAGTATGCTCAAAGAAAAGATTATTGGTATGATTGATGATGTTAAATTCAAGGATACTAGTGATTTGTGAGGTTGAGTGCTAATGAACTTCCAGAAATGAAGTGCATGACACAAGAAAATAACCAAGAAAATTGACACCATTATTGACTGGTATATAGGTGATTGACCACAAAATGGTAAAGAAATATTAGACACTATAACTAGAATAAATTGAGACCAAAGTATCGCTGCATTAAGCAAAACTAAGTTACCAGCTAAATCTGTTTCTAGTATAAATAGAGAATTTAAGAATTTCCTACAATCCTATCTGGATGACGCTGTGGACTCTGCAAAAGATATGGGAGTGAAAGATTTATATAAAGGATATAGTAAAGACGCCCTCATTAAAGAAATAGCAGAAGATGTTAGACTTAAATCATTATTCTTACAGGGAATGTTGGCTACAGGATTAGGAGGAGGTATATGATTATTCTCTGCTTACTCTGAAATATCTAATGATTTAGACTTTAGATGAGCAGCACGAGACCTAGCCTTATGAGGAATGTTTGGTTTGGTACTTAGTAAAGCTAGTTCACCTAAGGGTATGCTAAAAATATCTGAGTTACTACATTCTAGTTGAGTGCCATCTAAGGCTATAGCAGCAACAGTATGAGAGATAGAACCTTTAGTACAAGATAATGAATAATGCCAACAACACTAACAGGGAGAACGCAGCCTAGTACAACATTGGGTGGTAGGACACAACCTAGCACAACTTTAGACACAACTAGAGAAACATCTGAGTTGCTTTGGGGAGATAATAGTACAGACTACTTACTCTGGTCAGATGATGCAGATGATATACTCTGTGCTAGTTGTCTAGTAACAACGCTCACAGGAAGAACGCAACCCTAATTTATAATTAAATACATTCATGGCTTGAAAGAAAATATATCAGTTAACCGCACATACTACTGTAGCGGATACAGATGTGATTGCAATATCACTCACATGAAGCTGAGATGCCAAGAAGGAAACAATTGCTAACTTATCTACTAAGTTTAGATGAGATATAGTAGCTTGAGATATGCCTAGTTCGATAGATGCTGCGAATATTGCTGATGGTAGTGTAAGTAATACAGAGTTCCAATACTTAAATTGAGTCACGAGTGCTATACAGACACAAATAGACACTAAAGCACCAATAGCAGACCCTACTTTTACATGAGAAATTGGGATAGGTTCGGTCAATGTATCAGAATCAGAACTTGGTATATTAGAGGGTGCTACACTTACTACAACAGAACTCAATTATGTAGATTGAGTTACTTCTGCGATCCAGACCCAACTAGATGCTAAGGGCGTAGGTGACCTAGTAAGTACAAATAACCTCTCAGACATTGCTAATGCAGCTACAGCTAGAACTAATCTTTGAGTGGATGCAGCAGGTACAGATAATTCCACAGATGTTACATTGGGTTGAACTGGTACATATATATCAATAGCAGGACAAGTGATTACAGTAGACCCCATAACAGAATCGGACATAAGTGATTTATGATCCTATATAACAGATATTACAGGCTCACCTTTATCCGAACTTTCTGATGTAACAATAACTACTATAGCTTCAGGCGAGGTTCTTAAATGGAATGGTAGTGCTTGGATTAACCAAACGCTAGCTGAAGCTGGCATAAGTGCTACGGGACATACACATACACACGCAGACATAACAGATTTTGACACAGAACTAGCAGGTAAGACTAATACTACAGCCTTCACCCCTTCTGCTGATTATCATGTTGCTACTAAGAAATATGTAGACGATAATGCAGGAGGTGCACCTGAAGGAACAGCTGTCTTATCAACAGGGGAAGTATGAGGCTCTAAATTTCTTCGTGAAGATTGAGATGGTACTTGTTCATGGCAAGCAATCCCTTGAGGATGAGATTTGCTGGCAGCTAATAACTTATCAGACCTAGCCAACGCTTGAACAGCAAGAACTAATCTATGAGTAGCCATAGGAACAGATGTGCAAGGTGTCTTAGCAGAGTGAGCATTTGCAAATTGAGATAAGACAAAACTAGACGGTATAGAAACAGGTGCTGATGTAACTGATACAACAAACGTAACAAGTGCAGGTGCTGTAATGGATAGTGAAGTGGATGCAAATATAAAAACCCTTACACTACCAGCAAGCACAACAATCTCTACCTTTTGAGCTAGTTTGGTAGATGATATAACAGCCGCTGCTGCAAGAACAACATTAGACGTAGACCAAGCAGGTACAGATAATAGTACAGATGTGACCCTAGCAGGAACACCTGACTATCTATCACTCTCTGGGCAACAGATAACACTAGCACAGATAGATCTAACAACAGACGTGACAGGCGACTTGCCTTTCACAAACATAGCACAGATAGCTACTAATAGAATACTGGGTAGAAGTACAGCAGGCACAGGAGATGTAGAAGCATTAACTGGTAGTAGTGCTAGAGATGTATTGAGCTTAGGAACAGGAGATAGTCCACAATTCACAGGTATAGAACTATGACACGCAACGGACACAACACTAGCAAGAGCAAGTGCAGGAGATGTAAATATAGAGGGGAATATCATATATAGAGCATGAGGTACAGATGTTCCTGTGGCAGATGGTGGTACAGGTGCTAGTACAGCAAGTGGTGCAAGGACTAATCTTTGAGTAGCTATTGGTAGTGACGTGCAAGCATATAGTGCTAATAATCTATTAACAACTACTACATTATACCCTGATGAACGAATAGATGCAGGTGCTATGGTTGCAACAACTACTAGTGGTGCAGCAAGTGCTACTGAAGAATATGCTACAAATGATATAATGAGCGACCATTTCCTTTTTGATTGAGCGAGTGAAGAAAATTGTCAATTCAG
>Ga0222719_10000502_pt1 | contig 39052 bp, 50 predicted proteins | sample C33_34DmetaG_FD_165039 | JGI IMG/M metagenome (GOLD analysis project Ga0222719, IMG submission 165039) | Estuarine water microbial communities from San Francisco Bay, California, United States - C33_34D | ecosystem: Environmental > Aquatic > Marine > Unclassified | place: USA: California... | reverse complement strand
GTGCAGTAGGTGCACCTGGAATTCATATGATTTGTAAAAAACACTCAAACTAGTAACCGTACATAGGTTCTATTTCACGTTGAAGTCTAACTATTTCAGTAAAAATTTCCTGTTCTTCACTACTTAACTTGTGTAAAAATTTGTTTAGTATTTTTTTTGCTTCAGGTGATGGAGGAAATGTATAGTACACATCTTCTTCAAATATTTGTCGGCCTATTGTAACATCTTTAACAGAACATGCAACTTCATCTCCAGTTTTTGCAGAAGATACAGTTTTTTTATCAAGTTGGAGTTGGTGAATAGTTCCAACTTTTCTTCCAGACATATTCATAAATGGAATTTTATGTTTTAAATTACCAACATCAATGCGAACACCAAAAACTGCAGGGTTATTGTTACGAAATACCATTCCTTTCATAAATGTAAATTTAGAAATTGGTGTTAATTCAGCAAACATTGCATCTTCTTCATTTGCCGAATCCTCCTCAACCCAAGCGTTGTAATTGTCAATTAGACTGTAAATTACTTTGTCCTCAAATAATTTGATATGACTTGTTTCGGATTCTTCTAGTGCATCAGGCAATATCTTAACATTAAATGCTAAAACAATTCCAAGATGTCTATCTTTTTCTTTGATAGCTTTAGCTTCGATAACATCTCGTCTATTTACTGGGCCAATGTCAGCTTTTGCTACTGGAACTTGAGAACGTTTTAACATCTCAACAATAGCCTCAAGTGAGCCTATAGTATCACATTTTAAAATAATTCCATTAGTTTCTGTATCAATAAACATAGATTGCATCTCAGATTCTATGAGTTTAGTAAATTTTTCAATTTCAGCATCATTTTTTGCAACGTAAAGAGTACTTCCAGGAAGAACGCCTTCAAGTTCAGGTGATGCAATTTTTAGACCAGCAGCTGCATCAACCTGAGGAACTGGTTTGAATTTATCTCTAGGATCTCTCATTTCATCAAGAGGTTTTGGCAAAAGTAATGCCTTAGGTTTGGTAACAATTACAGCATCACGTTTTGCTACAACAATACTATTTTCTTTTTTAATAGTTCCATCAATTAAAATAATATTGGCAGTTTGCCCTAACCCAACTTCATCTTTGACTTCTAAAACAATTCCACGTGGTTCTTTTTCTTCTTGGTCTAATCGTTTTTGCAAATATTGTTGAGTTAGTCCAACTAAAACACTTAGTAATTCAGGAATTCCGACACCAGAACGTGCAGAAATTGGAACAATAGCAATTTCTGATTTAAAATCTTCAACACGGTAAAATGCTTCTGATTTGTATCCCAAAATTGACAACGTACCCACTACATCGTAGATTTTTTGATCTAAGTCCGTTTGAATGGATGCATCTTGTTCTTTAATTGCTTGGGAAATAAATTTGGTTTCAGATTTTCGCCATCCAGAAATTTGATCACATTTGTTTAATGCAACTACAAATGGAACTTTTCTACTTTGTAAAATTTTTAGACTTTCATTAGTTTGTGGTTGAAATCCTCGATTTACATCAACTACCAAAATTGCAATATCAGCAGCTGAACCCCCACGAGAACGTAGATTTGTAAAAACCTCGTGACCCGGTGTATCGATTACTAATAATCCAGGTACTTTGTTTTCAGATTGTTCTAATTTTTTGTATAAAGGTCCGCATGTATCTTTGATGGTTTCAGTTGGAAGAAAACTTGCACCGATATGTTGAGTAATTCCACCTGCCTCTCTACCTTGTACACCCGTACCGCGAATTCTATCTAAAAGAGATGTTTTACCAGAGTCTACGTGACCAAGAACTGCAACTATGGGCTGACGAATTTGCAAATCATATCACTCAAATGCTACCTTTGACTCGTGATCAAAACTTTCTTGGGAATCTGATGCATGAATAATATTTTCACTGAATCCTAAACCAAAATCACCTCTGATAGAACCAGGATCTGCCTCAAAAGATTTAGTAGCACCAATCATTATTCTGGTCGTAGCAATTGCATTATTTCCTTCTATAATTGCAGCTACCACAGGTCCAGATGTAATAAAAGATGTCAATTCACCAAAAAATGGTTTATCCTTATGAACACCGTAGAAATTTTCTGCTTGTGCTTGTGTAAATGTAAACATCTTTAATTTTAAAAGTTTGAATCCTTTTCTTTCAAATCTTGAAACTACCTCTCCAACCAAATTTCTAGCTACTGCATCAGGTTTTACAATGAATAATGATTGTTCAGTCAATTCTAATTCTTTCTAATTCCGCCTTTGACATGTTTTTTTGTCCACTTTAATTTTCTTGGATCACGTTTTAGGACTAATGCATTTTTTTTACATTTTGCTGAGCAAAACCATAAAACAGTTCCATCATTTTTAGCAAACATTGTTCCAGAACCTTTTGCAACAGGTCTATCACAAAAACTGCATGGTTTAACTAAGAGACTCAATCATATCACCTATTTGATCTTCTTTGCTTCCCTTTCTGTTTCTCTTAACATTAAAATTTCATTCATTCTAACAGAACCTTTTACGTTTCTTGTAAGAATTCTTCCTTTATCTTTACCTGTAAGAACTTTAACTCTAACTTGAATAACTTCACCGGCAATTCCAGTTCTACCGACAATTTGAATAATTTCAGATTCTACTACTTCTTCAGTTGCACTCATTGTTCAGATTTACCGCCTTTTAATTCAGCAATTTTTGTTGTAACTTGGTCGACGATATGTTGTGCATCGCCTGCATCCAAAATTGCTGCAGCGGCTGAAGTAATATCAATACCTAATGATTTGCCTAATTCTTCTTTATTTGGAACAAATGCATATGCTGCACCTTGTTCTTCACATAGAATTGGAAGATGTGCTACTACCTCTGGTGGTTCAACATCTTCAGCAATTACAATTAATTTACTAGTACCACGTTCAATAGCCTTGGTTGCTTCATTTGTTCCTTTTTTGACTTTACCGCTGGTTGATGCAACTCTAACGGCTTCCAAGATTGGACTAACCAAATCTTCAGGGGTTTCAAATTTAACGTAATAGGCTTTTCCCATAGTATTATCGAATCCTGTGTATGGTATTAAAAGTGTTATCTGGAAATGATTGACTTAACTTTTTTAAGAAATTTTGTCATTAAAGCCTCTAAATTCTCCTGATCAGTAGATTCAGCATAAATTCTAATGATCGGTTCAGTTCCACTTGGTCTAATCATAACCCAATTTTTTTCATCAAGAGTAATTTTTATTCCATCAGAAGTATCAGAATTAGGAAATTCATCTTTCAATGAAAATATTATTTTATTGGCATTTTCTTCTGAACATTCAATTTTATCCTTAGTAGTAAATGAAGGAGGTAATTGAGAAATTTCTTGAGATAAGGAATTATTTGTAGTAGATAAAAAATCTAGCATTAATCCCAAACTCATGCAGCCATCTCTAACTTGATTATGTTTTCCAAACATGAATCCACCATTTTCTTCAAATCCAATTAATGCATTTGTTGAAAGCATTTTTCTAGAAACTTCAACACTTCCTACTTTAGTACGCAAAACTTTAGAATTGTATTTTTCAGTCAACGTTTCAGTATTTGTACCAGAATTCAAACAAGTGACAACCAAAGAATTTGGATTTTTGTTTAAAATATGTTTAATGAGGATTAATGCAGATCTATCGCCAGTCAAAATATTTCCAAGTTCATCACAAAAAATACTTCTATCACCATCACCATCAAATGCAATTCCAAAGTCAGCTTTATTTTCTATGACTGTTTTTGAAAGAACTGAAAGATTTTGGGGAGTAGGTTCTGAACCACGTCCTGGAAATTGACCATCAACGGTTTCATTTACAAGAATTACTTCGCAGTTTAATTTTTTGCAAAAACTAGGTGCAGTAACAGCTTGTGCACCATTACCTAAATCTAAAACAACTTTGAAAGGTTTTGATTCTATAAGATTAGAATCAATATGAGTTAGGATTCCACTAAGATATGTTTCAATTGTTTTAGTTTCTTCATTGGTAATTCCCCATTTTTCAGGACGTGGTAGCCAATTTTTTTTAGAATAAATATCCTCAATTAACAATTCATCTTCACGTGAAATTTCAACACCATCATTTCCAGCAGGTTTTATTCCATTGTATTGAGGTGGATTATGTGAAGCTGTTATCATTATTCCACCGGAATAGCCAAGAGATTTTACGGCATATTCTAGACAAGGAGTTGGAACAAGTCCAGCTACATTACAATCAATTCCAATTGAATTAAGACTTGAAGTAATGATTTTACAAATTAATGGACTAGATTCACGTCCATCATATCCAATCAAAATTGGTCCTTTCTCAAAATAAGTTCCAACAGATAAGGTCATTTCATGAATAAATTCTAAAGTGAAATCTTCATCAAATACACCTCTAATTCCATTAGTTCCAAAATATTTCGCCATGAAAGTATTCAATAATAGATAAATTTGTGTTTAATGGCAAAGTCGTTGCGGGAGTCGCCCAGCCTGGTCAAAGGCGTAGGGCTTAGGACCCTATCTCTTAGGAGTTCGTGGGTTCGAATCCCACCTCCCGCACCATCTTAATTACTGTGAATGATTAATAATGAGAAAAACTTCATCATACAAAGTTATGAAAAAAACAGTAGTAGGAATTACAGTTGTCGGTAAAGATAGAGAAGGAATTGTAGCCGCATTTACTAATTTTGCATTTTCTAGAGGAGGAAACATTGAAAAAGTAAATCAAAATGTAATCAAAAATCTTTTTGGCATGTATCTAGAAGTTTCATTTTCTAAAAAATTAGATGTAAAAAAATTTGATATTGAAATTCAAAAATTAGCAAGAAAAGAAAAAATGGATGTAAATACACATCATGAAACAAATTTGGAAAAAAATATTGCAGTATTTGTTACCAAAGAACCACTTTGTCTTCAAACATTTATTGCAAATAGAAAATCATTGAAAGGAAAAATTTCAGTCATTATTGGTACAGAAAAGTCATTAGAACCAATAGCAAGAAAAGCAAAAATTCCATTCATTGCAGTGGAAGAAAAGAATCAAACAAAGGCTGAAGAAAAAATTATTGATATTTGTAAAAAATACAATATTGATTTAATCTCTCTTGCAAGATATATGAGAATTCTCAGTCCTAATTTTGTTTGGAGGTATCCAAATAGAATAATTAACATTCATCCATCACTACTACCTGCTTTTCCAGGTGCATCAGCATATGCACAAGCTTATGAGAGAGGTACAAAGATTGTTGGTGTAACATCACATTACGTAACAGAAAATTTAGATCAGGGACCAATAATATTCCAAGATTCTTTCAAAGTTGATCCAAATGATACACTAGAGAAAATAAAATCAAAAGGACAAAAACTTGAGGCAGATACTTTACTGAAAGCAACAAAGATGCATTTAGAAAATAAACTTGAAGTCCGCTGGAGAAAAGTTCACATTAAATCAAAGTGAATTAAATGGTAGATATTACATCTCAATTTGATCCAATTTTAAGAAATTTAACTAAAAATAAGAAGAAAATTGCAGTTATTCCAATCGGTTCAATTGAACAACATGGCCCACATCTACCAATTTCAACTGATTCAGATATTGTATCAAGTGTTTCTAAAAAAATTTCTGACAAAAATGGATATCTTCTTCTTCCAACTATAACTTACGGAGTTTCTTTTGAACATGCACCATTTTTTAATTTGAGTGTTAGGGAATCTACATTACGAACGATACTGATAGATTTGTGTACATCATTATCAGAAAATAATATTAAAACAATATTCATAATTAATGGTCACCATGGGAATTTAAATTCAATTAGAAATTTTGATTTAAAAATTAAGAAAATTTTGAAAAATAAAGTGAAAGTGTATTCACTATCATATTGGCATTTTATGGATAGAGATTTTGATCATGCGGGATTTGTAGAAACATCATTGATGCTAGCAATTTCAAAAAATGTCAAAATGAACCTAGCAAAAAAAGGATTGACTACAGATAAAATGACAAAACAGGAAATTACTAAAATTAGTAAATTAGCTAATCAATCATTTCCCAAAGCTACCAAAAATGGGATTTGGGGAGATCCAAGAAAGGCTACCAAAAAGGACGGAATAAAAATTTTAAATGAAATTGTAGAAAAATTATCAAAAAAGTGTCAAACTTACCTTACTGAAGATAGGTTATAGGTACACAATGATATTTTAATATAATCCCTCAATATTGAAGTCAATGAGTGATATAGATGTCCGTTGATATGGCAGTAAAAGTATTGGATGAGAGTATTAATCAAGTTGTATTAATAAAACTCAAAGGAAGCAAAACAATTAGAGGTAATCTTTTAGGTTTTGATCAACACATGAATCTGCTACTCGATTCTTCAGAAGAAATTCCTGCTGAAGGCGAGACAAAAAGCCTTGGTTCCATCGTAGTCAGAGGAGATAATGTTGTAATGATATCCCCTCCACCTCCAACAAATTAGGTGATTTGGAATGACAAAGGGTACTACTTCTATGGGTGGATTTACAAAAAAGAAAGTCCATATTAGATGTAGAAGATGTGGTAAAAATTCACTTCACAAGCGTCATCACCAATGCGCAAGTTGTGGATTTCCAGAGGCTAAACGAAGAAAGTATTCCTGGATTAAATGGTATACATAGATGCAAGAAATTGCTTTAATTCTTAGTTCAATTGCAGGAGTTGCAACAGCAGCTGCTGTAAGAAAAATGCCAAGAGACAAAAATCAATTACTAAGTTTAGGTGCTAGTTCACACATTAAAAATCAAATTAATTCTTTAAAAATTGAAAAAGATATTCTCACAAAAACAATTTCAAGATTATATCAATCTGATGATGAATTTTCTAAAATTCAAAAAGATAAACTTCTTCTAAAATATCAACATCAGTTAGGAACAATTTTAGCTAAATTAGAAAAACTTGAACAAGCTAGTAAACATCCAGATTTAGGTCCTGTGGGAGATGGTTTGATAAGTTTAATGGATCAAAAATTATCAAAACTTGATGATAGATTATATGACTTGTCATCAAAAATGGCAAATTCAAAAATTCAGACACCAGAAGTAAAACAAGAAAAAGAAGAAATTAAAAAACATATTTCTAAATCAATTAAAGAGTCATTTAATTTTGAAAAACCAAAGGAAGCAAAAATAGATCCAATTGCAATACCACCATCAAAATCTAGACAATCATTTGAATTAACAACATTAACAAACATTTCAAAAAGTGAACCAAAATTCCCACTGTTTGAAAAGAAGGAAATTGTAAAACCAATGCCAAAACCAAAGATAATTCAAACTGAATTAATCAAACCAAAAGAAGAAATTGTAAAAGAAATTGTTCAACCAAAACAACAAGTTGAAGATAAAGTAGAAATTATTCAATCAATTACACCAAAACCAGAAATCCTAACTGAAAATAAACCTGATTTAGAAAAAGAAGTAGCAAAAATTACAGAACATAAGGCACTTCCACAACCAGAACAAAAACCAAAAACCTCAACAATCGATGACGATTTTGATGATGATGGCGATGATTTGGATAAAATCAAGGGCGATATTATGAGAGTACTATCAAAACTTGATCAAGCTGAGGTAGAATAATTGTCCTACGATGATGCCATGGAGGCATTATCAAGTGATGCACTAAAATTAATTAAAAATAACCAAGTAATTGGATTAGGTAGTGGTAGAGCAGCAACTTCATTAGTAAAATCACTTGCCAAATTGATTAAATTAAAAAATTACAATATCAGAGGCATTCCAACATCATTACAAATCAAATTAGTTGCAGAAAAAGCAGGTATAGAATTAATAGAATCTGATCAAGTAAATCACATAGACATTGTTTTTGATGGTGCAGACCAAATTGATTCACAAAAATATGTGATCAAAGGTGGAGGGGGTGCATTACTTCGAGAAAATATTTTGTTCAGTCTTGCAAGTAAAGTAGTGGTAATGGCAGATAAAACAAAATTTGTTAAAAATTTTACAAGAACAGTACCAATAGAAATCCACCCATTAGCAAGGAATGCAATAATCAATTCAATTAAAAAGTTAGGAGGAGAATCTAAAATTCGTTCTTTAGATAGAGGTTACCCATTTTTTACAGAAAATGGAAATATAATTTTAGATTGTGACTTTGGAACAATAAAAAATCCAAAAACATTAACACAAAAAATCAAACAAATACCAGGAGTTTTTGAGTCAGGTATTTTTCTGAGAAAACCAGATATAATTTACAAAGCTAAAACAAATGGTAAATTTGAAATTATTTAGAAGTAATTATTCTGGAAACATGTTTTCCATGTCCAAGTTTTCCAATTACCTCAAAGTCTTCGGCAACTAATTCTCCTCTAACCATAGTTTTTACAGGCCAGCCCTTCAAATTACGCCCTTCGTAGACAATATAATCAGAAAAGCTTCCAAATAATTCAGAAGTTACTTTTTTTTCTTTTTTCAAATCAATCATAGTTACATCAGCATCAGAATTCTTTTCCAAGGTTCCTTTTTTTGGATACATACCAAAAATTCTAGCGGCATTATAGCTAGTAAATTTCACAAATTGTTCAAGTGTAATTCTATTATGATTAACCCCATCATTGAGTAATATTGGTAATGAAGTACCTATTCCTGGAAAACCAGCTAATGCACCCCAAACATCATCACCATCAAGTTTTAGTTTAAGTTGATTAGCAACATGATCTGTTCCTATAGTATCAATTTGGTTATTAGATAGTGCATTCCAAACTGCCTTTTGGTCATTTTCAGTTCGAATTGGAGGCATTACCTTGGCAAGATAACCATTTTGTTTTTCATATGATAATGTAAGGTAATGAGGACATGTTTCTACAAAAATTTTAGTTCCTAATTTTTTTTCTTCTTGAATTTGTAATAATGCTTGTTCTGAACCAATATGAACAAAGTAAATTACACAATCATAATCTCTTCCAAACTTACATACGGTTTTGATTGCTTTAGCTTCAAATTCAGGTGAACGGCTAGAAGACCATGCAGATAACCCATCTTGATTTTTTTCTTTAGCTTTTTTAATTCCACATCCACATGACTCATAATCTTCAGCATGAACAAGTACTGGACATCCTAGTTTTGCTGCATTCTTTACAATTTTTTCTACAAGCTCATCTGTCACATTTACTTTAGATGCAACAAGATTAGAAGAATTTGGAGGCATATCCATGTATACATGACCAACTTCACCACCAAGATTCATGTAAATTTTGAATGATGTGATTCCTTTATCAATGCAAAAACTCATTTCATCAATTTGTTTTTGTGTGAAAATTGAAGCATGTATAGCATAGTCAACATAATGATATTCAGATGAAGTTGTTAATTGTGGTTGTAAAGAATTTGAAAATGCATTTTCTAATCTAAGCATACGCATCATAGTTGTAACTCCACCTATTGCTGCAGCATGAGATTCAGTTTTTGCAGCTTCATTAATTGGAGAATAAACTCCATAATGAACATGTGTATCAATTGCACCAGGAATTGAAATTAATCCATTTCCATTAATTTTATGATCACATGCAGGAATATCATTTGTTAAACCTATTATTTTTCCATCATCAATTACAATATTTTTGTCAATCATACCAGTTGGAAGAATTACATGTGAATCAATAATTACAGTATCATAGGTCATCAAGAAATTTCACATCAAAGACTCTATTATGCGTTAAGGAATACGCTTAAGTTGATTAAACAAAATGAAAAATCATGGAAGGTTCAGAGATTGCAAGACGTGATCATCAGAGAAATAAATCTGAAATTGTGAAATTAGTCAAAGAGATGTTTAATCAAGAAAAATGGGGGGATGAAGAATATAAGAAAAAACTACAAGAATTGGTTGTAAAGGATGAAGAATTAGTCAAAGACGTAATTAAAAAAATCAAATTAGAAAAAGGATTAGAATAATTAAAAATGAATAAAAGCCCAAATTTGCCCAAATAATTTGAGGGCCGATAGTTTAGGGGTATAATGCTTCGTTCGCAACGAAGATGACGAGGGTTCGATTCCCTCTCGGTCCATTTTACCAGAAACTATTATACATTAATAGAAAATACCGTCATCATGGAAGTTTTTGACGGTAAAAAGGCAGCACAAGATTATATGTCAAAACACACATTGGCATTTTCTACACCAGAATTGACTCTAATGAGATTTGCATTTTGGATGGGTGATTCAGTGCCAGATCCCAATAATGAAGGAAAAGGAATTCCAAGAATGATGACCTATCTAACAGAACAGGATTTTGAACCGGTTTTAATTGATGATGAAACATACGTTCCAACTGGGGCAGTAAAAAGTTCAGCAAATGTAGGAAATGCATACAATGAAGTAAAAACAGATGGAAAGTTTTGTTCAGAATGTGGTACTAGTTTATCAATGACAGCAAAGTTTTGTCCTGAATGTGGCACAACACAAGAATAAGAAAATAATATTTTTAATTTTATGCTTTGGATCCACACTTTGTGCAGAATTTTGAATTTGGTCTCAATTCAGCACCACATGAATTACATCCATTTCCAGGTTGTTGTTGTGGCGAAATAGTTTGTCGTGGCATTAATGCTGGATCAGGTGAAGGTAAAGTTCCAACATCTCCAAATGCTTCTTGTGCAGATACAATTCCTGGCGGACTTCCACCAACAGGATTTTGTGCTGTTCCAGATCTTGGTGGTTGACCCATTCCACCTGCCATCATTCCAGGTTGACCCATTCCTGGCATCAATCCAGGGGATTGTGTGTTACCAGAATTGGAACCTTGAGATTTTTTTAATTCAAATATCACTTTGATTGCTAAAAATTCTAATGCAGAATATGCAACTGTATAATCACCTAACTTTTGAAAAAATTCTTTGTCGCTGATTTGACCTTTTTTGTACATATTGTTAGTGTCTAAAAATGATTCATAGTATCCTTGAGATTCATCAAACAAACTTTGTAGTTTATCAAAAAGCATTCCAAGTGTATCTACTTCACCAAATGACATATTCAGACTCAATTTTTGTAATATTAATTACTTTAGGATGAAAAAATAAGAAAAAACGTATTTTTAGTAATTTATGCTAGTGCTCTATCAATCATACTTTGGTATGATTCTTTAGAAGCAGCACCAACTTGTTGGCTAACTATTTCACCTTTGTTAAGGAGGATTAAGGTTGGAATACTAAAGACGTTGTATTTTGAAGCTAATTCATTGGCCTCATCAACATTAACCTTGACAAATTTTACTTTGCCGTCATAGTCATTTGCTAGTTCTTCAACTACTGGACCTACCATTCTACATGGACCACACCATTCGGCCCAAAAGTCTACAAATACAGGAACGTCAGAATTAATGACATCTACTTCCCATGACTTTGTATCTGAAATTTGAGTAATTCCCATTATAATTGTGATTTAATTATCACACCTAAAAACGTTCACCAAATTTCAATATGTTATTTTTTAATCTTGGACTAAATTTCATATATACTTAAATGACGTTTTGATAAAAATGAGTTATGAGTTCAGAACTTAGATTGAAAAAATTGAGAGGTTCTGGAGGCTACGTTATGGCCACAGTTACAGATGAACAACAAATGAAAGGAAATTTAGGAGGTCCAGATTTATTTTTAGCACCAATTGGCAGATTAGATGGAGACAAAATTACTAAACATTTTTGCAATACATGTGAAAAAGAATTTGAAGGTCCACCAAAAATAGAATTTGAAAATCCAAATGAAGAAGTTGCAGAAAATTTAGTTTTAGCAGAAAGAGGTCAGTATATTTGTAATTCATGTAATGCTTCAATTGCAGAATATAGAGAATTCAAAAAACCAAATGAAGAAGGAGAAGTTGGAAGTGCAAAGCCATTAGATCCAAATGCAACAACACCTACAGTAGAAACAACAACACCTACAGTAGAAACAACAACACCTACAGTAGAAACAACAACACCTACAGTAGAAACAACAACACCTACAGTAGAAACAACACAGCCAAGTTCTTCAGCTTCAGTCAGTTCAATTGAAGGAAGAAATGTCATAGATGAAAATGCAAATAAAATTGGTACTGCAAAACAGGTCGGTATTGATGCCAATACACAATCAATGGTCTTAGTAATTACTAAAAATGATGGAACAGAAGGAAGCATTCCTTGGACTTCAATTAAAAAAGTTGGAGAAGTAGTATTACTAGGAAAACCAGAAGAAGCTGCTGCAGCTCAACCAGGAAAATGTTCTGAATGTGGATTTATCAATAAAGATGGCTCTAAATTCTGTGAAGAATGTGGAACAAAAATCCAATAATTAACAAATTTAATGAATATCACTAAGGAAATAATGTAATTGGCTAAAAGATCTATCTCAAAGGGTGTTATCAAAGACATTGCAATTGTTGCAATAGCAGTTATAGTAATTTGGATTGGATTACAAGCCGCATTTGGAACACAAAATCCATTTTATGTTGTTGCTAGTGGAAGTATGATTCCAGCATTGGAAGTTTATGACATAATAGTTATTCAAGGTCATGAACCATTTGAAGAAGTTCAAGTAGGAGACATAATTGTATTTGATAGACCTTCAGATCATAATAGAGTGATTGTTCACAGGGTTGAATCTATTCTTAGTGAAGATCCACTTACAGTTAGAACACAAGGTGATGCAAATCCCTCATTCATCAGAGGAACAGATTATCCAATTACAGAAGAGGAATATATTGGAAAAGTTGCATATGTCATTCCACAAGTTGGATACATTACACAAATCTTGAAACCCCCAATGAATTACATCATTATTGCAATTGTAATAGGAATCATGATAATTAAACAATTTACAGGAAAGAAAAAAGATGTAGAAGACATTGTCAGTAAAGAAACATTGGAAGAATTATCCGATATTGGAAAGATTGAAGCAGATTCTGAATATTCTACAGATATTGACAAATCAGAAATTTCTGAAGAGAAAAATGATGAGTCTAAACAAAATGAAGAGAAATCAAAAGAAGATAAAGAAAATAATCAATAAATTAATTATTAGAATTAAAGAACAGAATCTTTTGTTTTGAAAACACGTTTAAAGTAATCAGATGGTTCTGAAGGTTCTTCAACATCATTTGTAATACCAGCAAGATTCTTTGCTAAATTTTTCTTGTATCCAACTTGCATTTGACGCTGAATTTGGATTCTTTGAGCCTGGGGAGATCCAGCACCATGCATGGATTCTGTAAGATATCCAACTGCATTTCTACCAAGAGTCATATTTTCAATTAATCTTAAAATTCTCATTCTATTTTCTACATCTACACCTTTTCTTGCTGCAAGATATTTTTTTAACATTGGACCAGCTTCTGGATGTCTAAAATCTTTTTCAGATGGCAAAGTAACCATTAATCCACCTGCAATATCTTGTGCAAGTCTTCCAATTTCATAAGGGAATCTAGTTACATTGTGTTTACATACTTGCGCAAGCATATCGTCATTGAGAAATACACCAGATTTCATTTTCTGTCCTTGATGTGAAGATGCAATACCTGCTGCAAAAATTGTTTCATTAAGATGAGTCATCTCAATAATTTTATCTTTAATATGAGAAACTTTTGGAACGCCATTATAATCTGCAATTGTTGCAGCAGCACCAATTAGCACATCACCTAATCCAGTTTTACAAACATAACTACGTCTATGGTAACAGGTGAAACGTTCAACAAGCATTGATGCAAATTCAAATTCTCCATTCATGAAAACTTTTTCCCATGGAATAAACACTCTATCTAAAACTATCAAGGCCTCTTGTCCTCCAAATTTTGCATTGCCAACATCAATGTCACCTTCTTCCATACTTCTAGTATCACAAGATTGTCTACCGTAAATGTAAGTAATTCCTTCTGCATCTGCCGGAACTGCGCCTACAATTGCCCAATCTTTATCATTTTCAGTTAATCTAATTGTTGGCATCAAAATTATCCAATGAGAGTTAATACATCCTGTTTGATGTGCTTTAGCTCCAGAAACATAAACACCTTTTTCGTCAGTATCAACAATTCTTGTGAAAAGATCTGGATCCTCTTGTTCAGAAGGGCCTTTACTTCTATCACCCTTAGGATCAGTCATTGCACCTCCAATAACGAGGTTTTCTTTTTGAACCATTTTTACAAATTCTAAAAATCTTTTATGATAATCAGTTCCATGTTTTTCATCAATTTCAAATGTTGTAGAATGTAAGGAATTCATTGCGTCCATACCAACACATCGTTGGAAACAAGTACCAGTATTTTGTCCTAATTTTCTTTGCATTTTATTTTGTAAAACTAAATCTTCAGCGCTCTCTGCAATATGTAAAAATCGATTAACTTTCAATCCAGTAATTGATGAATCTGCTGATGCAAGAGATTCTTCACGGACTGCAAGATCATAAGTTTCAGCTACTGCATTAATTGATGGTCTAATCATTGCATGATCTACAGGCTCTTTAACTAATTCTCCAAAAAGGTATACTTTGAGATTTCTATTTCTAAGACTTTCAATGTAATCATCTCCAGATCTTATTACTTTAGACTCGTCGGCCATATCCTAATTATGCTTAAGTTCTATAAATAGTCTGAATTCCAAAATAGATAATTTTATGAACAAAATATTATCATAGACCTATTCTAACGTCTAAAATTTTACAACCTTTTCCTTTTTCCATTACAAGTACAGGATTCATATCTAATTCTTTGATCTCCTTAAAGTCAGAGACTAATTGAGATAATCTCTGAATACATTCAGATAATTTTGCAATGTCTGATGGTTTTTCGCCACGAACTCCTTGAAGAAGTTTTTGAGTTTTAATTGAGGCTATCATATCATCTGATTCTTTATCAGTTACAGGTGCAAGTTTGAATGTAACATCTTTTAGAACTTCAACATAAATGCCACCCATACCGAGCATAATTACTGGACCAAATCCAGGCTCTAATTTTGAACCAATGATTAATTCCTTACCACCTTTTACCATCTCTACAATTAGAACTCCTTTAATCTCGGCTTTTTTATCATATTTTTTTGCATTTTTAATAATAGTTTTGAATGCAGTTTTTACTTCAGCATCATTTGTTAGATTTACTTTGACACCACCTGCGTCAGATTTGTGAATAATTTGTGGTGAAGCAATTTTCATTACGACAGGATAGCCAATTTTCTTTGCAGTTTTTACAGCATCACTTTCTGTAGTAGCAAGTGAACTAGCAGGAAGGGGTAAACCATATGCTTTGAGAACTTCTTGTCCCTCTTCTTCTAAAAGATTTGGTCTTTTTTCATTTTTGACTTTATCAAAAATTTTCTGAGCTTTTGATTTGTTAACTTTGAATTTAGTGATTTTGCCATTTGGAGATTTAACCCAATTTCTAAATCGAATCATTGCTGCAAGTGTTCGAATTGCACCTTCAGCATATGTATAATATGGAACATTGCCTTTTGCTAAAATTTCTCTATTTGTGATTCCCTCATCCAATCCCATTAAACTAGCAAGCATTGTTTTTTTGTATTTTTTTGACATTGTGACAATTACTTCTGCAAGTTTATCATAGTCTAATGTTCCAGAAGGAGTGCACATAGAAATTACTGAACCAACTTTTGGGTGTGCAAGAACTCTGTCTAAAACATTATTGAATCTATTAAAATCAGCATCTCCTACAATATCAACAGGATTTCTAGAACTTCCCCAAGGAGGAATTACTGCGTCAATTTTTTTTCTAACACTTGTGATATCAGCCATTTTGATATTCATTTTTGAACAGGCATCTGTTGAAATAATTGCAGGGCCACCAGCATTTGAAACAATTACAAGATCACCAGATAATGGTAATGGTTGTTTAGAAAATGCTGTAGCATAATCAAATAATTCTTCCATTGTATCAACTCTAATTGCACCAGATTGTTTTAGTAAAGCATCATAGATTTCATCTGAACCCATTAGTGCTCCAGTATGAGACATTGCAGCCTTTGCACCCTCAGGACTACGCCCAGATTTTAAAACAAGAACAGGTTTTTTGAGTTTTTTAGTAATATTTTTACAAACTTTAAGAAATTCTTGTCCGTCTCCCATATCTTCAAGGTACATTACAATAACTTCAGTTTGTTTATGATTAGCAAGAATTTTTAGTACATCAACTTCACTCATTGCAGCTTTATTTCCAAGACTCACAACTGCTGAAAAACCAATTCCTTGAGCACTTGCATCTTCAACTAAAGCTGCACATATTGCACCACTTTGAGAAACTAGAGCAATCTTTCCAGATTTTGGTGTAATTTTTAGAAATGTTGAATTCATCATTGTTTTTGGATCAAGATTCATTACTCCAAGACAATTTGGTCCAATGATTTGGATTTTGTATTTTTTAGCTATATCTTTAATTTCTTGTTCACGTTTTGCACCTTCTTCATCAACTTCTTTGAAACCAGCAGTAATGATAATGACTCCTTTGATTTTTTTCTTCCCACACTCTTCTAAAACGGGTGCAACTAGAGTATTTTTAATCACAATTACTGCTAAATCAATTTGTTTTGGAACATCTAGAACAGTTTTGTAAGCTTTTTTAGAAAATACTTGATCACGTGATGGGCTAATTGGATAAACAACACCTGTGAAACCATTCATAATGTTTGAGGTAATTGTAGCACCAACACTTCCAGCTTTATCTGAAGCACCAATTACAGCGATTGACTTTGGTGACAAAAATACAGATTCGGCCATGATAAAATGAATTTAAGATTTTGTATAATAAAGTTATTCATAGAAATTTCTGATCTATGATTTTAACTACCCAACATCTTACCTGCAAGATTTTCTTTTCTTGGAATCCAAACTATGGATAGATTAGAAAATTTTGCAATAATCAACCACGATTCTCTGGCTAAATCACGGAGTTTTTCATTATTTATAGCAAATTCATGATTTAATTGATTTACCGTATTTTTAGAGTCACTGAAAATAGTAATTTCATCATCAGTATCTGCAAATTTCTTTAATGCAGAAATTATTGCCAAATATTCTGCTTGATTATTTGTAATTTCAGATTTTTTTTCGTAAAATGATTCTCCAGTTTCTTTGACAAAAAATCCAAATCCACCATCTGAACCACCAGAACCGTCGACATAAACACTAATTTTCAATTTTTACTGACTATATTAAAAATAGAAAGTATAAAAAAGATAATCAAACAAAGTCAAATGAATAAAAAATGATGCTGAATTATGATGCGCCACTATACAGACCACCTTCTGAAGCTAGATCACTGATTTTCCAAGTTACATTAGGTTGTTCATTTAACGAATGCTCATTTTGTGACATGTATAGATCAAAGGAATATTCTGAAAGACCATGGGAGGATGTTAAAGCCGAAATTGATATGATGGCAAAATATGTTCCAGAAACAAGAAGAGTATTTCTTGCAGATGGTGATGCATTAAATCTTGATTCTGAATACATGATTAAAATTTTAAAATACATTAGAGAAAAATTTGCAAATATCGAAAGAATTTCATGTTATGCTATGCCAATGAATATTTTGAAAAAAACGCCTGAAGAATTGAAGAAAATGAATGATGCAGGACTGGATATGTTTTATTTAGGAATTGAAAGTGGTTCTGATGTTGTTTTGAAAAAAGTAACAAAAGGTGCAGTTGCAAAAACAATCATCAAATCAGTTAACAAAGCAAAAGAAGCAGGATACATCATGTCATGTATGGTAATTTTAGGATTGGGTGGAAAAAAATATTCAAAAGAACACATCAAAGGTACGGCAGAAGTGATTAGTGCATGCTCACCAAATTATGTTGGTGCATTGACATTATACCTAGAAAATGGAATCAAACAAGAATTCATTGATAAGTACAATGGTGAATTTGTCAAAATAAATGATGATGAAGGATTAGAGGAACTTTATGAATTAGTTAATCAAATTAACACAGAAGAGGAAATCATATTTAGAGTAAATCATGGTTCAAATGCATATACTGTAAAAGGTACATTCCCTCAAGATAAACAAGAAATGTTAGATAAAGTAGAATGGATGAAGGACCATCCAGAAATTGTACGTCCTCAAGGAATAAGAGGATTTTAAATTATAAATTCTCAATAATAGATTTTAGATTATCAGGAAGATCAGGTAATTCAGTATGACTTTCATTATTTTGAAGAACTTCAGGACCAATCCGTCTAACTATTTGTGTTGCAATTAAAGTATCAATATTCCTTTGAATATCTTTTTCACTCATTACAGTTTTTAATTTTTCAAAAACTGTTTCTTCATTTTCATATTTTTTAATCCCATATTGCACTAAAATGGTTTTTTCAGTAGTGGAAAATTCAGTCATGAATATCATCAAAAAATAAGGGCTAAGAATCTTTTGTTATCAAAAATGCTTAAAATATGATAGATTTTATTTTAAAATGATGCAAACAAAGTTCCAATTAATTTCAAATGTTTTAACAATGAGAAAATATGCTATGATTGGAATAGGTAGTGGTTTAGGTTTAGGAGTAGTTTATTACTTTTTGACAATGTCAATGTTACCGACTCATTTTGATGCAGAATTACAAATAGCACCATTTTACATTTTTACATCTATTGGACTAACAGTGGTGATTTCATCTTTAGCAGGAATAAATTTTGCAATGATGGCATTTAAAATCAATCAAATGAAAAAAATGAATTCAGTAAAACCCAATTCAGTAAAAACAAATTCATCAGCACTTTTTGGAGGAGTTTTTGCTGCATTTACACCTGGGTGTCCTGCATGTACTGCGCCATTAGCCGTAATTTTAGGAGCAGTGGGTGGACTATCATTATTTCCAATGCAAGGATTAGAATTGAAATTTATTTCAGTAGGCGTATTGATCTTTTCAATTTATTGGATTACCAGAGGGTTACAAAGTAAAAGCTGTTGTAAAATTGGGTAAGTAAACTATTTTCTTCTTTGAACTTGGAAGATTTTGTATCCATATTTTTTATTTATTTCAGTTTCAGGTAATTGAGAAATATCATATTCATTAAAATTTTTAAAAACATTATACAAATTATTATCAATAATCAAACTATTTTCAGGACATAATGAATTTATTTTAAAACATCGATTAACAGTTGGTCCAAAAATATCACTTATTGTAGATGTACTACTCTGAGCTACTTTAACTGAACCATAACTAATACTTATTTTATAATTTAATTCAGGCATTTTTTCTTCTAGAAGTTGTTTTTTTAAATCAGAATGTGATTCAATCATATTCAAACAACATTCTAAAATATTTTTTGTGACTTTAGAGTCACTAAGATCTGTGTTTGGGAATCTAAACATCAGAGCATCGCCAATATTTTTTACCACTTCACCATCATAATTTTTAACAATTTTAGCCATAAAATTTAGAAAAATTTCATATAATTTAGTAACATTATCATCTGATAAAGTAGCAGAAATTTTTGTAGAATCTTTCATATCAATTACAGCAACACAATCATTTTGAGTATGTTGAGAAAATTTTAGAAGAATATCCTCTTGTTGTTTGATTACTTCTTCTTTTTGTTTAATTGTAATTTCTGCCTCTTGAAGTTTTTTGGTCATATTATCAAAGGATTCAGAAAGATCACCTATCTCATCACGAGATTTAATATTGGTTCTAACATTAAAGTCACCACGTGAAATTTGATATGTTGCTTCACTAAGTTTTGTAATAGGTTCAGAAAGACGTTTTGCTAAAAAATATGTCAAAATACTTAATCCAATCATTAAAGAAATACCGATTATTACGATATTGACTTGTGATTGAAAAATTGAGATTTTTTCAAAATTAAGAAATATCACAGTTGTTGTAGATATAGAAATTAAAGTTGTAGATAAAACCAACACAAGTAATTTTTTCTGTAGACTGAAAAATGTAAAAGATGACATAATACTAGTTAGTTGATCATTATGATTAATAGCAATGACGTTATTCTCAGTTTTGCGGATATAATAAAAAAGTGGGCCCACGGTGATTTGAACACCGGATCTTCGCCGTGTAAGGGCGACGTCATAACCGAGCTAGACTATGAGCCCACTGAAACATACCTCGTTGAAATCCATTTAAACTTTGAGACATGGTAAAATATGGAAATCTGATAAAAAATAATCAAGATTATGAATAATTATGATTTCTTTTCCAGTCCAATTGGGTTAGGTCACGTTACTAGAGATATTGCAATTGTCAAAAATCTTAAAGATTTTTCTTTTAATTTTGTCACAGGTAGTGGAGCAGCTAAAATTTTAAAAAAAATTAATTATAATGTCGATGATGTCTATTACCCACCATCATTTGTTGTAGAAAATGGAGTACTGAATAATCAAACAAAATGGTTATGGAGTTATTATCAATATTATAAAAATTGTAAAAATATATCTAAAAAAATAATTAAAAAAAATAATTCAGAACTAATAATTAGTGATGAAGATTTTGCATCATTAACTAATGCACAAGAACTAAAAATTCCAAATATTTTGATTACAGATGTATTAGAGACTAAATTCACAAAAGGAATAGCATCATTTATCGAAAAAAAGATGAATAAATCAATGATGAATATTATTAAAAATTGTGATGTAGTAATAATTCCAGAAAATGGAGAAGATGTTGACAACATTAGAAGAATTGGACCAATTGTTAGAGAGATAAATCTCTCAAGAGAAGAATTAAGGAAAAAATTTTTGTTTAATAAAAAAACAATTCTTATTTCAGTTGGTGGTACAGATGCAGGATTATTTTTAATCAAAAAATCAATAGAATCAATTTTAAAATTAAATTTAGACATTGAAATTATTCTAGTGACTGGTCCATCTATAACAAAAAAATTTGATAATGTAAAAAATTTAGGATTTGTAGATAACTTGCATGAATTAATTTATGCATCAGATGTAGTAATTTCACTAGCAGGAAAATCAACAATTGATGAAGCTAATGCATACGGTACACCTGGAATATTTATTCCCATTAAAGATCATTTTGAACAAGAAAATAATTCTAAAAATGAAGGATTTAGTTTCAATGATATCAACAAATTGGATGAATTAATTTTAGAAAATCTAGAGAAAAAAAGAAATAAAGTAAATACCAATGGTGCAGAATTAGCCGCAGAAATTATTAGAAAATTTACAAAATAGAATCAAATAGTTAATAGATGGCAATTTAGTTTTAAGACAGTACTATGAATAATTTGATCATTGCAAAATTTGGAGGCAGTGCAATAGGTTCTGATGGTGAATCAATTCCACAGATTATTGAAAGAATAAAGGATTTGAAAATAGATTCTAAAGTAATTACTGTATTTTCAGCTCCATTAACCATACATGATGGAAAAAGGCGTTCTTTAACAGATGTAATATTAGAACAAGGTAAAAATGCCGAAAATGGAATCAAGCCATCACTAGATATTGTTAAAACATGTTATCAAAAAATTATTCAATTAGTAAATGAAGAAAATAAAGAAAATTGTCAAAATACAATTGACGTACATCTAGAGAAATCTCAAAAAGCTCTCGAAGATGCACTTCAAAGTAAGGAATTTGCAGATGAAACAAGATCAAGAGCGTTAGCATTTTCAGGAGAAATTTTAATGTCTCATGTTATGAACCATATTTTACGAAGTAATAACATCAAGACAGATGCAGTGGAATTTGATGACTGGCCAATAATTACAGATAACAACATAGAATCAACAAATTTTCTTAAATCTGAATCAAACGAAAAAATTGGCAAAATTGAAAAATTAGTAGAAAGTAATCAAGTTGTTACAATTGGAGGATTCATAGGAAAAACAGTAGATAATGTAACAACCACATACGAGCGCGGAGGTTCAGATAGGACTGCAGCAGACCTAGGTATACTATTTCATAAAAAATATGAAACCAGCATAGATTTTGAAAAAGATAGTTCAGTAGTATCAGCTGATCCAAAAATTGTAAAAGATGGGTTAAGAGAAGTTTTTCAATTATCATATAATGAAGCTAGACTTGCAGGGATGTTTGGGATGAAAATTTTAGATCCAATTGCAATTAAAGAAATTGTTGAACATGGGGTTGACATGCCAATTAAAATTACTAATATTAAAAATCCTGAAAAAATTACTATAATTAAAAGACAATTAGATGAACAAAAGGGTCATCCGATAAAAATAGTTACAGGAAAAGAAAATTGTGCCATATTTAGAATAGAGACAAATTCAATACAGAAATTATTAACATCCCTAGACAAAGATAAACGATATAGTGAATTCATAATTTTATCACCATTTACAAAAGATGGTGTAGAATTATCAAGAATATTATTTTTAGATGGAGATTATGTTAAGAGAAATGAAAAATACTTTTTAGGATTTGATTCGCTTGCCACGATAACTTACAACCGAGGGGTTATCACATTGATTGGAGACGAAATGTGGAGAGTGCAACAAGTTGCATCAAGAACTAGTGCAAAAATTGGTGAATCAGGATTAAATATTTTGAATATGGATGCACAAGAAGAAACATCAAGAATTTTGATTGTTGTAGAAGATGCTGAAGAAAATATTAGAAAAGCTATTGTTGCGGTACACGAGGAAATCTCAAAAATTAATTTTATTTAATTAAAGCATGGCGTTACAGGTTTTCACCAGTAAACGCCATTAAGGGTTTATTCTTGGACTCTTTATCTAGACTTAGTCCGGCGTTACCCACAACACGCTACTATAACTACAACAATTTACTATTTAATTCTAATCTATATAGTTCAGAGTCGTTCAGCTATATACCAACAAGCAATTCCAATTCCAATGATTGCATACCATTTGAAATTACTCTTATTTGTGAAAATATTCGGCGAGGCTAATTCTCCATCTGGATGATTTGTCAAACGGATTTTACGCATTTGGAATGCTTGACCAATCAAGCCTACAGTAAGAAAAATAATTGCAATAAATCCCAAAGTCCATTCCATATCATTCTACATCATTAATCAGATATGTAGTTTCCAGGTTAACAAATAAGCAAAAAAATAACTCTTTAAATTACGATGATTTTTTTCTTTTCCTATGATAGAAACTGGTAAAATATGGATGAATGGAAAATTAGTTCCTTTCAAAGATGCCAAAGTTCACGTATTAACACATGCATTACATTATTCAACATCAATTTTTGAAGGGATCAGATGTTATGATACTCCTAATGGTTCAGCAATTTTCAGATTACCAGAACATGTTGAAAGATTATTCAAATCTGCAAAACTATATTCAATGAAAATGCAATTTACTCAAAAAGAAATTTCAGAAGGAATTGTAAAAACGATTAAAGCTAGTGGACTAAAAGAAGCTTACATCAGACCATTAGCATACTATGGATATGGAACTATGGGATTAACACCCACAACCAACAAAGTGGATATGTCAATATCATGTTGGGAATGGAAAATGGGAGAATCAAAAGCTGGTAAATTTTCAGGAGCAAAATGTAAAGTTTCTAGTTGGATAAAAATTGATTCAAGATCACAACCAATGCAAGCCAAAGCAGCATCAAATTATGCAAATGCAGCTTTAGCAAGAATGGAAGCATTGGATAACGGATATGATGAAGCAATTATGTTAAATTCACAAGGAAAAGTTGCAGAAGGAAGTGCTGAAAACATATTCATCATAAAAGACGACATTATACAAACACCACCGCTATCTGCTGGTGGACTAGAAGGAATTACTAGAGATAGCATTATACAAATAATTGAAGAAAATGGTGGTTTTGTAATTGAACGAGATTTGGAAAGAGATGATCTGTATAACGCAGATGAAATTTTCATGACAGGTACTGCTGCAGAAGTAAAATCAGTTACACAAATTGATAAAGTCAAAATCGGAACAGGAAAAATGGGCAGTGTCACCAAAGCGTTACAAAAATCATTCACTGATGTAGTAATGGGTAAAGATGAAAGATTTTTGCCATGGTTAACCTTCATCTAATTTCAAATGATTTTTTTACTCAAAAAAATATGAGAAATTATGGATTTATGTGCAACAGGTGATACACCAGAAATTTGTTGGTTTTGTAGAAAAGGACGTCACGAAGATTGTATGAAAAATATTCCAAAACAAGGAAAATCTGATGGGCCACATGATTGCACCTTTGACACACAATTAATTCCATGTAAATGCCAACATTAAGAACAAGAAATAATAACAAATACAGCTTTAATTCAAAAATTTTATGCAATATAATGAAGAATTTTGGAACAAATATGCAGATGAAAATGAATCAAGGTATAATGAAGAATTTTCAAAATACATTAGAGATTTAGCTAGTTCTTTACCAGGCGTACAAAGTATTTTAGAAATAGGTTGTGGAACAGGAATTGATTTAAGATCATTCTCAGATTCATTTCAATTACACGGAATTGATCTAAATGATCATGCATTAGAAATTGGTAGAAAACAATTACCAAATGTAAATTTTCAAAAAGGCAATATCACTAAATTGCCATTTGATGATTCTTCAATAGACTTTGTATTTACGCATGGACTCATGAATTATCTAGATGACGATGTTTTAGAAAATGGAATTGCAGAAATGTTCAGAATCTCAAAAAAATGGATTATGCATTGTGAAAAATATGAAAAAGTAGAAAAACAAATTGATGAGAATCATAAATTTCGTAATATGGGTGAAAAATGGTTAGATTACAAAATAAAATTTGTTAGCGATGTAGATTTACATGAAGATTATGGACAAGACCAAACAAGATTTACTTTATTAAAAAAAGTTTAATTTTTTTCCAAATTTAAAAAATATAATTTAAAGCGGGTCTAGAGGGATTCGGACCCTCGACAACCGGATTAAGAGTCCGGTGCGCTACCTGGCTGCGCCATAAACCCACACTGAATAAAAATGACTAGAGTTGTTATTAATCTTGAGATTTTAAAATAAATGAAAATTTAGTTTTGTGCTTTAGCTTCGATTTCACTGTACTTTTCTAAAATTGCTGTAAGTGCAGTTGATACTGGAACATTGTTCATTTTCTTCTTTTCTGCAAGAAGTTTTTGGTATGCATCTAGTGTAATGTATACTGGAATTGAACCATTTCCTTCAAGCAATCCTCTAACATTGTAAAGTGCTGTTTCCATTCCTTTATCAGCTGATTTTGCAAATTTTGCTTTATCCAAAATTGCTCCTAATGGACCAAATGGCATCTCATAATCAACTGACATTGTAATTCTTGTAAGATTATCACCTAATGATTCAAATTCATTTGTGATTTCCCAATGCTTGAATGGACCTTCGATTTGTTTTGCAACGATTTTTTCATTTCTGATAAATTCTGTTGTTTCACAATCCCACTCTAAACGTTTACCGCTAAAGTCACCGATAATTCTAAAGGTTGTACCTACACCCATTCCTTCTTTGATATCCATTGGGACTACTGTCATTCCAACGGTATCATTTTTGATTTGATCAGAAACATGTTCTGGTCTTGCAAAGTATGTGAAGACATTGTCTACAGGTGTTTTGATATCGATTGATTTTCTAACGAGTGTCAACATTTGGCTTTCTTGGCAATACTGATTTAAAGGTTTTGAAGATTTTCCTGAAAAAAATTGATTTACAATATATTCATCTCTGATCGTGTATATTGTATGACTAAACTGCGATCAACGCTGCTGATCCTCGTAATAATTATTTCAGTAACTTCCGCCGTCAATTCGGCATATGCTCATTCATTGTTTAATTCTGCAGAAGAATTCTATGGAGGTTATAGAGTTCAAGTAGCCACAACACCTGAATTTCCACAATTAAACGAACCATCTCAATTTTTGGTAAGAGTTACTGATGCAGACTTTGAAGAAGTTGATAGTTTTACAATGGGAATTAGGGTTTTTTATAATGAACAACAAGTGAATGCAATTCCTCCAACAACTATAGAAGATGCACATTGGGATATTGATTATGTTTGGAAAAAACCAGGAAATCATATTGTCTATATTGATTTGTATGATATGGAAGGCACAAAAGGAACTTTAACGTACTCATTTAACATGGGAACTCAAAGCCCATTTGGAATAATTTTCATAGTTGCAATTACGATAGGTGCATTAACGTTTGCAGTGATTATGGGATACATTTACCTACCTAAAATTTTTAAAAAAATTAGATCTTAGCTTTCATAGGCATTTTTGCAATTCGGAATGCAAATAATGTTGTTAACAATACCATTGCGAATAAGAATATTCCAATTCCCAAATGAACAGAAACTAAAACAGCGTGTAATTTTAAGTCAATTACTAAAGCACCTAAAGTAATTTGTGTAATTACTAATGCTGTTGCTAAGGAACTAGTAATCTTAATTTTTACATCTGCATTTTTGTTAATCAAACTTGCAACCATTGTAGAGATTACCAAAATGCCTACACTTGCTGCAATTAATCTGTGAGTCCATTCAACAAAATATTCTTCTGAAGGCATGAAACCATTTGGACATTGAGGCCATTCAGGACATGTAAGTCCAAGTCCAGAAGCTGAAATGTATCCACCAATAAACATCAATGAATACAATACTACTAAAGTTGATAATGCTAGATATTGAATTGCCAAAATTATTCTACGATAAATTCGCCTATCATTCCTTGTAATGCATGGCCAGGAACTGTACAAATGTAGTGGTAGGTTCCGGGAGCACCAGCAATAAATGTAGTACTGCCAGATTCACCAGGTTTTAGTGGATTGGTTGCTGCTGCAATAGCTGAATCAAAAATTACACTGTTAAAATCATCAGGATTTGAAACCACGCCAAATGCATGGAAGGACATTCCAGCATTGACTGAAGTAATTGTAACTTCATCACCAGAATTTACAACAATTGTTGGATTATTGCCTTCTTCTCCAGGTAATGCGTTAAATGCTAAAGTTCTGAAATCGTCAGATTCTACAAAGTCTAATGTAAACTCATGAGATACTCCTGTTGGATCTGCTGCGACTGCTGGTCCACTAGAGCCTGATACAATAATTTCACCAACCATTCCTTGATCTCTATGTCCTGGAACTGTACAAATGTAATAGTAAGTTCCTTCTTCACCTGCAATGAATTCAGCAGTACCAGATTCTCCAGGTTTTAGTGGATTGGTTGGTGCTGCAACTTCACTTCCAGGAATTATTCCGGCAAAGCCTTCAGTATCTTTTGTGACACCAAATGCGTGGAAGGACATTCCATCATTTACAACATTAAAGACTACTTTGTCACCAACACTCATCTCAATTGTTGGGTTAACCCCGGGTTCATCTATCATTGCATTAAATGTCAAAGACCTAAAGTCAGCTGATTCAAGAAATTGAAGATCTTGTGTAATTGTAATTCCGGTTGCTTCTGCAGGTCCTGAATGATCAACATCTCCTGCCATTACTGAAATTACATGAGGTGGCTCTGAAATCCAATAATCCCACATTGAGAAAAATATAACACCACCAACAATACAAATTGCTAACATTATAGCTAGCATCTTTCCAACTCTTGAATTAGTTGTTCTATAGTATTCGGTAGGGTGTTCTTGACTCATTTCATATATCTCCTAATGTGATGGGTTCTTTGCCTCAAATGGATAGTAGTATTTGCCTCCAAGACCAAATGGATCGTCTGTGTCTGCAAATTTTCCTTTTCCAGCGCTGTGAATCATGTTTGCTAAGAATACTGCCATACTGATACCGATAATCATAGCACCGACAGAAGCTATTTGATTCATTGCAATCCATTCTGGAATTGGCGGATAATCATAAATTCTTCTTGGCATTCCATACAAGCCAAGTACGTGTTGTGTAAAGAATACTAGAACAGTTCCTATGAAAGATAGGATAAAGTGGATTTTACCTAAGGTTTCATTGTACATTCTACCAGTAACATATGGGAACATGTAGTAGAGATAACCAATTGAACCAAATGCAATTGTACCCATTACAAAGAGATGGAAGTGTCCAACTACCCAGTATGTATCGTGTGTTGTAAAGTCTAATGGCATTGCACTGTTAACTACACCACCTGCACCTGCAGAGAAGAATAATGCAATTCCTCCAACTGCCCACATCATTGGTGTAGAGAATCTAATTCTTGCATTCCACATTGTTGCAACAAAGTTGAACACGTGCATTGCAGATGCTGGAACAGCAGCTAATGTTCCAACCATAAAGACTGTTTTTTCAGTGAAAGACATTCCGGTTGCATACATATGGTGAGCCCATGATGAGAAACCGACAATAGATAACATAACAAATGCAAATACACCAGAACTGTAACTGTAAATTGGTTTTCTTGAAAATCTTGGAATGATTTCATACATCATTCCGATTGCAGGAATTACTAAAACATATACTTCAGGATGGAATGTAAACCAAAACAAGTGTGCATATGAAATTGGGTCACCACCCATTGCCGGATTGAAAAATCCACTAACTCCAAGTCTATCTGTTAGAAGCATCAACAATGCTGCAGCAAATGTTGGAATTGCAACCATTATGATTAATGAAGATGATAGGAATGACCAAGCCATTAATGGAATTTGTCCAATTGACATGTCAGGATGTTTACATTTGAGAATTGTTACAACAAAGTTTAGAGCACCTAAAACTGAAGATATACCCAAAATCTTTAAGCCAAATATCCACATGTCGGCTGCTGGACCTGGAGCACTAATTATAGAATATGGTGGTGTTGCATACCAAGTAAAGTCTGCAAAGCCTAACCAAATAAGGACTCCTGCTGGAGGAATCATCCAAAATGCTATTGCATTAAGTTTTGGATAAGCCATGTCCTTGTATCTAACCATAATTGGAACATAGTAGTTACCAACTGCAGATGCAAATGGAATAATGAATAAGAAAATCAAAGTTGTTCCGTGAACAGTAAAGATTCTGTTAAACGTCATAGCGTCTGCTATAATTTGAGATCCTGGTAAGAAGAGTTCAGCTCTAATTCCAAGTGCTAATGAGCCACCTAAGAACAAGAATGTTAATGAACTGATAAGATAAAGTAATCCGACATCAGTGTGATGTGTTGAAAACATAATTTGCCAAATAGGGCGTGGTTTTTGTAATTCTAAAGTCATTAGTTAATCTCCTCGAAAATAATTTCGGATAAAAGCGTTGTTAAGGTTGTCAATGTGATGGCTCCTCAACATATAGTGTTCCTCTCATGTTATAGTGAATTAATCCACAATATTCTCTACATTGAATATCATGTTCACCAACTGCATCTGGTGCAAACCATACAGTATTAACTCTACCAGGAATTGCATCCATTAAAACTACATAATCGTGAATGTTAAAAGAATGGTTAACGTCTTTGGACATTACTTCAAATTTGTAGGCCTTTCCTACTTCAACATGTAATTCACCAATTTCTTTAGTTCCATCTTCATGTTCAAAAGTCCAGAACCACTGTTGTCCAGTTACAATAATTGTTTCTGCATCTGCAGGAACGTGTTCAACAAGTCTTTCAGCTTCCCATGCTTCAGCACCGACCCAAGTCATTAATGCAATAACTACTGCAACATAAATCCATTCAGGCCAATTAGAGTGTCCACCCATCTCTACCAGTCAGTCCCCTCATAACGAGTTGGTTTTGCTTTTGGATGGGATTCTCTAAATCTCCAAACTTGCCAGATAATTGTACCAGAAACAACTGAACCAGTGATAAATGCCACAGTCATCATTTTATAAAATAAATTCCAAATTAGGACTCTACGATCAAGGTATTCACCAGGTTCTTCACCTGCTGCAAATGCAAAATCTACAGCTGGTAGGCCTACTAAAACAGCCATTATCAATAGGAATCCAAATATGAATTTCATTAGCGATTATTTGATTTCGACCTCAATTTCTTTATAAGGGTTTTCAAGATTTGCACTTACCAATTCTGATCGAATCTAGAGGGATGCATCACATTAATGCCAGATAGAGAGAATTTCCGATCTTTTTCTCTAAATAAATTCAGAGATGCATTTGCAATTATCAATTCAAATAGATTGGTTGGGGACAAATCAACTATGGTAGATAACATTGCTTTGATTGGATCCATATGAGTCACTAAAACGACATTTTCATCAGGATGTTTTTCAATTACTTCTTCTACTATTGATGCAACTCGTTTTTTTACATCAGCAAAAGTCTCCACTCCATTATGAGCAATTTCTAATTCACCATTGTAGAATTTCATAAAGACATTCCCATGACTCGTAAAAATTTCATCATAGGGAACTCCAGTAAATTTTCCCATATCAAGTTCAATTAAACGATCATCAATTGTTACATCAATTGAATTGTGTTTTCCAACAATTTCAGCAGTATGTTTTGCTCTTTGAATTGGACTTGAATAAATTGCAGAAATATTCATGTGTTCTAGTAGTTCAGCAGTTTGTTGAGCTTGTGTCATACCTATATCGGTTAATGGAACTCCAGGAGTTCTACCAGACAATATTCTTTCAGTATTATTTTTTGCCTGACCATGTCTAAGAAAAATTATTTGGCCCACTATGTTCAAAAGATCAAATAGAGATAATAATAACATTATCAGCAATAAAATATGAAAGTTGGAATAATTGGAGGAACAGGCGGAATGGGTAAAGGTTTTGCCTTAAGATGGTCACAAAATCATGACGTTATAATTGGCTCAAGAGATGCTACAAGAGCATCAGAATCAGCAGTAGAAATAACAAATATGGCAAAAGAAGCATTTGGGGAAATAAAAGGAACGATATCTGGAAACGATAATGTTTCTGTAGCAAAAGAAAGTGATGTCTTAATTTTATCAATTCCTTATGAAAATATTGATTCAGTATGTTCTGGAATTTTATCAGAAATTAAAGATAGTTGTGTAGTAGTATCACCTATTGTTCCAATGACAAAAACAGATGTTGGTTTTGAATGTGTTTCAATTAAAGACAACAAACCATTTTCATACAAACTAGTAGCTGATCATATGAAAGACAAATCAAAACTAGTATCAGCATTTCACGTAATTTCTGAGAAGAAATTGATTAATCCTACACTAGAATTAGATTATGATATCTTTGTTTGTGGAGATGATAAAGAATCAGTAGGAGTTGTTAATACTCTAATTGATGAAATCAAAGGATTAAGATCAATTTACTTGGGACCAATTGAATTATCATACCTTGCAGAAATGTCCACGCCATTGCTACTAAATGCAATGATTAGAAATAAAATTAAAAATCCAGGCATCAAAATCATCTAAGTCTGCATTTCATTAATCATGAGTCACGAATATCACAGGAGGGGTAGAAATTGGTTTACAGCAATTGGTTTGATGTTTTGTGTAATGGCAACAATAGTTTTAATTCAACAATTATTAATTTGGGGACCAGAATTTGTAGAAGACTTTCTCTTCAATGGGGATGTTACAAACGAAAAGGTTTCAATGGGAATGCTAGCATTTGGGATTTTTATGGTAGCATTAGGGTTTAGAAAACATGAACAAAAGAGATGAATTTCTAAAAACACAAAAAATTTTACGATTATCTACTATTGATAAAAATAATTTTCCACATATTACGCCTGTCTGGTATATTTTTAGTGGGAGAAAAATCTACATTGGAACTGACACTAAAAGTCAAAAAATTAAAAATTTAGAAAAAAATAATCATGTATCATTTTGTGTAGATGTAGGAGTTAATGCTCCAAATATTTATGGAGTAATGGGACAAGGAATTGCAAATATTATTTTAGAAATACCAAAAGCAAAAAAAATTGCAAAAAAAATACTTTTGAAATATTTTAAAACATTAGAAAATAAATCAGCAAAACAATTACTAGAAGATACAGATTGTATTATAGAAATAATTCCACAAAAATATTCAAAATGGAGTTATTGACTAACAAATTCTTCAATCTTATTCATTGCAGAATCTAAAATTTCAAGACTTGGGAGATAAACAAGTCTAAAGTGTCCAGTACCATATTGTTCCCCAAATCCAGAACCATGAACGGTTAGAACACCTTTTGATTCTAATAATTTTGTAACAAATTCTTTATCATTACCAAATCTATTATCCTCAATTTTGGGAAATGCATAAAATGCACCCTTAGGATTTGGACAAGAAAGTCCTGGCATTTCATTAAGTCGTTTAACAACTAAATCTCGATGTTTTTTCATTTCTGAAACAAAATCATTGATATAATTTTGTGGTCCACGTAAAGACTCTAAAGCTGCATGTTGAACTGGGAGACTCGTTGCAATTCTCACCCTAGCAAGCTTTGGAAGATGTTCACGTAGAGATTCAAGTTGAGGAGATTGATTAAATGCAATATAACCAATTCTCCATCCAGACATTAGATGAACTTTAGAAAATCCATTTAGAATAATGACAGGAGAATCGCCAGCAACCTTTCCAATTCCTACAAATTTATCATCAAAAATTATTTGATCATAAATTTCATCACAAATAATGTAAAGATTGTGTTCATTAGCAATATCAACTAATTCCTTTAATGCATTTTCATTAAATACAACACCCGTAGGATTATTTGGACTGATTAAACAAATTGCAACAGTTTTAGATGTAATTTTAGATTTAATATCATCAATATCTGGTGTTGAATTATTTAGGTCTACAGAAAATTCTACAGGAATTCCACCATGCAATCTAACATACGAAGCATATGGAGGATAATACGGTCCAGGTAAAAGCACTTCATCACCTTCTTCAACAATGGAAGAGATTACCATATCAAGTCCTTCAGATACACCATTTGTAATTAAAACATCATCAGCTGTAATAGAAAGTCCTTTTAGATTTTCTTTTTTTGCAATCTCCTTACGTAATTCTAAAAGACCTTCTGATGTGGAGTAATAATTTTCACCGTTATTGATAGAATTGATCAAAGCTTGTTTTACATTATCAGGAGGTTGAAATCCAAATTGTACTGGATCACCAATATTTAGATAATCAACATCCATGCCAGATTGTTCAACTTTTCTTGCAGCTAATACAATATCTCGAATTGCATATTCAACGCCCATAACTTTTTTTGAAACTTTCAATGTATCTAGACAGATATTTACACCCGTTAAAATCTTAATTGTTTGGACTCGTGGCTCAGCCTGGATAGAGCAAGCGGCTTCGAACCGCTAGGTCGAGGGTTCAAATCCCTTCGAGCCCTTTAGATTATTTTATTAACCAAATAATTTTCCAGAAAACTAAATGAAGGTGTCCGCATTCAAAATTGGATTTGTATTAGTAGTAATTGGGATGATTTGGGTTTCAGTAATTTTTAATGAAACTGAAAAAAATCACGATTCAATAATCCTCAAAAAATCTAGTTCTATGGAATCAAAATTAAAATTTACAGGAGAAGATATAGGATATTACAAAGTTTACATGCCTGAATTTACTAAAGAAAATGTATTTGTTCAAATTTTAGATAAAAATTTGAATATAATCCAAGAGCAAAAAATCAATACAAAATTTTCAGTAGGTTATTTTGACTTTGATAAAGATGGCATTTATACAATGAAAGTATCAAATATTTCAGAAAATTCAATAAATTTACAAACAGAATTTGGAAATACTCATTCAGATAAAATGATTGCACCTGGAATTATGATATTGTTAGGTTCTTTGATAATTATGATGATTTCCTATCTAAAAATAAAAAATTACAATATAGAACATCCAGATGAAAATATTTCATAAATCTGAATGCATTGAATGGTATGGCCAAAAGTTAAGACAATATTAAAAATCAACCAAGTTGCAAAAAATAAAAATGCAATTATTGAGAAAGGTAAAAAGAATTTCAATTTTGTATGTTCCCTATTTTTAATGATTAAAACTGCTCCAAAGGATGCGAGAACTAAACCAAGCTCAAGAGGTTGATGGGACCACGAAATAAGTCCATCAATTCCAAAAAGATCATGAGATAGTGAATCACCAAATCCAGAAATCATTTGAATTATAGAGCCTACAATAACAAATTTAATTCCAGTTTTTAGAGAACCATGGACAGATTTCCTCATGAGTAACAAACAACCCATAGATGCAGCAAAAGAAGTCATAAACACACCAGTATAAACAACAATGTGTGAAGGACTCCAAAAAGACTCAGGTTCCTTAAGAATATGAGATATGGCGTCCCAGAATCCGGCTGAAACTATTACAATAGGTCCAATAACTGCAAGAATAGATACAAGAGAAACAAGGGTTGACGATTTTAGAAGAAATGATTTTGAAAATTTTTGAATTAATTTCATTTTATTTTTCTGATAAGAATAGACTATTTGAAATGTTGGAATGATAATTTTTAATAGAATAATACATTGTGCGTAATTGAAAGAATTAACTATATTAGATGAAAAAATCTGAACTAATCATGAGTCCAGGAATAGGATTAATGAAACGAAGATTGGAAAAAGAAAAAGATGCAATTGCATTGGCAATTTCAGGAATTGCAAAACAGTATGATAAAAAACCTGAGGAACTCAAAACATTAGAAACAAAATACCATAGTGATGCAGGGGATTGGTATGTAGCATTGGGATGGGATGAAAAAAAGGCAATAGTAAAAATGGATTCAGTTTTAGGAACCATTACTGAAATTACAGAAATTTAATTTATTAAAAATAAGATTATAATTGGATTATTTTTAGGTACATTGATGGATATTACAATTGAACCATGGAAAAAATTGATTATTCATGAAATAATTGAGTACCAATTTGATGATTGGGTTAAACAAATTGCATTTAGTACAAGATCATCAGGTGGAGGTATTCCAACTATGCAATGGACAAATGGAATTGTTTTTGCATCATCTAGTCTACCAACTACCAATGCAACGGTTGAAGAGCAATTAAAAGGCGTTTTACATTGGTCATCAGTATCATTTGCAATTAAGGAAAAATTTGAGAAACAAATAGTGAAAGAAAATGCAACAATCAATCTAGTGGATGTCAGTGTAAATGAAATTTTTAATAAATTATCTGTAGAACTAAAAGCACAATCAAAATATACAAATTCAGAATCTGGCAAAAATCAATGAATATTGAAGAAGAAATTAAAAAATGTGAAATTTTTTTAAAGCAAATTAAACAATACGATCCTGATCCATTTTATGTAAATTATTTTTTTATTAAATACATTAATTCAATTGAGAATATAATCAATGGAATTTTTGAGGAAGCAAATACAGATTTTGGACTATTTATTTCAGAAAAGATTACGCAAAAAAAATTTCATAACAAAGCAGAAGCAAAACAAGATTTTAATGCATTAAAATTTTCTGAATGGTTTTCAAACAAATATGAAATAGAGCATAAAAATCCATATCCAAATATTATGAATAAAATTCGTCAATTCAAAAATATGAATGAAAAATTACCAGAAATTAAGATAATGATGAGAGGTACTGAAAGATACAAAGATGATTTTTATCAAGAAATTAAAGTTGATTTAAGAAATAAAAAAATTATTTCAAAAGAACAGTTAGAAATTGAAATCAAACGGCAAACTCCAATATTTTTAGAAATTATTAATAAAAAAAGAAATGAAAATGAAGAACCAAAAGTTACAAAAAAGAAAATTACGTCATCTGCATTTTTAACTTTAGAAGATGAGCAAAAAATTGAAATTATGTATTTATGTCAAATATACACGCCTGTAATTAGACGACTACTTGATGAATCAAGAGATAAAATTAAAAAAATAAAATTTCAATAATTTAATAAATCTATTTTTGTCGATTTTGTAATCGTCTTTCCATTCTAGATTTCCCTTCATCGAACTTTATACGATCCTCATCTGTTTTTAGAGCTAGAGTTGGGACAGGAATTGGCTTACCATTTTTACCAAGTGCAACAAATGTTACAAAAGCAGTTGCAGTAATAGTTCTAATTCCAGTTACAATATCTTCAGCTTCTGCTTTAACTTCAATTTCCATTGAAGAATTATGAACATAATTAATTCGGGCATTTAAGAAAAGTACATTTCCAACAAAAACAGGTTTCAAGAAATTCACACTGTCTAAAGACACAGTTACTGCATTAGATTGAGAATGTCGCTGTGCAACTATTCCTGCTACCATATCAATATTTTTTAAAATTTCACCACCAAACACATTTCCAGCTGGATTTGCATCTGAAGGAAACATTCTAACAATTACCTCAGCATGAGATTCAGATGGAGTTTTTTCAGATTTTATAGAATTTTCTGAGGACATTTTTTTATACCAACATACCTGTACATTCATCCAATTTAATTTGATCAGTCAATTAAAGATTATTTGAAATATTTTTTCAGGTTAATTTTATCAATTTTAGGTATTTTGGCCATCTCAAATCCTTCGGGACGTTTAGAAGTAGAACGGGTTGCATCAATGCCCATTTTGGCAGTTTGTAATTTCTTTTGATCACTGGAAGGATCAAGACTAGAACCACGCACATTCTTAATAATTACCAAATCCTTATCAGCCTGAAATCTTGTTGCCATCGCATATTCAACAGATTCAGCACTGTTTGGATCAATATCCTCATCAACTACAGTCACTTGTTTTAATGAGCGATGAGATTCAAATGTTTTTTTAATAATTTTTTTAGCATCAGATTCTGTTTTCTTTTTAATTTGTACAACAGCATGTAACCAATTTGAACCACCATTTGTCATAGACACCTGTTTTACCTGTGAGAAAGCCTTTTTCAATTCCCCATTTAGTTTAGATTCAATGGGCATTCCCATCAACAATCTGTGTTCGCCATAACCTGATAAAACATCATGGAATATAGGATTATTTCTAAAATACAAATTCTCAATTTCAAAAATTGGTTGTGATCTTTTATGATCATAAGTCTGAAGCATTTCAACCATCCATTCGGGATGAACTTTATCACGCAAAATTTTTCCCTCCATTACAATTTCTGAACCAGACGGTACATTCAATCCAGAAAATGGAAGTTTTGCTAAAGTTAATTTTCCACCCAATAAAGAATTTGCAATATCAATTTCATCCTTACCCCAATCAAATTGATAAGCACCAGCAATTGAGATTGCAGGATGGACACCAACAGTAATTGCAATTTTAAGATCCTCACCATGTTCTTTTGCATCAATAAAGCATCGATGTAAGTGACGACCTTCAACCATTCTAATTGATAGATGTGTTTTGTCAATAGGCATCATCCTGTGAAATGATGAGTTTTGTTTTCCTGTTTCAGGGTTTTTTGCATAAGCCACTGAAGAAGTAATGAAAGGTCCTGATTCCTTTTCAAAATGAGTCACAACAGGCATTAAATTGATATTTTTTGACTTATTTTCCATGAATTTTCCAGTAGGCACGATTTTTGGTGCTTTTGAGTTTTTTATTGCTGAAATTACTTTTTGATGTATGTTATTTTCCGTGCCACCAACTGCCAAAGCAAATCTTTTTCGAGTTCCAACTAAATTAGATACTAGTCTAAAATCACTTTCTTTGATATTTTCAAATAATACTGCATGTGATTGATCTACTTTTGCTGTAACACCAGCAATTTCATATTTAGTTGAAACTTTGGTTTTAATGGTTTTAAGTTCTTTAATTTTTTTAACTTTGGAAATGTAATCTCTTAAATCACTCATTTTCAATCATTTCCATTATCTCAGACATTAAGGCTTTTGCGGTTGACGGTTCTAATTCATTTTTGACAAATATTGAGACCAAAGCAATCCCTTTCATCCTTGTACTAATTCGTTCAGAAACTAATCGTAAAAATAACGATTCATTTCTAGATGGAACTATAGTAGTGGTAGTAGGTGTAGGACCAGTTGCTAAAGAAACTGTCATGGAACCAATCTTGTCATTATCTTCTGAGACTGAGACAAAATATCCATTTTCAAATTTTTGAGTTCTTAAGGAAAAATTACGATTTTCTAATTTAATAATTTTATTTAGAAATCCATTTGAGGAAGTCAATAACTTACAAACGAACCTTATGCTTTTATTGCTATTGATTCATTTTCTGGGTTTTTTTTGCAGTTCTTCTCATGTTTATCAATAAACACATAAGGTTTTTCACAATATTGACATGGTGTTTTTTCTTTACCTTTTGTTGTTTTTGCTTTTGTTGTTTTTGCTTTTGTTGTTTTTGCTTTTGTTTTTGCTTTTGTTTTTGCTTTTGTTTTTCCTTCAGCTTCAGCAACTAATTCTTGTTCCATTGCAGAAATAGAATTGGTTTCTGCTTCTGCGGAATCAGCTTCAACTCTAGCACGAAGTTTTGCTTTGTATTTCAAATTACGTGGTTTTGTTCTTAATCTATATCCACAACAAGGACACCACAATCCTTCCCATTTAATGAAAATTTCACAAATTTGACATCTTCTCTGACCTGATGCATAACGTCCTGTTCCAACAGGTTTTTGAGCTTTATATCTAACACAGATGCCTTTGCATGTCATTTTAGTATTTTATATAGAAATTATAGGTATATAAGCATGGATCGCTAAAATTTATAAAAAATAAAAATTATTTTTAAAATAATTACAAGTTTTTTCATTATAAAATTATATTTTTCAAAAAAATGATTTAAAATAACCATAAATATGTATTGTTTAAAATTTTTCAATATTTTCAAAATTTATTACAAATTTGTATAATTTCTAAAAAAATTTTTAGAAAAAATTTATGGAATTAGACAGGTGTTTGTTGCGTCATCAAATACAGTTCCAGCTCCACATTTGGAAGTAGTTTGAGTGCCTTCTAAAAGACAGGTGTTTGTTGCGTCATCAAATACAGTTCCAGCTCCACATTTGGAAGTTGTGTTAACATCAGATTCTGTTGTTTCATTAATCACTTCTGTTGGTGGCTGTACAGAATCATCATCTAAAGAAACTGTTTTGTCAAATCCAGTATTCACAACAACTGCTCCACCAATTACAGCTAAAATTGCCAATACACCTATCACTATGAGAATATTTTTTTTATTCCCATTGTTAGATTTTTTTTCAATGACCTCGTCAGGTATTTTGTCAGGTATTTTTTCA
>Ga0222719_10000500_pt1 | contig 39075 bp, 41 predicted proteins | sample C33_34DmetaG_FD_165039 | JGI IMG/M metagenome (GOLD analysis project Ga0222719, IMG submission 165039) | Estuarine water microbial communities from San Francisco Bay, California, United States - C33_34D | ecosystem: Environmental > Aquatic > Marine > Unclassified | place: USA: California... | reverse complement strand
TCACTGAAGACCTACCATTAGAATCACCAACAACAACATAGTCTTTTTCAAACTGAAGTCTTGGTGAGTCAACTAATGACAATACATTTAGAAATTCAGTCAGGTCGTAAATGCCAAATGATTGTGGAAACGTCTCATTGAGTTCCGCAGTTGACAATACGTTACGAGCAACTGAAATAGTTTTTAATGTGTTACCTTCCGTGATAACAATGTTAGGGTTAATCGTTGAATAGTTCTTTAGAACGTTCAAAGTTGTATCGGATAATTCCATAATATATTCCTCTCGGTTTTATAATTTATAAAGTGTATGATATCATACGTTTCAATTAAAGTCAAGACTTTATTTTACTAAAGTTCTTTTCTTTTACGAACTCAATTTTGCGATGAAAATGTGCATCCTCAAGTTCACTCTTGTGAGAGATAACAAAAACGTTTGTATCTTCACCTAGTGTTGAAATAATCTTCATAAGGTTTTCAATACCCTCTTCGTCCAGAGACGAATCAAAAGTTTCGTCAAGGAGTAGTAGATTGGTCGCAACACTATTTTTCATCTTTGCAATCTGTCTCCACGTAAATAGTAGGGACAAGTCAATACGTTGTTTCTCACCCTCAGAGAATGAGTCATACGAAAAGTTATCACGATGTCTTGAACGAATAGTCTCAACGAAACTTTCATCCAAATCAAAGTGAACAAAGAAATCTAGAATTTGTAAATACTTGTTGGTCAGTTGATTAATAACAGGTAGATACTGTTTGATAATCTTGGTCTTGATACCAGTATCCTTTAACAACTCTGCATACACTTGATTGTATGAATGTTGTTCGTTTAGTTTATACTTAGTATCCTGTAGACCTTCCTTCTCAGTTCTCAGAGTTTCTAGTTCAGCGTTTGCTTCACTTAGGTCACCAGTCTCATTATCAATACGAGATATCTCTTCATTAATCTTATCAATGTTTCTCATAAGGGTTGCAATCTCTTGTTGATTACCACTTACCTTACTTTGCCATTCTGATATTTGAGATAACTGTTCGTGCAAATAAGTTAAAACCGATTGTGCTTTTTCTCGGTCTTTACCATATAAATTTAATGCTTCAGTAATAGTACCTGCCTTGGTCTTACACTTATCCAAGTGTTCTTGTTTAGTTTCTTTGTCTATGTCTTGACTACAGGTAGGACAGATATCGTGTTTCTCAAAGAACTTTGCTTGTTTAACTACATCCTTTTGTTGGGTCTTAAACCCAGCTGCAAATTCGTCTAGACTTTGAATCTTCTTGGTAGTATCTTCAATACCTTTATTAATGTCAGGAGAATTCTCCTCAATATCTTTTAATAGTTCTTCATTACTTTTATTGAGAACACCAATGTCTTTTTGAATTGCATTGATTGAAGTAACCTTTTCTTTTTTCTGTTGTGCAGATATTTCACTCAGGTCACGAAGATATTTTTTTTGTGCATTGATTTTTGTGTCTACTACATTAAGTTGGTGACCGTTATCGGTTATCTCATCTTTAAGAATAGACATCTTTTGTTTTAGTAGGGAGTTCATTTTACTGAACATATTGATATCAAGTAAGTCTTCTATGACTTCACGTCTTGCACTGCTTGAGAGTTGCATAAAGGGAACAAAAGAAGACGAACCCAATACAACAATTTGGTGAAACGATTTGTGATTTAACTTGATAATGTTTTTCTCAAGCATAGACTGATATTGTGTTGCGTGAGAATCTTGGTTAACCATATTACCGTTGACCCAGATTTCAAACTTATTAGGTTTGATACCACGAACAATTTTATAGTTCTGAGAACCAATAGAGAACTCAACCTCAACCAAAGTGCCTTTTTTATTGATTGTATTAATCAGTTGAGATTTAGATATCTTACGGTGCGGTTTACCAAACAACGCAAAGGAGAGAGCGTCTAACATAGTAGATTTGCCCGCACCGTTCTGACCTACCACTAAAGTAGTGGGACAGTCATCAAAAGATATTTCTGTAAAATTATTTCCTGTAGACAGGAAGTTCTTGAATCGGAGTTTTTCAAATACAATCATAAACGCAAGTATACACTAAGTGACATTAATTGTCAAGTTCTTTTTTACCACACCAATTACAGGGATATCCAGACTCAACTTCCAGTAAGGTCTTTTCTTGTTCACAATAATGTGACCAACCTTTAAAGTCTCCGTCATAATTTAATTCGGTCATTGCCTTTTGTTTTTGTTTTTGATTCTTGCCCCAGATTTTATCCCAACCATCATTGTAGTCTTTACCACCACTCTTACTTATGATAGGGTCTCCAGTAATATCATTTTTAGATGTCATTACACAATCTCCATCGTTTGTGCTTCCTTCATTAAATGGGATACTTCTTCTTTAATACGATTTTTATCTAGGTCAGTATTAACTGCGTCAATATAGTTAAACACTAAAGTTTCAGTATCTTCTACCGATACATTTTCGTCTTCAACATTAGAACCAAGGAACTCCGCAAAGTCTTCTGCAATCTTTAACTCGTGAATCTTTTGTGATTGAACACGGTCAATGAATCGTTCAAACTCATATGGGTCACCTTTGTTAGTCACGATAACCTTTACAAACTTATTGTCAAGATAAGCTAGGTCTTGAAACTTATTCAGTTTCTCGTGGTCATAATAAATCTTTTCATAGATTGTAATCGGATTACGAATCGGTTCTAGTTCTCTTGTTTCGGTATCAAGAATATGAAAGTATTTTGCGTCATTACAATCATTCCAGAAAAATTCCATTTGACTACCCAAGTAATATATATTCTCTTGAGTTGATTTTGCGTGGAAGTGTCCTGTCAATACCATTTCAAATCTATCAAAGTGTTTCTTATCCATACCTTCTTGACACGGCATACCTTTGGACATTTCAAAACCTTTTAACTCTAAATGAGCACCAACAATATCTGCTTTACACTTTGCAAGGAACTTTAATGTTTCCTCTTCGTTCTCAGGATTAATCCAAGGTACGAGTGCAATGTCAGTTCCGTCATAATTCATTACTGTTGGTTTCATAACAAGATTCACTTCATTCATATAGTGACCTTGTAATTCCTTCAACGCATTAAGTTCGTTAGTATTCTTATAGTATACATCGTGATTGCCTGGAATGATATCCATAGTAATACCGTGTTTACGCATAGGTTCTAGGAATATCTTACGATTATGATGTAGTGCCTTGAAGTTGATTGTCTTACGGTTATCGTAATAATCACCTAAGTGAAGGATATGTTTAATATCGTTTTCTAACAAATATGGGAAGAATATTTCACTATAGAAACGTTCTTGGTAATTCATAAAAATGTCAGAAGAATTACGACACCCTGCGTGAGTGTCATTTAGTATTGCGATTTTCATTGTTCTGGGGTTTCCTCATACACAATATCAATGCGTTCATTCGCACCAAAGGGAAATCCAATGGATTTGGCAAAGGTCTCAAATAATTCTATCAAGTCGTCACGGAGCAAGTCTTGTTGCATGACATCAATAGTAATACGAGTTTTGACCGAATCCGAATAAGGAGTTTTGTATGGATTACAGATAAGCTGAATGTATGGTTCGTCTGTCTCTTGTTTAATACTCATTGTGTGGGTATCTCTACTTTACGTTTAATCAATTCGTTACGAATCTTTATTCTTACTTTTGGTTGTGTGTTTGATTTAGTATATGCTTCTAGTAACTCGTTCAAAGGAGTTGACTTCATATAAAAATGAACAGTAGTTGTTTTACCAGTATTTCTATCTCTAATATCTTGACTGGGTTTAAATTTGATTGGCATTATACTTTCCTAAATTTCATCTATTATATCACCGTAGATATAAAAAGTCAAGTATTAATTTTCAATAAAATCAGTGAGGTCTGAGTCTGCTTTAACAGTACGTCTCTTACGTTCCTTTTTAACAATCTCTTTCCATTGAGAATCTTTTTCTTTAACTTCGTCAATACGAAGACGGAGTGAGTCAACAAACGCTTGAGCAACTTGTCCTGCTTCTGCTTCACCAGTTTCATCCATCAGGAAGTGTTCAATACCTGCTTGTTCCATATACTTGAGTTTGATGTCTTGTTGTTTCTTTTCTTTTTCAATTCTGCGTAAGAATGCAAACCAAGAGATTTGAGTAAAGTATGCAAACGCATTAGGTTTACCTGTACGAGTTGCAGCTTCAATATTATAGTTCTCAATCGCTTTTAGACAGTTCTCAACTGCGTCCATTACCATTTCTTCACGATAGGTATATCTAACAAAGTTTGCTTTATGAGATAGTCCTTCACAAATCTTAAGAAAACAAGACGCAATATAATCAGGAACGATAGGTAATTTTTTATCACTCTTCTTTGCCTTTTGCACTTCAGTACAGTAATCAACTACTGATTGTGAGAATTGTGCATTATTCACATAATGTGGTTTATCTTTTGGTTTAATCTTTGTTGGCATTTTCATTCCTTATATTTGTATATTACTATACATTAGTTCACATCAATTGTCAAGTCTTTTGTCCGTTTGCAACACGCTTTCTTAAATCAGAAGTAGACAATGCGTGTTGTCTTCTATTATAGTAAATATATATACCGTTCTTTTGACAGTAATCTTTACCTGTAAAATCTTTATCTGTATACTCTTCACCAATGATTCTAACGTCTGGGTGAATGATTTCAGTAAGTTGTAGTAGTTCCTCTTCGGTTGTGTAGGGGATAATATCATCCACATACTTTACTGCACGGAGTTGAATATATCTCTCATATAATGATTGAATCGGTTTATTCTTTTCTGGTCTATCTACCGAAGGGTCAGTTTGTAATGCACATATAAGATAATCACATTCACCTTTTGCGTCCTCTAACATTTGAATATGACCTGCGTGGAGTAAATCAAAGGATGACGCAGTTAAACCTTTTATTAATTTTTTTAAATTAGTGCTTGACATTTTCTGATTTCCATGATAAAATTAGCTCTGCGTTTGGGGAGGGTTGAATACTACTGTTCCTGCAACACAATATCTATCTCCCTCAAACGGTAATGACCTAGATTCGTGCATTAAATGACCTCTAAATATTACTAACATTCCGTGTTGAATTTCTAATTCATAATCCAAAGTAGGAAAAAATAAATTAGGACATCCTTTAGGTGGGTCTATATAATAACAGAACGCCCACGTTGATGGCCAATGGTCGTGCGGTATTGTAACCTGTTCACTTGTCGCTCGTGTACCCCACATTACATTACAATATTGAGATGCAATTGCAGTCTCATACCATATAGGATTATTATATCTTCCGATATGATTTGCAAACTCGTGTTGAATTTTGCCTGAAGATTCCTTACAAAAGTCTTCGGTAATGTTCGCAAGTTTACGAAACTCTTCATATTGATAATGTAATTTACCCAGAGTACAATCTGCTTTTACATTAGTCATATGGTAAGTTTCATCACCGATAGTATCTATACGATTAACTATTCTATTATTCATATCTTCGTCATCAATCATTTTGACAAAAATATATTCATCAATAGTATTACGAAGTTTTATCATTAATGAACCTTTTTGGGGTCAAACATATCAATAACATTACTACCACTATCTAACATTGGCGATAGGTGTTCGGTAGGTTCTCTAGATTTTATACTTGGTCTTCTTACCATTCTTTTATTGTGTTCTTTTTCTCGGTCAGAATTTTGTCTTATCATTTCATCTACCGCTTCCATATACTGAACAATTAATGTCTCAGGTGGAAATGCAATTCCTACTACATTATTTGCATTAATGATAAGTAGGTCGTCTTCACTTTCTTGATAAACCATCCAAGGTCTGAACGAATAGTATTTTATAGCTGAACCGTCCATTGTTTCTTGCATTACTAGTCGCATTGCTTTACGAACAACAAGTTCAAGGTCTATATTTTGGTCACTCCATTGAACGACCTCACATACAATTTCTTCTCCAGAAGAAAGTTTTAATTGTCTCAAGTCTGCGTCATGTGTCATTTTAAATCCAGTTTAAATATCTTATATGGGAACTGTTCTTTAGTATATATCTTAATTCTTTCTGCACTATGACGAAGAGTAAAGTTCTTATGTGATTTGATATGCATATCGTCCGCAACGTCATATAGTTTTGTTGTTGACCCATCGTCAGATTTTCTTAGTCCCCTTCCGATTGATTGAAGAACTTTAACTTGAGATTTAGAAGGACTAGCAAAAATAATATTGTGTAAGTTTCTAATATTAATACCAGTACTAAATGTTCCTAGTGACGCAACAATAATTGCGTTCTTTTGTTTCTCTACAATACCACGAATCTGTTCACGGTCTTTTGCTTCAACCTCACCTGAGACATAATATACAGGTCGACTTTTAGCTTTTTTCTGAATCATATCAAATAAAGGTTTACCGTGTTTCTCTACATATTGGAAAAGAACCAACGAATTACCCTTTTGGTCTAATGCAAGATTACTTATAAGTCTATTACGTTTCTCATTCGTAACAATATAATCAATCTCTTCTTGATAGGTTGCGTCCTTTAACATATGACATACATCATTATGATAACGCAACAATAGAACGGTGATATCAATCTTTGCAAGTGTACCTTTTTCTTGTAGGTCACGTGTCATAGTCACTCGTTTGGTCGGGCCAAAGAGTCCTTCTAATACGAGTTTATTAGTTTCAGTTCCGTCCAGAGTTCCTGTAGTTCCAAAACGATATTCTGCATTGACACATTTATTCATAATACCTGATAAAGATTTTGCTTTGAATAAATGCACTTCGTCACCAAAGACACAACCCATATTCTCATACCATTCCTTCGGAAATTTATAGATTGATTGCCACGTAGATATGATAATAGGTTTGTCAGTATTCTTATCTTTACCACTATAGATACGGTGAACATTTTCTTTTACGTCATATCCATAGTCCTCAAAGTCTTTATACATTTGTTCTACCAAACTTGTTGTCGGAACAACAATAAGAACTTGTTTATCAAAGTTATCAAGATACCAACGCAGTAGATTATAAATGATAAATGACTTACCACTACCAGTCGGTGATAGTAGGATAGCACGTTTCTTTTCAATACCGTGAGTTACCGCATCGTATTGATAGTCATATAAATCAAAGGGTAGTTTTAGTCCACTCTGGAACTTTATTAGGTCTTGATGTTTTACTTTATTTGTTAATGCAGGATGTCCGTATTTGGTTTCCTGTAGTTGAAGAGGATACATACGGTCAGAACAAAACTTCTTTAAATGTTCGTAGAGACCTGTATTAAGTTCACGAGTAACCTGATTGAATAGTTTGATTTTACCATCCCAGACCTTTCTCTTATAGGCAGGCATATAACGATATCCAGGCACAAAAAAAGAAAAGTATTCTCGTAGTTCTTGGAGTTGGTGTTGATTACAATCAACCAACATCATAGAATGGTCTCTAAGACCAACAGTGATGGTATTAGGAATACTCATTTTACAATTTGAATAAAATAAGAATCAATAATATGTTTGTTAGAAAAATTTCAAAAGCAAGAATAGTGTGATACCATACCCACCTTGATTGATAAACTTTATTTACTGTAAATGTTTCTTTCATTTCTTTTAGCATTTATTTACTGACCTTCTGAGAAAGCCCTCCACCTAATCATATTGGAAATTGTTTGGTGTCTCCAATTAAGATTGTTAACTATTTCTGTAAGAGTATCTATAGTAGTTTTAAGATACTGAATTTTTAATTCAGATTCTTGGATATCCTTATCAGTTTCATAGTAATGTTCTTTACTTGATTTGGTTGTTATGTTATGACCTTCGTAAGGGTCATATGACCATCCCTTCTCTTTAATTTCTTCTTGGGATAATTTACCTTCGTAATACATCCATTTATCTTTGAGTAAATCTTTTTGTTTAAACTCAGCTTGTTTAAGACGAAGTTTAGTCAGAGACAAATACTCTAGATACTTTGCGTGTAAGGAAGGTGTAATCCTAGAAGTTTCGTCTAGTTGATGTGGAGATATTTGGGAGTCTTCCTTCCACTCCGCAAGGACACTTTCTAAATCAATCATTGCATAAATCCCTCAAGTGTTGAATCAGTCATATTTAGGTTTTCCATAATAATTTGTTTGGGTAAGAAATTCCAACAGTAATAACTTGAACTGAATGTAGGGTGTTTATTATTTGCACCGTTGACCATATTGAAACGCATTCTTTTATCAAACATTAACAATTGTAAATCTTTTGTTTGAAACAATTGTTTAGGTGCAGAATCGTTTAACCAAGTATTACTCATAATCAATGCAAAGGGTTTTTCAAAAGATAATGCCCTTTCAAAGATTCCTCGTTTATTAGTAAAGGGTGGATTAGATATCATTACGTCCCAAGAGTCTGGTTCATACTCATAGAAGTCTTGACCAGTATCTAAGTGAGAATAAACAACTTCGTTCTGTTCTGAGATTTGTTGAACAAACTCTGAGTCTTCTTTATCAAACGGACACCATACTTTTACGTCCTTTGGAATGTATTTTAGAATAGGTCTAACACCATATGCAGGTGTATAACATTCGTCATTACTACCTGCACCATACATTATGTCTTGACTAAAAGACTCTTGTCGTTGTTTAGTTGTATCCATTATATAATCTTTTTCCCATACTTATATATCTCTGTTTTTGTTATGGTCGCACCTAAACGAGGGTCTTTCTTTGTTAAAGTATTCTCATAACTCTTCTTTAATTTAGGAAGTAGTATTTCAAGAACCTTTGAACCTCTAAGTGTATAACATTCAACAATCAATCCGTTTTCAAATCTGGCGACATAGTGATTAGTATACTTACCAATTTTCTCCTCACGAAGATATCTTTCTTGTTCTTCCCAAGTCGGTTGAACACTGATACCATTATATGCACCATTAATGTTTTTATTTATCGTTGACTTATATTCGCATTCTCCTGCGTAGTCAATACCGTCTGCACCAGAATAGGTATCTGCTTTCTTATGACCTAGTGCATTTGCAATTGCAATCTCACGTGATACTGCATATGAGAATGGGTCTCCCCACCCTTGTTCCTCACATAGGTCATACATTTCTTTAAATAATTCTGAATATCGTTGTTCAGGTGTTTTCATTATATAGGTTTCCTTTCATAGTTATAATGTCTTATTATAACACAAAGAGTATCAAAATGTCAAGGTATTAAACGATAGTAAACTGGGAAAATCTGAAGGACGCAGTGAAGGTCACGTAGGTGGTATCACCTGAAGTTGAAGTGAAATTGATATCACCCAATGCAGTCGGAACACAATCCAAGTATCTAATCTTTTGGGTTGTATTGTTATGACTTGATAATACGTGTAGAGTAATATCTGCGTAGGTAGGTTTTTTGGTATCTCTTTCTAATGGGGATACTTGACCGTCATTCGTAATACGAATCATCCAGTCAAACATTTCACGATACGAGGTCATATTCTCGTCAAGGATAATATCAAAAGATACTTCACTAAACGTTATCTTATCACCTGCAAGAGGTACAGACGTAATCCTACGAACAGGTAATTCTAGTGGAGTTAATTGAGCGCCAGGGTGTGAAACCGCTTGTGCGAAATACTCCAAGTTAGGATATTTCGTTCTGTCAATAACAACACGAAATCCTGTAGGTTGGAGATAGTTTAAATTAGTTGTCAGTTCCTCATTGGATATCTGAACAGTACTGTCTACTGGCATATTAACCTCTTATAGTATATAATACTATTTATAAGAGTTAATGTGTAGAATAATTAGATTTATAATTATTTTCTTTTTGTAATCTTTCGTTTCTAGTGAGTTGGTAGATAACTCGTCCCCAATACTTCTCACCCCACTCAGATTTGCACCTTTGTTGTGCTTTTATTGCATTTGCAATGAGTCTACTATAGTTATGCATTTATAACTCTCCCTTTTCCAATCCATACGATTTCTTCAAACTTCTCTTCAAAAGTTCTTCCGTCAACCGTGAATCCAACAGAATGTAAAGCTTTTAATACATACTTTACTGCTTCCTTTGCGGTATCAAAGATAATAGTGTCCCTTGATTTACCTGTAAGATTTACTTCATATTTCATACTTTCACCTTTCTAAATGTTCTCCTAGATTTGGAGAATTGTTTCATAGGACTCTTAAACCAAATCTCTTCGGTAGTCCCTTCCTTTATATATCCAACCAGTTCTTTCTTCTGATTCAGAATATAGATATGATTGGGAATATTACTTTCCCAATCTGTAGTTTCTTGAAGATATTCCATTACACCACTACCATATCATATGAGTCGATTTTCTCTGCAACCTCAATAGTCTTTCTGAAGTGCATTCTTCTGAAATCTCTAAGTTCTTCGTAGTTTCTTACAACAGGGTCGTACTTAGGTTTCTCAAGACCAATGTAATCGTCTTTAGTTTGGAATTCGTCATAGTTTGCGTAAGGATAGATTGAGAATGTATCCGCATAGTCTTTATGACAGAAGTCTTTCGGTCTGTCATAACCGTTCTTACTTGTTCCTCTGTACCTTACAGTAAACAATCTAGTCATTAAGATTGCTTGAATTTTAGGGTGTTTCCTATATTTCATAGGGATACCCTTATAAAGACCACTTTCATAGTCTGGACATAGATAGTCACTTAATTTTAATGTTTCCATTTTTTCTCCTTTCTTATTTAACATACACTTATTATAACAACAACAACAGGATTTGTCAACCCCTATACTGCAATTTTTTCCCAAGAACCTGCAACACCTATTGCAGAGTTATCACAACCTTGTCCTTCAAAGAACCATTCCATTTCTAAACCTTCAAATGATTGTGCATAGACAGTAGTATTGAATCTAGAACCAACTCTTGCACCTATCTCGTCTACTTCATAGGTTTTAAGTTCAACAAAGGGAAAGTCATTATTAACAACTTTATCAATAACACTTTCATAGGTAATACCATTTTGTTTCCACCTCATAATGTCCATTTCACTTAGATAACTAATATCCATTTTTTCTCCTTTAATATCCATTTTTTCTCCTTTAATATCCATTTTTTCTCCTTTCTTATTTAACATACACTTATTATAACAACAAGAACAACTTTTGTCAATAGGTCTAACAAAATTAGTTAGAGTTTTTTACTTCGTTGATTATTGCGTCAACTTCTGCGTCAGTCAACTCTCTCTTAGAAAGTTTCCACCAAGTATCGTCCATTACAGGAATCTGACCTTCGTCACAACACGCAATACAATCCATTGCATCGTCCCAACCAACTTCGTTGATATCGTCACAATCTTTACCGTTTCCTGCACACTCAAGACAAACACCTTTCGCAGAACACTGAATATCAATAGGGTCAGTTAAGTGATTCTCTTTACAGAAATCTAAGTGGGTCATTTCTCCCATTTCGTTTGTGTTATTCCAACTTGTAAACATAATTTGTTCTCCTTTCTAAATATATACTCTTATTATAACAACAAGAACAACTTTTGTCAATAGTTTTTTTAATTTATTTTTACCTTGACTTTTGTTGTATAGTCGTGTAATATATACAACAATGAAAGATTTAAAGACACCTCTTAGATACCCAGGCGGCAAATCTCGTGCAGTCGAATTTTTATTCAGTGACGAGAATATGCCTATCGACTCTATTCAAGAGTATCGTGAACCATTCCTTGGTGGTGGTTCTTGTGCATTCGCATTCTCTAAGAAGTTTCCTAATGTCCCTGTATGGGTCAATGACAAGTATTATAATCTATATTGTTTTTGGTTAACCGTTCAACAGGAAGGTCAGAACCTTGCAGATAAGTTGCATAGTGTAAAAGACGAACTATCAAGTGCGTCCGACCCACTACAAGCACACCTAGATTATTATCACGTTATGCGTGAAGGACTCAAGAATCCAAAGAATGAGTTTGACATTGCGTGGCAATTCTATATTATGAACCGTTGTTCATTCTCTGGTCTAGGAGAAACTACAGGTTCGTTCAGTAAGGACGCAGTAAGAGATTTATTTAATCATAGATTGATTGCAAGACTACCTAAGTTTGGTCACCTTATGAAGAACTGGAAAATAACCAATGAAGACTATAGTGTAATGTTTGACGATAACCCAGAGGCATTTGTCTTTGCAGACCCACCATATGATATCAAATCATTTATCTATGGTAATAAAGGTGATATGCACGATTCGTTTGACCATAAAGATTTTCACAAAGTGACTGATAACGCAAAGAATCTTATTATGATTACCTACAATTCTAATGAAACTCTACAAAAAGCATATACAGGTTGGGAACAACGTATATGGGATTTGACTTACACTATGCATAGTGGTAAGAAATACAGAGAAGACGAACATAATAGAAAAGAACTTCTGTTATTGAACTACGACACACCTACTCCACCCTCACTAGACGATTTCTTCGGATAAAAAAAAGGGAGTCCGAAGACTCCCTTTAAAGGACAGGTTAACCCTGTTCTTAGTATACAGACTTATGTCAAGATATTTGTAACCTTGAAAATTCTGTAGTACTGGTTAGTCTTTGCAGTTGCAAGACCGTCAGAAGGTGTAGCACCAACGAATGGGTTTGAAGCCATACCGTAACGAGTTTTAAACCCAATACGTGGTTGGAAATCATCTTCACCAACTGCTTTAACCATTTGCAATGGTACGTATGGACAGTAGAATACACCACTATCATACGGATTTTGACCTTTATAACCAACAGTGATGTAATCAGTGTTAGCATATGGGTCGATGTATACACGGATACGTCCGTTTAATACACCAGCAAAAGTATTACCAGTATCGTCAACCTGTAGGTTGTTGCTGATTGCAGGAGAATAATCCAAAGAACCAGCAGCAGCTAATGCAGTAGCAACGTCTGAAGAACAGATAACTACGTTACCTTTTCCACGTCTTGTTTCTTTTGCAATAACATTTGCTTCACGGTCTATCTGAACTGTTAGACCTTTGAATTTCTCAGCAGACCAACGACCATCAGCATCTGAACTTAAGTTAAAGATACCGTTAGCAGTAACGTTAGCTTGTTGAGCACCAGTTTTTGCTTGGCTGTTTACAGTTCTGATAACTTCTCTATTGATTTCTGCAAGGATTTCAGTAGATAGAATGTTAGCAAGTTCTGTTTCAGCGTCAAGACCGTGGATTGCTTTAAGGTCTTGAGCAAGTTCTAGTGTGTACTCAGCTTTTAACGCACGTGACTTAGCAGTAACAGTTTGTCTTTCAATGGTGAAACCCATTTCGTTGAAAGATGAACCGCCTGTACGTCCTAATGCTTCAGCGTCTACAGTTGGCATTCCGCCAGCAGCTAGGTTACTCAAACGAGCACCTTCACTGTCAACACCATTCCAACCAGATGCGTTATCTGAATCGTGAGTTCCAGAAGAATCACCTGAGAATTGTGTTTCTGCTTCGTTGAATAAAGCTTCACGGTTTGAAGTTGAACCACCTTGGTATCTTGACTTCATAGCGAAGATAAGACCTGTTGGGCCGTTCATAGGTTGTACACCACATACATCGTATGCGATTAGGTTAGGCATAGCACGTCTGACCAAGCTGATTAATACTGGGTCAAAGTTATTTACTGAACCTGTTGCGTTAGCAGGAGCAGCAGCGTTTTCACTTAAGAAACCCATAGAAGCAGAACGCTCTTCAGCGATTGCTTTTTCTTGGTTCTCAAGGATAGCGGCAGTTACCGCACGGCGATGATTATCTTTAATCTCGCCAGCAGACTCTTCGTTTAGAACTGGAGCCCACTTTTCAATCAAATTATCGTAAGATTGCATTGTTTACTTCCTTTAATTATCTTTTAGGGGTTTGTTTACGGATAGTTTGGAGGTATTGTTCCATTACAGAAGATACTTCAGTTGTACTGTCTGCGTCTTCTACAATTTCTTCTACTTCGTCACTTCCAACTATTTGTTTTTTAAAGTATGACTCTTTGACTGTCTTAACTTTGTCAGCGAATTGTTCTTCACTTTCAAAATCAATATCTTCAACGAGTGACTTTAATTTCTCAACTTGAGTTTCTGCAAGGTCACCTGACGCTTCACGAATAATCGTTTCACGTTTGTAAACTTCCAGTTCCTCAGTAGTGTCTAGAACTTTCTGAGTAGTTTCGTTGAGTTTAGTCTCAAGTTCTTCTACAGATTCAGCAAGTTCGTCAACTAGGTCAACCTTGGACTCAGGAACGTCAATGTAAGATTCTACGAATAGGTCTTTCATTTTGTCCATAAAAGTCTCAGCAATTTCAGTACGTAAACCGTTCTGGATTGCTACTTGATTTTCTTCCATCCAAGTTTCAACTACATAGTTAAGGTAGCTATCTACTTTTTCTACAAGTTCAGCTTTAGTTGAAGATACTTCTTCATCTAACTCTTCCTTGTACTGTTTCTCAAGTCTATCAACTTCTTCTGATAGTTTTGATTTTACAGCTGTTTCAAACAATATTGCAGTTTTAGCTTTAAACTCATCACTGAGTGTTGCTTCAGACTCAACTAGTGCGTCTAATTCAGCAGAAGTATCAACTTGTGTTTCCACGAGTTCGTCATTCTCTTCCATATCTACTGATTCATTGTAACTGGCATAAAGTTTATTCATCTCTGTTTTAGACATTTTCAACATTTTGTCAGTCATTGCACTAATCATACCTGCTTTAGTTTTTGGAACAGGAGATTTTTTTACTGCTTTTGCTGCCTTATCTACAGACGCAATTGACTCTTCTTCGTCAGTTGCATTTGCATCAGGTTTCCCTTTAGGCATTGGAGCAGTACTTTCGTCTACGAGAGTTTCTTCCACTATTTCATCGTTAATAGATTCATTGTGGAGTTCAACCTCTTGTTTTACTTCTTCGGTCATGTTTGTCTCCTTACATGCTAGATTTGATTAACGAGAGGAAATTTTTAAACTCACGTACACTTGTCTCATACAAGACAGGTTTCGGAGCGGTTTTAATTTCAGTCTCCATTTCTTCAATTACTTGAGGTTTAAGAACACCGTTATTCCAAACCCAATCTACACCTTCCATTATACCATTAACAAATGCTTCTGGTGCCGATGGGTCTTGTACTATGTCAACAGTACTAAGAATAAAGTCGTCTTTGACGTACATAGCGCCATTCTTTTGCTCAAGACTACCCATACCACGAGTTGACACTCCTAGTTGGACACCACCATCAAGTAGACCTTTAACAATCTTACCCATTGGTGTTTCCAATATTTGTGCCTTTCCGACCACATCATTTCCCTGAAATTTCAGTTCAGTGATAAGGTGCGAAACTTTGTCTAAGTTAACTGTCGGCCCTTCAGGGTGGTTGAGTTCCCCTACTGCCCGTTTCTTAGAAACTTGTTCTTGGTCATATTTTGCTACCGCTTTTTCCATAATGGATTTAGGGTAGATACGACCATTTCTGTTCTTTTTGTCTGCTTGTGCGAAAACGCCTTCAATGATGTAGTTCTTCTCACCATTTTCTTTCTTCTCAATTAAACACTTGAGAGAATCGTTTTCTGTAAATTCTGTAATTAACTTCATTAGGTTAATTCCTTTATAACTTTTTGTGCAGACCTTTCTGCGTCCTTTTGTGATTTGAAGGCATCTAATTTATCGCCATCAACATATGCCACAAAAGGAAGGTTTCCCTTCTTCTGTTTGTATATCTCTACGGATATACGTTTAATCTTCTTATTGTATACTAGTTCACCTTGGTCAAGTTTCTTAAGTTCTTGAATAGATTCTAGTATTTGTCTATAAGTTTTCATAATAGTATTATTTATACAAATTAATATTTACGGAGTACATATGTTAAAAAAATCTATCCCATATTTCCTTAAAATCGTCTGGTTTTTCAAAATAATCCCACATATTATCAACTGGATGTGGTATTTTTCTCATTACTGGACGTTCTAAGGGGTCTAAACTATCGTCTAACTTATCACTTAGTCGGACAATTGAGTGACTATCTTCCGCTAATTCTTCGTATGATATCCATTTATCAGTTGTTTCTTCGCAATTATTGTTATATCTTACTAACGAATCATACCAGATTGGGAAGAAATCGTGAGCAAACTTATCAAAGTTTCCTACTAATGTCTTTCTTTTATTGCTTATATAATCCGCAGATTCTTTATTATGTGCGTGAAACATATTTACATCGTTAATCGCTACACATAAAGCGGTTGACATAAACCACTTTAACTTATCTTTACGGTATAAGGATATTACTTCCCACCCTTCATTTTTCAACTCAGATACGTGTGCATACTCTTTTTCATTCCAAATATTTGAAATAGTAAAGGGTAATTTATTAGTTTTTAACTCTTCACTAATATCCTCATAGTTAGAACCAAAAGGATGTTCCGTACCATAATGGTCTAAAGATAATCCTGCAAAAGGTTCTATGGGATTCTTAATATGAGTATAGCAGTCTGGAGTGTCTAAATTATTCATTAGACCATAAACCTGCATATAACAATTACCCCAAAGAGGTTTCCAAGATTCATCTTGTTTAACCAAGTTGTCCATAATAATATTGTGAGCGAAGTACGAACCTGTCCTCGCCATCGTATTTAATATAATCAATGTCTTAGTTTTCTTCTGAGTCTTCTTCGGTGTCTTCTTCGTATTCCACTTCATCGTGGTCTGAGATTTCTACATTTTCTAAATCTTCAACTTCTGGCAACGTGTCCTCTTCGTCTCCGATTATACCTTCTTCGTCATCTAAAAGGTCTTCGTCAGCGTCATTAAAGATTGCTTGTGCAGTCGCAATACGTTGTGCTTCTAGTGCGTCTGCCATTTTATCCGTGACAATACTATGGAATGAACCTTCTGCTTTGTTAAGGTCACCTGTAGTAATCTGATTGATAAGTTCTGCAACCGCAGTAGGTTCTTCGGTCTGAACTTCTTGATTATCTAATTCACTCATTGTTTATTCCTCGTCTTGGTCTTGAACAGAGTTTTCTGCTTCGACCTGTTGTTTCATTTCTTCAATGTCTTCGTCAGACATCATCATTACGTTTTTCATTGCCCACTCACGTGAGAAATATTCACCAACATACTGAGATATTTGGTCTAAAGTTTGCAGTCTATTTTGTAATATTTCTGAGTCCTTTAGTTCAGTAAAGTGGTTATCTTTTTGGAAGTCTACAGTAATTGCATTCTTCCACTCTTCCCAATCCTGTTCAGTAATAATACCTTTAAGGATAAGTTGTTTCTTGAGAATACCAGTAAACAACATTGAGAATCTTCTACGTAGACGGTCAATAAACTTCTGGAACTTAACTTCGTCCCTAGAAATCTCTGTTGACCTACCTAGTGTAAATTGTGCTTCTTGTTCCAGACGATTGACTGGTACGTTCAATGAACGATACAATCTCTTCTGGAAGTATAAAATATCGTCAATCTGACCAAGGTTCTCACCGCCTGGCAGAGTAGTAATCTCTGTTCCTCTACCACCCTCTCTACGAGGTAACCAGAAGTCTTCCAACATTGACATATGTTTACGGTCATCTTTAAGTTGACCAGTACTTGAATCATATACAATCTTGTTTCTATAACGAGACATAATGTCACGCATATAGGTTTCTGATTTATTACGTGGCATATTACCCACGTCAATATAGAATATTCTACGTTCTGGGGCACGAGCAAGACGATAGATGACCAAAGAGTCTTCTAACATTCTTAATTGGTTAATTGGTTTTAGTGCCTTATGTAAATAGGATACAACCTGTCTCTTACTAGGGTCTAATAGACCACTAGACACATATGATACTGAATCTGGAGAAAGTCTTACACCTTGATTAGTTCCTGCTTTCTCTTGATAGATATAAAATTCTGAGACCTTCTCAACAATCTTTGCACCTGTTATTGGGTCTTTCTTGTGTTTTATTTCTTTTACTTTACGAATCTTAGCAGCATCAATTGTTCTAATTTCTTGGATACCTGCTTTAAGATTTGATTCATTAACTACGAGGTGGTGATAAACACGACCATCAACATAGAATGAACGGAATATGTCATGACCTAAATCAGTGAATTTCAACATACCATAAATGTTGTTGAATTCTTCAATCATTTGTTTTTTGATATTATCTGGTGCTTCTACTTTATCCAGATTAATTTCGCACGAGGTATCCATCTCTCCACCAACGATAGATTCATTGACGATATCCTCAATAGCAGCGTCTACTTCAGGGTGTGACGCAACACCACGATATTTGATAATTAATTGTTGATTATCTTTTGCCTGACTTCCTTCCATGTCAATATATTGACCATAGTGAGAACCAGACGCAGTAACGTATCCTGCTCCGTCTTCATCGGTAGGAGCAACTATAGATTTTAGTTTGTCTTTTTCTTTTGGTTTTTGGTCTGACGCTCTCTTGAGTTCAAACCCAAATAGTTTAAGAATACTATTATCTTGTTCTGCCATTTATGTTCCTCATAATAAAGAGGCAAGGGATAATTCCCTTACCTCTCTATATATAACTAGATTAACTAGTTGTGTTAGATTCCCAGTATTGAATCTGGAACTCAACTGTAAACTCTTCAATAGTGTCTACAGTCTCATAACTTACATCGATTGGTGCAACGTTAGTTGGGAAACAACCACGGAAGTTATAAGTTTTAAGAGTTTCACCATCTCTATCTAATTGTTCAACTATCAAGTCTGCTTGATAATCAATAGGGTTAGTTAAACCAGTATTAGCACTATGTGCATTGATACCGTTCATCCAACGTTCCATAGAATCACGGATTGTGAAATCCGTATCATTAATGATGGTTACAGTCCAAGGTTCAAAAGTCCTGTCACCAGCTACTTTTAACTGACGACCACGGAAAGGTACATCTACAAAGTTCATTATTGAGCCTGGCAACTGAGCAGTCTTACAAAGGAAAGACGTAAGTTCTACGTCTCCCCCTGCATAGCCTGGAAAGTTGACAGTCGCTTTAAACAGATTAGGACGAGCACCGCCCCCTCTGAGTTTTGACTTAAAGTCGTCTACGCCTAATATTGCCATTTTTCCTTACTCCTTATACTGTGCCAACTACTTCTTCAAACTCAACACCAGTTCTAACTGCAACAAAATTCAATGTTACGAAGTTAATAGAACGGGCAGGTTTGATGAAGATAGATGCGATGAATTCATTACGGTCAACCACAGCAGCAGTGTTATTCGTAGCGTCACAGACAACACGGAAGTCCGTGATACCTCTTCGACCTTGAATTTCACGAAGAAACGGTTCTACAATGTTTACGAACTCGGCACGAGTAAACTCGTCATTGAATTCAAACATTACATTACGTCCTGCAATTGCAATTGCTCTTTCAATTCCAAGGAACAATCTACGAACATTGATTCTGTCAAACGCAGAAGGTCTTGATTCGTTAGTTTTGTCACCAAAGAGCATAATGCCTTCGCCTGGAATGTTTGCAATTGGGTTGATACCAGCCTTATATAATGTATCTCTTTCTGCTTTAGTCGGAGATAGAATGATGTCAGTAATACCAACATATCTACCACGTCTAGAACCAGCAGGAGAGAACCAAGGTGCTGCTACTAAGTCAGTAGCTGCCATTAATCCAGCTGTTGAGGAGTTAGCAGGAATCTTGATGTATTTGTCATTATACTTGTCAAATACTTTCAAGTAGTTGTTATCCTGTATTAGATACGAAGACTTCGTGTAAGTGTTATTACAAGCTAGGACACCAGTATTAGTGCCTACAGTAATTACAGCGTTACGTGAAGGTGATGCGACAGCAACACAATCTTTACGAGTTGTGCCTGCAATACCTACTAAATCATTTACGACAGTAGTTGCAGTTGCGTCTGCAATAGATTCTGGAGCAATTAAGAAATCTACTTCAATGTTGTCCTTATCTTCAAATTTATCGAAACCACGAAGTACATCGTCAGTTCCTAATGAAGAAGAGGTCACACCAGAAGCAAATGACCAAGTGCTTTGAGTTGCACTGAAGTTTTGTCCAGTTGCAAAGTTCTCACCAGAAGTTGTAGCGTTGTTGCCCCAGTTAGAACCTACAAAGTCACTCAGACTATCTGAGTCACCAGTATGGAAGTCACCAGAGTATACCCAATTAGAACGATTCTTAAGAACGTCTTTATAGTAGTTTGAAGTTCCGTCACTCGCTTTTGCGTTTTTAGCAACAGACAAGAATGGGAATGTTTCAAGAATTGTTCCAGCAGTACCAGAAATTTCACCGTCTTCGTCAATGACTGCAACGTGAATTTCGTCATTAGACCCACCAAGGTCTGATACGAATTTAGATGTGCCTGGGGCAGCATCAAATTCAGATTTATATGCCCAATTGTCAAAGTTCAATGAAGAACCACTTGCACTGTCAGTTCCGATAACGGATACTTTCAATGAGTTACCAATTGTGCCTGGGTACTTGGCAATAAACGCACCGTCAGAACTATCAAGAGATAAGTTCTCAAATGCGTCTAAGTTGTTGATTGCTTGTGCAGTCAAACTACCTAGGGATGAATGGTTAGCAACAGCGTTAACGCCATCACTATCCTGCTCACGTACAACATACAGTGAGTTTGAGTATTTTAAAAAATAAGCAGCAGAATGGAAATCTACCGTATTTTCATTGGTTGGTGCTGAGAAGGTACTTACTAGTCCAGATTCGTCTGAGACCAGAGTCGCAACTCCGACAGGCCCCCAACCGAAATTCCCCACGAATGCACCAGTAGAAGTTTGAACGTTAGGCACTACGCCCGTCAGGTCAATTTCTTTTACTGTTACAGCAGGAGAAGCAGAGGGTGTAAAAAGAGCCATAACTTTTTTCCTTTAATATTAATTATAAGTTTTCATAATACGGTAATGTTCACATACCTTTATTTATACATTACCAATCTTCTACGCCTATATCTACACCTTCAAAGGTGTGCCATCCCATAGATTTTTGTTGTTCTTCCTCTCTAACTTGGTCTAAACCGTCATCAATAAACCCTACAGGAGGTACATCGTCTTCAATTTCTTTCATTTTCTTTGCAAACATCATTTCTTTTAGATTGATATCTGTCATATCTGCAAAGAATTGAGACGATACAAAGTATCCAAATAGGACTAAATTCATCATTAAATCGTCATGATTACCGTCAGACGCTTCATAAGATTGACCTTTAGAGACAAAAGTAGATATCTCCATAATAGTATTCTCATCAACAATCTGTAGTTTTTGGTTTTCTAAGATATCTTTGATTGCAGAACAACCAAGTCGTTTCACTTTACGATTCATTTCAATACCAATACGGTCTGCTTTAATTGCAGATTCCATATGGATATTATCATATTCTAAGTCTTGATACAATCCATTACAAACTAAAGTCCCTTGGTCATTAGATTCAATTACGACATATGCCTCGTTATAGACTTTTGCGTACTTATATATAATATTAGGCAAGAGTATTGGAGATATAGTATTATTGCGATAGATAGCAACCTGTTTAAAGGGTCTTACGCTGATATCAATTACCGTTGCGGTAGAATAATCCTGACCTCTTCCCTTTGATACGTCTACAGTCATGATATAATCGTGGTCTTTGTTTGGACGGTCATATATTAATAAGTCGCCACCCTCAAGAACTTCTTTTGGGTTAGACGCTCTAAATGATAATAATGTTTCGGCATTGATTAGGGTATCCCCTGTCCCATAAAAAGTGTTTCCAAACTCTTGGTCAAACTGTAATTGAGACGTATTCGCAATTGTTTGTGATTTCCACTTCTCGTCTCTGCCTGGCACGTCCCACCAGTTAACAGTAAAAGGAACAAACTCATTTACCTTCTGAACTGCACCTTCCCATATCTTATGGAAAGTATTACCAATACCGTTTGCGGTAGAAGTAATAATAACTTTGGTATCTTTACCTGCGGAGATAACTGGATAGGTAGAAGTATAGAACTCGTTTGCACGTTCAACAAAAGCAAACTCGTCAAGGAATAGTAAGTTAACAGACATACCACGAATAGAACTACCAGAGGTTGCACTTGCAATAATTCTACTATTATTACTAAACTCAATAGAACCTTTGTTAAGTGCTTTACAGCCTGGCTGTAAAAAGAATGGTAAGTTCTCTAACATAAGAGTGATACGTGCTAACATTTCTCTTGCAGTCGCACCTTTGTTAGCAAGTACAGCAATAGTTTTCTCACTATGAAAACAAGCATACCAAATAATATATCCTACCGAACTAATAGATTTACCAGATTGACGACACGCAAGAACAATAGAGAATCTATTATTATTGAAGTGGTTAAACATTTTTTCTTGATAAGGATAAAGATTAAAAGGAACTAATCCTTCATCAAGAGAGATAACTTTGAGGTATTTCTTACAGAAATATGTAGGGTCTTTAGAACACTTTAAGTATTCTTTAACCTCTTCTTCGGTAAAATTGTGTTGAACTCCATCACGCTTGACATTGATATTGCCAAGATAATGGTCATTCGTCTGTTGGTTCTGCATCTATAACTACATTCTTTTCATTCTGTATAAGTCGCTGTAAGTCTGTAGTAGTTCCTACAAATAGATTGTTTGTAGTATTACCCAGTTGTTTGGGGTCGTCTTCTTTGTTTATGTCTTTGTTTTTCTTATTCAAATCCATAAGTTTATCATTTACGTCTGCCATGTTTTTCATCATAGTAGATAATACTTCAAACGCACGAGGGTGTTCACTCTCTCTTGCGACTTCAATCATTAGTTCCATACTCTCTTTACCCTTCTCTAGTATTTCATAGTAGGTGTCACGAGAGTATTCATAATCATCTTTAATTCTTTTTTCTTCACTCATTATACTGCACTATCCAAATCGGTTTCTATAAATCCATAGTCACTGTCAGCACTTACAGACGTGGGGTCAGGAGTTATCTGTAAGGTCTTAATATACACATCACTATCAGCTAGTCCTGCGTCTTGTAAGAATAAGTTATTACGCACATCACGAATAATAGATTTATTGCCTTCTGGCCCGTATAGGGCAATCTTCATTTCAAAGTCTAAAGTATATATAATCGTTCTACGTTGTTCTACCGCACCTTCAAAATCGTCTGAGAATGCAACACTTGATAATGTGATAGGGACATCTTCGGTCAATGTGTCTATATCAGAGAAAGGTTTGATTGTCAAAGTATATTGTGGTGCAAAGTATGGTAGAATCTGTTCTACAATTTGTAATGCGTCATCTTGTGACTTTGCATATATGTTCAACTGAAATGAAATAGTATATGGTGTTGAAGTATAAAGTTGTCTTCTAGATGTAACACTATTTTCTACTACAGTTGATATGTTGTTTGTCTTAGGTAATTGTCTGGTTGCGTCATATTGCATATTCGTAATCTCGAAGGACATACGAGGCAACTTGATTGCGACCCTACGTTCTGCATCTTCACCACTATTCATCGCTTGTAATCTAGAGATAAAGTTTCTCTTAGGTGCATAAGATAATGGAACTTTTACTTGAGAGATAGTTTCACCAGAACTGTTCTGTCTTAGAACATACAAGTTATTAAACATAGAACCAAATACGGATACCGCAGTTCTTACTCTCTTATGATAAAACCAAGTACCAAACATTATTGTATATCTCCGAACGGATTACTTTCAGAGAAGTCTAAGAAGTCTGATTCAAAGTCATCAAAGATAGTATTTTGTGCGTCTGCTTGTATTTTCTGAAGTTCTTGTACAAACGTTGGAGAAGCTTTCGCACCAGACGTTTGACCAATAACTTGAGTTACTGTACCAAAAGTATGGAACTTACCATCAGAAGCACCAACGTGTGCAAGTTGTAGAACTTTATCTGAATCAGACCAATCAACAATTTCACCTTTCATAGTATAATCACCAAATACTTGATGTACAGTTTCACCGAGGTCATATCCTGCCGCTGAATCCATAGTCAGTTCAACTTGATATGCAGATTCTACTTCAACCTTTTGTATTGCGTCAATACCAGTATCAAAGTCTTCGTCATTGTATTCAAACAATTCACATTGCATACGGAATGTAGGAAGATTTTGTAATTGATAGAACGGAGTTTCGGTCTCTACCCTACGAATTTCAAATATAGATTGGGATAGTGTTAGATAGATTAGGTCTCCTTCACGAGGACGGAAATTCTTTTCTGCAAGACGAGAACCTACAAGATTCTTCCATCTCTTTCTGGAAACAATAAAGTTTGCTTGGTCTCTGAGTTCAATACCAAATTTAGTAAATAGGTCACCCTCACCTTCAAACGCTTCGGTGTTCTCAATATACATTTCCACTTTATAAGAAGAACCGAAACGTGACGGAACATCATCAAGAAAGACATTATCTTTATTGATTATTTCTCGTGGAAGGTAGTATACATCCTGTCCATACATTTTGAGTCCTTCAATAATGATGTCCTCATATAATGATTGTTCAGAACGAACTCCTTGTTTGAAATATGGATTCGTTGCCATTTAATTATCCCATAAAGAAATCTGGTGGTATATCATACTCGTTATAGATTCTTTGTCTAATCACTTCTATTTCTTGTCTTGCGTCTTCTAGTATTTGTCTACCATTCAATGTAACACCGCCTGGCAATACCATTCCTTCAAATTTAATAAGGTTTTGTCCCCATTGTTCTTTAATAAGTGCAGTTGCATATTCCTTTAAGAAGATATTATTATATATTTTACCATTGTTATTTGCATCAGTTGTGAAATACATTTCCATTAGAATCTTATCACCTACTTGTAAATCACCTTTAGTTCCAGAAATATCTCCGAAGATATTTAAGGTGTTGCCTGCACGAGTAAACTGAATTTGAGGAGTTCCTGTTAGTTTCATATCAATAGTAGAAAGATACTGTTGCATTTGTTCATAGTATGCAAGGTCTCCAATACCAGTATTTAAATCCCACATATCGTTGAGACGCATTTGATATTTAACGTCAAAGAAGTTAACACCACTTACTTGGTCATCAACAGGAAATACACGAACAACATTTAGAATATTATTGGGGTCTGAGATACCTTGTATGGTATCAATATCAAAGTCAATATACCCACGGTCAATAATAAGTTGTGTCATTTCCATTGGAACATATGCACGGAAACTACCTTCTGCACCATATTCACCAAACAATTGTAATGCGTCATTTACACGGTCATCAATCTGTTCGTCATCAACATTGATTTCGATAACAGGGTGTCCTAGTCTACGTAGACAATAGTCTATAAATTCACTTCTGGTTGCTATTCTTGTATATGCCATTTATCTATTTATCCTTAGTTTAACAACGTGCCTGCGTTGTTATATACATTAATTCTATAGTGAGCACCTTCTTGACCGTCAAGTAGGTCAGCGTTTAATCCACTTGAAGCACCGTCTACAGTCTTAATTGCGGTTAGAAGTTCACTTGCAGTAGAATATGTCTCACTAAATGAGATAACACCAGTAGTATTATTATACGCTATGTCACCAGTTGCGGAGATAAGTCCTCTAACTTGTGCGTCAGTTCTTTGTGTAAATGATACTACACCAGTAGTAGAGTTATATGCAAGGTCACCACCTGCACTAATCTTACCACGAATCTCTGCGTCACTCGGCCCAGTATATGTGATTACACCAGTGCCAGAGTTATAAGAAGCAGAACCAGCTCCACCTGCGTCTGTTAGAGAGATTGAACCTCTTGCATCAGCAGTAGTAAACTTAGTTACACTAAATTGACCAGTACCACTATTATATGCAAGGTCTCCACCTGCGGAGAACATTGCACGAATCTCTGCACTTGTATGTTGTGCAGAATCAGTAAATGAGAATTGACCAGTTCCAGAGTTATAACTTAAATCACCACCAGCAGAGAATAATCCTCTAATCTGAGCAGGACTTCTATCCGATTCAGTAAAGGACATTACACCAGTTGATGCATTATAACTTAGGTCTCCACCTGCACTAATAGCACTTCTTGCTCTTGCGGTTGTGTGATAGAGATTAGTATTCTCTGTCAAGTCCGCAGTAGTGAATGGGTCAAGTGTAATTACGTCAGTAAAATTACCAGTAGACGTATTGATTGTTAATGTTCCACCAGTACTATCAAAGTCTACACCAGTAATACCAGATACACCAACTGTTCCAACACTATCAACAAAACCATTTGCGTCAACAGTTATAACAGGAATTGCAGTATTTGAACCATAAGTTCCTGCACTTACTGTAGTTTGTGCGTCACGATTTACTTCACCAGTAAATGTTCCACCTGCAAAGTTACCACTCGCATCACGAGCAATAATTGCAGAAGCAGTATTTGCACTTGTGGCAGTGGTTGCAGAGTTCTGAACTTTACCTGCGGTACTAATAGTTGCAAGTTTACTATCAGCAATATTAGCACTTGCATTAATATCTGCGTTTACGATACTGCCTGGGTTGTATGCAGTTGTAAGTGTTACGTTACCTGTTCCGTCAAAGGATACCGCACTTGCAGTAATATCACCTGTTAAGGAGAAGTCTCTACCAGTTGCAAGAGCAGAAGCAGTTTGAGCATTACCTGTTACCGCACCAATCAGACTACCTTCAAACGTATCTGCAACTAGAGTCGCAAGACTAAATGAAGAGTCAGCGGCATTAATTGTTCCTGTAGGTGTTGAGTCATACTCGTCAATGATTTTCCACTTTTCGTCAGTGACATCAAACCATAGACCCATATGGGTATAACCGACACCACTTGTACCAGTGTTTCGGTTTGTGAAGAAACCAGTATCTACATTAACAGGAGAAGCAGTACCAGACCATCTATCACCACTATCGTGACCTGTAGTCGCACCAAACTCAACCGAGATATTATCGGCAGAGTGAATAAGTTGTGGGTCACCAGTAATATTCTGTTTTGTAAGAATAGGAGATGTAAACGCACTATCTGTTCCAAGTGCAACAGCAAAGGTATCTACACCACTTGCACCAGTTCCTACACCATCAATTCTTACATAGTAAGTTTGTGCAGTAGTTCCTGTAAAGTGACCTGCAAAGAAGGCATCGTCAAGACCAGTACCAGTAAAGACTGTTCCTGCTTCACCAATCGCATCACCTTCGTTAAGACGATAGATTGGAGAACCCTGAGTTACATTAGATGTACCTACAGTGGTCTGACTACCTAAAATTGTTAAGTTACCGTCAACCTGTAAGTCTGTACCAATGTGTGCTGAAGTTTGAACACGGAAAGAACGAACCGAGTGGTTCTGTTGATTGACAAGTAAAATACCGTTATCTGAATCACCAGTTTTAACAACCCAACCCAAACACATAGGGAAGTTTGGATATGTCGGAGATGCATTCTGGTGTGAACCAGGCGTAGTCACGGATACGAAGAAGTTCGTTCCGTCACTCAAGTGTGCAGTATTAACATTAGTCAACTGACCAGCAATCAAACAGTGACCATAAGAGTTGTTTGAAATATCTTGAGCAGCAATACCTTGAGCGTTATATGCGTTTACGTCTGTTGCGTCTGCAAGACCAACAGTCGGAACGTCAATAATACCTGAAGTATAGTTACCACTAAAGTATAATGCATTACCTTTCTTAATGGTTGCACCAGTATTGTTAAATACACGTTGGTGTTCTTGAGTACCAACCTCGTGAACCATTCCAGTAATATCATCATTATAGTTTAGTGTCTTATGTTTGTTATCGTAGTATAATAGACCTTCACTATATGGTTGATGTGAATCAAAAGTACTTGTATCAAACTGAACGTGTAAAAGTGAAGCAGAGTCAGCTACTATTTGTGATGTTTTAAGTTTATTCTCAACACGTAGGTCATCAAAATGTTCACTTTGTGGGTCAACAAGGATTACACCGTTGTTTGCATCAACAGTTAAAACACGACCAATATGGAAAGGATAACCAGTATCAACTGTTACAGGTGTTTCTGTTACCACACCTGCGGAGTCTGGAGATAGGAATAGAACATTACCTGCTGTCATTCCACTAGTGTTTACGTCACGAACTAGACCATATCTTGTTACCCAACCGTGAGCACCATCAGGAATGTCCATAGTCGCAAGACCAGTCGCTTGACCAGTTGACGATGTGTTTGCACGTGCAAGAGATACTTGTGGGTGTTTACCGTGTGCAGTTCCAGAAATATAGACTGCATCACCATTGTCAATCTGAGCACCAGTTAAGTTATGGACATATAAGAATATCTCTTGTCCAATATTAAGAGTTACGTCAGGATTCGGATTGTTCTGAGTATCCATAACAACAGACAAACCTTTTTGGTGGTCTGAGTCAAAGAATACTGTTCCTGCGGTATTTGAATGTCTTGATGTTAAAACATTAAAGTTGATTCCATCAACAACCGCAGAGTCTAATGTGGTCTTCGCAAAGGTTACGTTATCAGTAGTTCCTACAGGTTGACCAATAGAAATTGTTCCACCTGCATTGATAGTAACACCAGAACCACCATTGAAATGCGCTCTTACTTCTGTCGCACTCGGCCCTGTATAGGTAAAGACACCTGAACCACTGTCATAGGTAAGTGAACCGTCACCACCTGCGTCATTGACTAAGAGAGACGCTTTTGCATCACTGTCTGCTCTTGATGTAGTATAATAGAGGTTAGACCCTTCTGATAAGTCTGAAGTAGAGTTTGCAACAAACTTCGCATCAATATCACTATCTACACGAGATTTTACGTAATAGAGATTTGTTCCTTCAGAAACATCTGAAGTGGATTTGGTTGCAAGTCTAGTATCAAAGTCTGTATTACTACGTGCAGTAGTATAATATAAATTAGACCCTTCTGTCAAGTCTGTTGTAGATTTAATTCCAAATCTAACATCAAAAGCACTATCATCACGTGATTGTGTATAGTATAAATTAGACCCTTCTGCAAGATTTGTGGTTGTCTTGGTTGCAAGTCTTGTATCAAAATCAGTATTCGCTCTTGCAGTCGTATAATACAGATTACTACCTTCAGTGATATCTGAAGTAGTATTTGCAAGAGTTGTAAACGAAAGGTTGCCAATACTCGCACTATCTGATATAATATTAGTAATCGTACCAGTAGTAGTTGTGAGGGTAGTAATACCTGCACTATCAATTTGTGATGTCAGTCTAGTTAAGAAGTCACTATCAAAATTTGCTTGAGAGTAGACGTTCTCAACATCAATTGAGAATACACCAGTAGAAGAATCGTAGGATAGGTCACCTGTTGCACTAAAGTGTGCCCTTACCTCAGATGAACTCGGCCCTGTATAAGTGAATACACCTGTTGAACTATCGTATGATAATGAACCATCACCACCAGTATCGTTTACTAGTAAAGACGCTTTTGCGTCACTATCTGCACGAGCAGAGGTATAAAATAGATTAGTTGAACCTTCTGCAATATCGTCTAGGTCTTTAGTTGCAAGTTGAGCGTCCCATCTTGCAGTTGTATAATAGAGATTGGTTGACCCTTCGCTGAGTTTATCTGTATCAGCAGAGTCTAAGTTTCTATCAAAATCACTATCTACACGTGCTTGTGTATAATAGAGATTTGTCCCTTCGGTTAAATTTGTAGTTGTATATGGGTCTAAAGTAATTGTTGTGAGGAATGTATTTCCGTCAGCAGTATTAATAGAGATATTTCCGTTTGCAGAATCAAACGAGAATGATGATACAGCTGCAACATCTACAGTAGTTGCACTATCTAATTGACCTTGGTCATTGACTCTGAATACTGGAATTTTTGTGCTAGAACCATATGTGCCACCAACAACATTAGTATTAGTAATAGAAATGGTATCGTTTGCACTATCGTATGTGATTCCTGTTCCACCGTCAAGGGCAGCACCTAAATCAGAATCAAAGTTAGACTTTGTATAAACCTGTTCTACATCAAAGGTAAAGTTACCTGTTGCAGAATCATAAGTTAAGTCTCCACCAGAACTAAACATTCCACGGATAGTTTGGGTAGATGTAGTATCACCCAATGCGGAATCAAATCTCGCACGAGTATAATACAGGTTAGTCCCTTCAACTAAATTAGTTGTAGTATATGGGTCAAGAGTTGCAGTAGTGACAAACGAAGCACCATCAGCAGTTCCGATAGTTAGATTACCATTAGAAGAATCAAAAGCAAACGAGGTTACACCTGCAACCGCAACTGTTCCTGCACTGTCAAGTTGTCCTTGTGCATTTACAGTAAAGACTGGTATTTGACTTGCAGAACCATATGTTCCTGCACTAACTCCTGTATTAGTAATAGAGATAGTATCTGAGGCAGAATCATAAGTAATACCTGTTCCACCATCTAGAGCGTCACCAAGGTCACTATCAAAGTTTGCTTTAGTATATACTTGTTCTACATCAAAAGAGAATGTTCCTGTTGAGCTATCATAAGATAAGTCACCAGAAGAAGCAAAGTATCCACGAATAGACGCAATAGAAGTTGCATCACCTAGTGCAGAGTCAAATCTTGCACGAGTATAGTAGAGATTACCACCTTCGGTAATATCACTTGTAGTATTTGTAAGAGTAGTAAAAGTTAAATTTCTTATACTTGCACTATCAAAGGTTGCATTCGTACCAGTAAGAGTTGTATTGGTCAGAGTTGTAATATCACCAGTAGTGATATTTGCAGTAGCAATACTTGCATTATTTGATGTTAAATTAAAAACTTGTTGTAGAGTTGTAGTATCTGAATCAAGTAGTCTATGCCATTCACCTGCGTGAGCAAAATATCCACGACCAGTTGCGTGAACGTGAGCATACATACCGTGATAAACAGAAGCACTAGGAAGGTCACCCTCTGTAGAGTAAACATTACCATAAAGAAGTTTACCAGTTGTTTCTAAATCTTTATCACCTAATGTCCAACGACCAACACCTTCGTCCCATAGGAACGATACGTTTGCTAGGTCACCACGTTCAATCTCAATACCACCATTCTCTGAAGGTGTTCCTGTTGCATTTGAATTAAGAACAATAGTATTGTCTGCAAGTTGAATAGTTTCGGTGTTTACTACTGTTTCTGTACCTGTAACGGTTAGATTACCGTCAAGTACAGTATTACCTGTAACTCTAAGAGTACCAATGTTAGCACTATCAAGAGTCGCTTGACTTCCTATTAGATTTGTGTTTACAAGATTAGGAATGGTTGCACTATCAATAGTCGCACCATTGTTTATGGTTAGACCTTGATGGAATGTTTCACTAACGTCTGTTCTTGCGATATCAGAATCATTAAATGTAAATAGACCAGTTTCACTATTAAAACTTAGAATATCTGTATTATTACTGGTAAGAGAAATATTTAGTGAAGTCTTAGTGTTATCATTTGTATCAACAATTACAAACTCACCATTACTATCTTTTAATTGTAGTGTTCCAAGAGTAATTGTATTACCAGTAAGATACAGGTCTTTCCATTTTTGGTTTATTGTACCAAGACTACGTACTCCATCGGAATCTGGAATAAAGTCACCTGCAAAATTCTCGTTATTAAAACTAAAATTATATGCACCTTGACTACTATCATATGTGACATTAATGAACGCATCATTTTTAAGTTTAGTTATTTCATACTTATCTGTTGAACTTCTGTAAGCAAGAATTGAACCGTCAGATTCTACTTCGCTAGATACGTCAACACCAGCTAGATTATCAATAGAAAAAGAACCAGAAGTCACCCTTTTAATAGGTGTTCCGACTACAATTTTCTTTATGTAAATCTTCTCAGACATTAAAATTTCCTTTATTTGGTGACCGAAGGTGAAACTTCAATCTGTCCCTCAAGGACTCTTTGAACTATAGTATTTGAATCACTATCTACATAAGATACTTCTACGTCATAGACGTAACGACCACGAGTTTTTAACGCATCGGTTTGGGTATTGGTCAATGACAAATTAATAATGCCATCTTCTGGAGGGGTTATTACGGCAGCATTAAAGGAGACCGTATCTGGGTCACCAGCTGAATCAGCGTAGTTTCTTTTCATCTTCGCTGCTATAGACCTATTGGTCAAATTAAATGCACTACCACTATCGTGAATTAGATGTATTTCGATTGCTACATCTGTTCCTTGTAAAATAGTAATATCTTCGTAATTTGGAATCATCGTGGAATACCCATATAAAACAGTTTCTTCTGTCTTTATTTATAAGGATTCCATCGTCTAGTGGACTAGAATTCGGACATTATTTCCTCAATTACGTCATCTTGAAGTCCTAGAGACATATCACTACGGTCAAAGATATAGGATACCGTGATTCTCCAACAGTCAGTTTCGGCAGCGTGATAGACTCTTTTATACCAAGGTTCGTGATATGCACCAAAATATCCTGCTTTACATTGCCATCCTTTTTTATCTTGCATAACAACTTCTTTACCAGTATGTCCATCAACATATCTAAAAACACCGTCACCTGTCTCCGACCAAGAGAAAATAATGTTATATGCAGAAGCATTTGCATTATTATGCCACGAAATAAATCCATCTGGAGGATACATTTGAGTTAATGCATTGTTTCGTGTAGATAAAAGAGAACAAAGTTCTGTATTATATTCACTATATCGTGTGATAAATCCTGCCGCTTCTGGATTACTTTCACGACCTTCAATGTGATGTAATCGGTCAGCTTTCAGTGCATATGAATGTCCTGCGTCTGGAAATCCTTCGTGTGCAGTATCTTGAGCAATAATCTCATCACGATATTTTTCAGACATAAAATATTTTCTGTCTTTTGGTTCACCGTGTAATTTTAGATTTCTTGCAACAACATCCTTGTTTTCATAATACCATAGGAAGTTATTAAGTGCTTTTAACACATCTGGGTTTTTAATAGGAATGTCTTTCATACTATAAGTTTATCCTTCTGGAGTGAACCAGAGTAATGTCTTAGGATAGGTGGTTTGTCTTCAATAGACTTTAGACCTTCATATCCGTATTGAGTAAAATAATTCCAACGAATATCATCGTGGAAGATACCTATTTTTAATTCTTTATATTTAGGGTCTTTTTCGGTTAGATACCAAAGGGTTGTTTGGTCAAAGTGTTTAAGGTCTCTATCAAATTGTTCACTATCAAACTCTTTGGGTTTCCACATACCACTATGTTGTTTGTTAAACAATTCAAACCAGTCTTCCATAAACTCACGAACTAATTGATTACCACTTCGGTAGAGACATACACCCCCACATAAAGTAAACTTTTCCATCTTACCTGCATATTTGAATTCACGAATCGCATAATACTTTTCACGTTCTGGAGTTAGTTCGTGAAAAACCATATCACGGTCACCTAATTCATCCCACACCTTTGCGATATCTTCGTGTTCACAATCCATATCTGCGTCAACATACATAGTTATGTCATAAGGAGATTGCGACATACCCCATAGTTTTGCACGATAATGGTCGTCACAAAAGATAACTTGGTCTGCTTCGTCCGCACGTTCATCAATAAAACGTTCTTCGGTGACCAGACATATTTGTGCTTCTGGATACCAGTCTTTGATTGATTCTATAAGATTGACTGCGTAAGTATAAAAGTTAGAGTTTCTGGACGCAACAATTACAAAACCTTTACTTGGTATTTTCATCTTCTAGTGCATCCTTCACAATCATCATAGCGTATAAATTTACTTCTGGAATAGACTTAGAACGTCTGAGTTTTGATTTCAACAGACGATTCTTTGAGTTTTTAATTTCTGCAATCTCAAAAGTTTCTAGTTTATACTCAAAAAGTTTCTCTAGTTTTTTTGCACGTTCTTGTTCAAGTTTCTTTGCTTTCTCAAGTTCTGCCTCTGCTTGTTTTTTTGCCAGACGTTTTTTACTTGATTCATCAATTGATTCTTCACCAAGAAACTCAATTACTTCATTGAACAGTTCATTCTCCGAACCGTCATCATTTAGTTTGTTAAGTTTGTGAACTTGACGAATTTGACGATTGTCAATTTCTTCTTCACTAATTGCATTCAATATTTCTTTTTTGGGTGTTTCCCAGAATGCATTATCTAACCATTTTCTTGCCATTGCAAATCTCCTATTTCAATTATATATATTAACTTTATGCAGTTCTCTGATAAAGGGTGTAAGTTGTAATTGTAGAACTTCCAGCATCAATCGTTGTTCCTACATAGTTTCCTACAAAGTTTCCTGTAAAGTCTCCAATAAAGTTACCTTGGTAGTTTCCTTCAAAACTTGCTAAACTTGTACGAGTTCTACTATAAGCACTTGAACGAACTACTACAGAAGTTCTTTGGAAGTTATCAGTAAAGTTATTCGTAGAGTTTCTGGTTGAAGTTCTAGTATATGTAGATACTCTTGTTCTTTGATAATTATCACTGTATATAGAAGTTCTAGTTCTACTATATGCTTGAGAGTATACAGACGAACGATTTCTCTGATAATCGTCAGTAAAACTTCTAGAATAATCACCAGTATAGTCACCTACAAAGTCACCTACAAAGTCAGTTATTGCATCTCTAGTATAATCTTGAGAGAAATCACGAGCATAATTTCCTTCAAAGTTTTGTATGAAATCACCAGTAAACGGCCCTGTAGTTGAATCACGAGTAGAAGTTCTAGTATATGCTCTTGCGTAATCACCAACATAATTACCTAAGAAATTACCAGTATATGTGGTAGCACGGTTTGTTGCACGAGTTCTAGTAAAGTTACGTGAATAGTTCCCTTCGAAACTTCTTGTAAAGTCACCTATAAAATTAGTTTGTCTATCTCTGGTGAAATCAGTAGCACGAGTTCTAAGAAAGTTACGTGAATAGTTACCAGTATAATTACCAGTATAATCTGCAACATAATCAGTTACACGAGTTCTTTGATAATTGGTTGCACGAGTTCTAGTAAAGGTGTTTGCATAGTTACCAGTATAATCAGCCACATAGTTTGCTACAGTTGTTCTTGTATAATCAGTAGCACGAGTTCTAGTAAAGGTGTTTGCATAGTTACCAGTAAAGTCAGCGACATAGTTTGTAACACGAGTTCTTGAATAGTAATATACAGTACCACCTTTTGTTTGTCTGGTAGAAACAACTGTGAAATCACCAGTATAGGTTACTGTTCTGTTTCTAGTAAAGGTGTTTGCATAGTTACCAACAAAGTTACCAACATAGTTACCTACAAAGTCACCAGTAAAGGTTGCTGTTCTGTTTCTAGTAAAGGTGTTTGTATAGTTACCAACAAAGTTACCAGTATAATCACCAAGGAAATTACCAGTAAAGGTTGCTGTTCTGTTTCTGGTATAGTCAGCAGAATAAGCTAGAGCGTAGTTTCCTACAAAGTCTCCAACATAGTTACCTGTAAAGTTACCAGTAAAGGTTGTGGCATAACTTTCTACTCTAGTTCTAGCATATGCTTGAGCATAGTTACCAACAAAATCACCAACAAAATCACCAACATAATCAGTAACTCTGGTTCTTGTATAATCTAGAGAGAAATTACGCTGATAGTCACCTACGAAGTTACCTGCATAGTTTCCTACAAAATCTTCTAATCTAATTCTTTGATAGTTTTGACTAAAGTTTCTTGCATAGTTACCAACATAGTTTCCTACGAAGTTACCTGCATAGGTTGTAATCCTAGTTCTAGAATATACCTGAGAATATGCACGTGCATAGTTTCCAATATAATTTCCTAAGAAATTTCTAGAATAGTTACCAACATAGTTTCCTTCAAAGTTTCTTGAATAATCACCAATATAATCCCCAATGAAACTTCTAGAGTAATCTCCAATAAAATTACCTGCGAAATCTCCTGTAAAGTCTCCTATGTAGTCACCAAGGAAGTTTGCACTAAAGTTTCTGGTATAATTACCAACAAAGTCTGTATTCGCAGTTGAAGTTCTGAGTGAAGTTCTAACAGAATCTATTTCAGTATTTCTTGTAGAAGTTCTGGTATAATCCGCATCAGTTAAATCATAACGACTATCTGTTGCAGTTCCTCTGGATGACCAAGTTCCTGAATCGGTGGGAGCACCTTGAACATTAGTTCTTAATTGATATGTACCTACTCCACTGGTGCCATTCATTATACGAGATTGGACTCTTGACCCAAACGTATATTTAATTTCGGCATCCGTCATTTCTTGGAGACCTTGGAACGAACCAGTTAGACCAGACGAACGTTTAACTGCAACAGGTCTTACGGCAGTTGGAGGAGTCATTGAAGACTTTACATATAAATTGTATTGTGTACCTGATTGGTTTGTTTGCAATCTGTCAAAAAATACACCTGATTTATAGGTTGAGTATGTTCCGTCTGGAGCAGACGAACCTAATTTGTATATGCCTGGGTATTCAGATGTTGCAATACGAGAAGTAAGTCTGTCAGTAAGTGTATCTAATTCCGCAGAATCTAATTCGTGAAGTTCTGGAGTTCCACCATTATCAACAAACTCAGTCGGATATCTAAATGCCGCTGAATCTCCACTAAAGTCTGCAACACCTTCTTTTTGATATAAAGATGTTGTTGTGGAAACAACAGGAACATTACCAGCTGCAAATCCGTGTGTGCCTGGGGCATCGTCATAGGTAGTATCGGTATATGTACCGATTAAGGTATTATTAGTACTTACTTGGGTTAGGGTTGAGACATCACTAGAATCCAACGCAGAAAGGTGCAACCCTGCTTGATACGCAAGGTAGTTCTCCTCTGTTGTTGTTATCTCCTTGAGGTCTCCATTAGTGCCTTCAAGTTTTAGTGTCGTAGTTCCCATAACTCTATTTAGGCAGTTCTAACGTAGAGTGTATAAGTTTCTATATTAGTGCTACCTGACCCAATTTGTTCTCCTGTATAGTTACCTGTAAAGGTTCTATTATAGTTTCCAAGGAAGTTTCTACCATAATTACCAATAAAGTTACCTACATAGTTTCTAGAATAGTTTCCTTCAAAGGTTGCGGTAAAGTCTCTGGTATAATTACCTGTAAAGTTTCCAACAAAATCACGAGTATATCCTTCACCACCAAGGTAGTTGGATTGACGTGTTCGAGTAAAGTTTCTTGAATAATTACCTACAAAAGTTCTTGTAAAGTTTCTTGCATAATTACCTTCATAAGAAAGTGTAGAATTTCTTAAATAGTTTCCTTCATAAGAAGTTGTAGAAGTTCTTGTATAGTTACTAGACCTAGTTGATGTTCTGGTGACACGAGAATAATTACCAACAAAACTAGAAGCATATTCAGCAGGCGTAGTACCAGCCGTTATGAGTCTTCTTCTAATTGAATGGTAATGACCATCATAATAAGTTCCACGACTATCATTTGAATTACGAAGACCTGAAAAACTACCCTTCTCATATTCATAACCATCCTTAACTATTCTTGTAATATCTCTTACAAAATCAATACGGTCAGATTCATTCATCGCTTGAACTTCATCATAAGTAGGCATAGTTCCACTACCAGACCATTCACTAATTTGTTGATATTGACCTACAGCTACACCAGTACCTCCGTTTGGAGGGTCAGCACTAAAAAGACAAGCATCGTTGGCATATAAATTATTCCAAGCATGAGTACCAATTAATTCGTTGTCATCCCAATAAATGAAGAAGAATGTTCTAGCTTGGTTGGAATAATAGGGAGCACCTAATTCTGACTGTAAAGGTGGGTCATCTTGATTTTGGGGAGTCCAACCAGCCGCTCTCTGGGAGGCAACTGTTGATGAGGTCGGAGGAGTAAACCAATAAGCAAGTGAGCCAAAATTTGTATTAAAGGTGTATGATGACCAACTACCTGCGGATGTTATAGTATTTCTACTATAATATGCAAGACCAGTAAAGTTACCTACGTAATATTGAAAACCACCCTTTGCTCGACCTCTAACATACGCTGTTTGGTATCCCATTTCATTAATACTAGTTCTTGTGAAATCTGAACTAAAGTCTCTAGAGAAATTACGAGTATAGTCACCTGTAAAGTTTTCAACTCTATTTCTTTGGTAGTTACCTTCAAACGATAAAATAGAAGTTCTTAGATAATTACTAGAATAATTACTATCTCTATTTCTTGTATATGCACGAGCATAGTTACCTGTAAAGATTCTTGAATAGGTTGCACCTGCGATTGCTTGTCTATCACGTGTATACGTATCAGCAAAATCACCAGTATAATTACCAATATATTGTGCTTGTCTAGTATAATTTCCAACAAAGTCGTTGGTATAATTTCCTGTATATGCACTTACAACAGTAGAGGAACGAACAGACGAACCAAAATTACCAGTATATTCAAACAAACGACTGTAATTAGCAGTAAAGGTATTACCATAGTTTCCTACATAAGCAACATCTCTAGTGCTAGTTCTAGTATAATCTTTATCTGTAGCACGAGCATAGTCACCAATAAAGTTACCAAGGAAACCAGATACAGTATAAGTGCTAACTCTAGTTTTAGTATAGGTTGCACTATAGGTACTTGTCCTTGCTACATTAGAACTTCTTGAGAATGCACTACTTCTAGTTCTTTGATATTCAGCAGAGTATGTTGAAGTTCTTAGTCTTGCATAGGTTGATGTACGTCCTCTTGTATAGTTTGCATTAACAATTGCTTGACGAGTATCGGTTGCAGTACCCTTTGCAGTCCAAGTTCCTGATAGACCATTACTTGTAGGAGTGCCAGCAGCAGAACTGTAAATCTTATATGACCCAACACCATTAGTAGTTGACGAAATCTTGTTCTGTAAACGAGTACCAATAGAATATTTTACTTGGTCGTCAGACATTAACTGAAGACCTTGATATGTTCCTGTATCACCACTAGAACGTTTAATAGAGAACGGTAACACCTTAGTAGGTGCAGTCATAGAAGTTCTACGATACAGATTGTGTTGGTTTGACGTTCCGTCTGTTCTGGTATCGGTAGTTACATTTGCTACATCAAGAGTATATCCACCAGTTGGTGTAGATGTTGCAAGTTTATATGTGCCTGGGTAATCAGAAGTAAAGATACGTGTGTTAATTCTATCAATCATTACACTCATATCAGAGTCATTCATTTCACGAATAACTGTTTGACCATCACTATCTCTAAACATTACAGGAAGACGATT
>Ga0222719_10000498_pt1 | contig 39240 bp, 46 predicted proteins | sample C33_34DmetaG_FD_165039 | JGI IMG/M metagenome (GOLD analysis project Ga0222719, IMG submission 165039) | Estuarine water microbial communities from San Francisco Bay, California, United States - C33_34D | ecosystem: Environmental > Aquatic > Marine > Unclassified | place: USA: California... | reverse complement strand
ATTGACTTGATTTCACCAATTGCATGATTTGGATTTAAATCTTTCGGGCAAACATTTACACAATTCATAATTCCGTGACATCTGTAAACACTAAATGGATCTGATAACCCCTCTAACCTTTCAGCAGTTTTGGTATCTCTTGAATCAGCAATAAATCTATAGGCCTGCAATAAGGCAGCTGGGCCAACAAATTTATCTGGATTCCACCAAAAAGATGGACAGCTAGTTGAACAACAGGCACATAAAATGCACTCATATAAGCCATCAAGCTTATCTCTATCTTCGGGGGCCTGTAATCTTTCTTGAGCAGGGGGCTCGGACTCATTTTGGAGAAAAGGTTTAATCTTATCGTATTGAGCATAGAACTCTGTCATGTCGACAACCAAATCACGAATTACAGGCAAGCCGGGCAATGGCCTTAGTTCAATTTTGTTATTTTTGATTGCTTGAGAAATTGGAGTTATGCATGCAAGTCCATTTTTTCCATTGATATTCATTCCGTCAGAACCACATACCCCCTCTCTACAAGATCTCCTATAAGAGATTGATGAATCTTGCTCTTTAAGAACATTTAATAATTCAAGCAACATAATGTCCTTCTCAGGTTTTTTAATCGAATATGTTTGGGTATAGGGGAACTTATCTGTTTCTGGGTTATATCTATAAATACTTACATCAATCATTTTTTAATCTCAAATAAAAATTAATATGTTCTGACTTTTGGTTCAAAAGTTTCCACTTGAGCTGGCTCGAAGTTAACGTCTCTCTTGTTCAAAGTTTTTTTGATTGGGTCATACAGGGAATGACATAGCCAATTTTCATCATCACGCTCTTTAAAATCATCTCGTGCATGTGCACCTCTGCTCTCAGTTCTTTGGAATGATGCTATTGCTGTTGCCTCAGCAACTTCAAATAAATTCTGAAGTTCTAAAGCCTCTACTCTGCTAGTATTAAAAGCCATGCTCTTATCTTTCAGGTGAAGGTTAGAAACCTTTTCACGAATATCGCTCAAAGCAGCAACACCCTTTTCCATATAGTCCCCTCTTCTAAAAACACCAAAATAGTTTTGCATGACAGATTGAAGCTCTCTTTTAACTTCAGCAACCTCAAACCCCTTGCTTGATGAATTAATTTTATTAAGGCCATCTAATGCTTGATTGATATCGTCTCCATCAGCATCAGCAACTCCTCCTCCTGAATTCAAAGCCTCTTGGATGTGAATACCGGCCGCTCTTCCAAAAACTACTAGATCAAGAAGTGAATTACCTCCTAGTCTATTAGCACCATGAACTGAGACACATGCAGCCTCACCAACTGAAAATAAACCAGAAACTATCTCATCTAAGCCATTGGACTGTTTATAAGCTTGGCCATGAATATTGGTTGGAGTGCCACCCATCATATAATGACATGTCGGTACAACTGGAATTGGATTGTATATTGGATCGACTCCTGCAAAAGTTCTTGAAAGTTCACATATTCCAGGAAGTTTTGCGTTCAATACATCGGCACCTAGATGATCTAATTTTAAAAATACATGGTCTTTATTTTCACCACACCCTCGACCCTCTAAAATCTCTAAGACCATCGACCTTGCGACAACATCCCTTCCAGCCAAATCTTTAGCATTAGGTGCATACCGTTCCATGAATCTCTCACCGTCAGCATTAATTAAATAGCCTCCTTCTCCTCTGCATCCCTCAGTCACCAATGATCCTGCACCATATATACCTGTTGGATGGAACTGCCACATTTCCATGTCTTGAGCAGGAAATCCTGCTCTTAAAGCCATCCCCAATCCATCACCTGTATTAATCAGGGCATTGGTAGTTGATGAATATATTCTGCCAGCGCCACCAGTAGCCATGACTGTGGCTTGTGATTTTAAATATGCAACTTCACCAGACTCAATTGAAAAGGCAATTACACCTGTAACCTCCTTGGATTGATTAAGAACTAAATCTACTGCAAACCATTCGTTAAGAAAATTTGAGCCTTCTTTAATATTGTTTTGATATAAAGTGTGAAGGAGTGCGTGTCCTGTTCTATCAGCAGCTGCACAAGTTCTAGCTGCTTGACCGCCTTTACCAAAATCTTTTGATTGCCCACCAAAAGGCCGCTGATATATTCGTCCATTATCAAATCTAGAAAAAGGTAAGCCCATATGCTCAAGCTCAAAAACTGCCTTAGGTCCCTCTGAACACATATACTCTATTGCATCTTGATCACCGATATAATCTGACCCCTTTACTGTGTCATACATATGCCACCGCCAATCATCATTAGGATCTTCACTTGCAATTGCGCAAGTAATTCCACCTTGAGCTGAGACAGTATGAGATCTGGTTGGGAAAACTTTAGAAACCACTGCTGTCTTCAGTCCAGATTTCGCAAGCTCTAAAGAAGTTCTCATGCCTGAACCTCCGCCGCCAATAATTAGAGCATCAAATTCTAATGTTTTGATATTTGATGAATTATAGTTTTGCATATTAAGACCAGATAATTAAAAGATAAAAAATAACAAGAAAAAAACCGAGAATTATAAAAAAAAACTCAAAGCTCTTTCTCAAGAAGTTTGCATAAGTTGAAAGAGCTGGGGAAACAAAACCAAGCGTCCTTTTGGTTAAATAGTCAGTGCCTACAGTCCATAAACCTGCAAATGCATGCAAACAAGCCAAGATAATAAAAGCACTTAATAAAAATTTAAATGTCAGACTTTCTGCTATAAATTGAAAACTGAACCTATCGGTCAAAACAATCAAACCCATATATCCAAGAAATAAAAGGAAGTAAATTGCAGAATATCTTTGCAAGTACCAAATTAATTTCCCTACTTTCATGTTAGAACCAAGATTGTTAAAAAAGCAATTATGATAAATACTATTAATGCAATTTTTGCTGATGCATTTGATGCAGAGAGAGTCTCACTAATTAAGTGGAAATCCATTAGCATATGTCTGATTCCTGCAATGACATGGTATTCAAAAATTAATATATTAAAAAGAACAAATGTTCTTAAAAAAATAGAGGTATTGTATGCATCCATGAATGAGATAAAAGCCGCCGGGTTATCTGAGAGTATATTAAGAATATACGCAAAAACAGGAAGAACCATAAAAAAAATCACTACCCCAGAAACCCTGTGTGATATCGATATTAGAGCAGACAAGGGGAGCTGGATTTTAAATAAATTAATATAAACTGGTTTTGTAGACATTTGTTACTTTTAAGGTGCTTTACTGACCTAAATTATACGTAATTAAAAGAAGAAAATCTTACTTTTTTGTTTTTTTTATATGCTTAATAAGCCTTTTCTTCTTCTTAATTTGTCGTGAAGATAGCTCATTTTTTTTACCCTCAAAAGGATTATCCCCTTTTTTAAAAATAATGCTTAGCTCAACACTATCCAGGTTAAGCGCCGCCCTAAATGAGTTAATCAGATATCGTTTATAGTTCGAGGGAATTTTGCTAGAAAAGTTTGAATGTATTATGAATTTTGTAGGATGAATTCCTCCAAAATGGATATATCTCATTTTAATTTGCCGACCTGCAATACTCGGTGTGTTGGTTGAATTGGTAAACTTTGAGAGTAGTTTGTTTAGCTTACCTGTAGAGAATTTAGTTTTTGCTAATTGATTGACCTTAGCGAGAGTGCTAAACAGTTTTTTAAATCCCCGTTTTTGAAGCGCTGAAATTTCAACTAAGATTAAATCATTAAGAGCTGAGTTTTGGAATTTTTTGGTTTCTTTGAGATCTGCTAAATGGTCTGCGGAAAGTTCATCAATTTTATTTAAAGCAACCACAACTGGCTTTCCATAACCTCTTATTAAATTCAAGATTCTTAGGTCTTGATCTACTATTCCATCTGATGCATCAATGATCATTAAAACAATATCCGACTCATCTACAGCATGCATTGCTCTTACGTAAGAGAAATACTCTACTGCATGACTTTGTTTATATTTCTTTCTAATTCCTGCAGTATCAATAAAAATAAAATTCTTATCATCAAAAGTAAATGGAACATGTATAGAATCTATAGTTGTTCCGGGAACATCCGAGACTATTAAACGATCCTGCTTTGTGAATTGATTAATAAAAGTAGATTTTCCTGCATTTGGCCTGCCAATTACTGCAATTTTAGTACCTTTTAAATCGCCTTCATGAACAGTATTTGAATGTTCAATAAATTGCTCTGAGATAAAGGTTTGTAATTCCTTGATACCTCGAGAATGTTCTGCACTGATTTCAAGTATATCTTCAGAACCCATCTTTAAGAGATCTTCCTTAGAGTTTGATCTTTTTTTTATATCAATTTTATTCAAAACAACAAAAAATTTTTTATTCATTTTTCGTATAGATTGATATAGGCTTATATCGTCTGCAGTCAGCTCTTCTGAGCCGTCAATTAATAACAATATAAGGTTTGAATCTTCTGCAGCAATAATTGCCTGCTCAGTAATTGCTTCGCTAAATTCTGTGATTTCAGAGCCCACTCCTCCAGTATCAATGACTAGATATTGCTGATCTTTGATAGAGGCATAACCGAAATTTCTATCTTTAGTAAGCCCAGAAAAATCAGAAACGATTGCATTCCTTGTTTTGGTTAGCTTATTAAATAAAGAGGACTTCCCTACATTAGGTCGACCAAGAATTGCGATTGAATTTAACATTATGAAATGGCATCTTAGAGTTTAATTGCGAATATATTAGATTCTTGATCGATAGCATATGCAAGATCTCTGAAGGTAACTATACTGATAATTGGTTTTCTAGAAACTTTCTTTCTGCCTGTGGTTGATCCGCTCAATGGATTGATAGCATGGATATACCCTTCAAAATCACCCACAAGCATTAAATTTTTATACATAACGCCATTAGAGATTTGCCTGCGCAAGTAATCTTTGGAAGTCCATGATAAATCTAAATTATTAAGAGAAAATGACAAGATCGATCCATCTTCTTGAATGACCATAATCATGTTATTGCCTACTACAGGTGAATGAAATGATGAAGATTTGTTATTCCATACAGGCCTCCTTTGAGAAATATCAAATGCTGTTAGGTTGCCTTGATAATTGGTTGCAAATAAAAGTTGCTTTGCTAATACAGGCGCTGAATCTGCATCTATAAGATTTTCAAGCTCAGAAGTACCTTCAACAAAAGAAATAGGCGCATCCCATATAAATAATCCTGTTTCTAGCTGAAAAGCCCCCAAACGTCCGTTATCAAAGCTTGAATAAATAATACCCTCATCAATAATTGGTTCTCCCGTGCCTCTAATAGTTAAGGAAGGTAACTGAGATCTATATATCCATTCTTGTTCGCCTGAATTAGAATTTAGGGCAATTAATTCGCCTACTGAATTTTTAATTATAATTAAAGATGCTGAAACTTTTGCGTTTGATAATACTTCACCGCCAACATTTTTTTCCCATAAAATTTCTTGGGTATCATAATCAATGGCAATTACAAAACCATTTATATCTGAAACAATTAGCTTGCCAAAACCAGATGCAATTCCCGAAGACAATTGACGATCTAAAAATATCTTCCAGTTTATTGTTCCTGATTTAGGATTCAAGGAACTAATATTTCCCTCAGGATCAGCAACCAACATATTTCCTGCATAAAATGAGGGTTTGAAAGAAGCTAAACTACTTTCCCCTTTAAAAGATTTTTTCCATTCCACAGAAATTCGAAATTGATTTTGAATAGGCTGTAAAGCAATTGGCTCAATATTATCTTCATCAGAATCATTAGCCCAAAAAGCCAGCGAAGAGCATGAAGAAATTAGTATTAAGCAAATACTAGTGATTATATTTTTATTCATTAGATTAATTTTTAAGCTTATTTATTTTCATTTGAAGAATAGATTTCTCAGATTCATTTTGTGCATTCTGAAGTGCTAATGAGTATTGATCTAATGCCAAGGCATTTTTATCTAGGCCCGCCAAAGCATCTCCCTTGACCTCATAAACCAGAGGATGTTCAGCGTTGGTATTGAATGATTCTAAGATTTGTAAGGCATTGGAAAAATTATCTTTACTTAGTTCAATTCTAGCAATATTAATTTTTGCAATTGAATTAAGCACATCATTACCAAAAAAACCTGACGAAGTATTCAAAAGCGCATTGAAATCCTCTAAAGCATCATCGAACTGCTCCTCTTTGGCTAGAGAAGATCCTCTGACTATTCTAGCCAGTTGCGCATATCCAGTCCTAGTATATTTTTCTTGTAACTGGTTAAAGTGATCAACGCCGTTTGCTGTATCAGAAGCAGAAGGTGCAAGACTAGCAATCCAAGCATCGTAGAGTGCCGCTGCTTTTTCATTTTGGGAGGAAGAATATGACTGATAGCTTAAGAAAAAAATTAAGGAAATTGATGTAATTGAAAAAAGAACTAAAAAAGTTTTTTTATTATCTTTAAAAAAATTTACAAGTGCTGAAAATCTTTCTTCGTCTGTAGTGTACTCTGCCATTATTTCTCCTGAAGATTAGTATATTTCTCTATGACTTCTTTAAAGCTAAGAAGTTCTTGTTCGCCACCTTGGCTAAGGTCTTTCCATATTACTTGATTATTTTTTAACTCATCCTCTCCAATAATAATTGCGTAACTGCAATTGTTTTTATTGGCTCGCCTGAGCTGAGATTTTAAACTTCCATTACTTAAAAATGTATCAAGAATAATGCTATTGTTTGCGCTTCTTAAATCATCGGCTATTTTATATGTTTTTTTGTCAATCTGCTCTCCGCTAATGATAAATCCAACTTTTAATGCTGGTTTAATAATTTCAGCACTCAGGAGCTCAACTATTCTTTCAACACCTATAGCAAAACCAATGGCATGCATATCTTTTCCGCCCAATTGATTTGAAAGATTGTCGTATCTTCCTCCTCCAATGAAGGCATCTTGGGCTCCAAGCTCTTGTGATACAGCTTCAAATACAATGCCTGTGTAATAATCTAACCCCCTAACTAATGATTGATCAATCTGAATATCGCAATGATTGCTATATGCATCTACAAGATTTTGTAAAAAATTCTTGGACTCATTTGAGATAAAATCTTGGAATTTTGGACCTGCTTCTAACAATTCCTGAGTAGATTTTTCCTTAGAATCTAAAACTCTCAATGGATTAGATTCTAATCTTGCTTGATCTTTTTCGTGCAATTCATTTATGTGTGGATTCAAAAAACTCACTAGTGACTCACAAAAACTCTCCTTAGCATTTGCATCACCAAGGTGATTGATTTTAATTGTATAGTTTGAAATACCAATTAATTTATTAATCTGCAAAACCATGCTGATTAACTCATATTCAGAAATTCCCTCCTCAAATCCAAGATACTCAACTCCCACTTGATGAAACTGTCTGAATCTACCTTTTTGCGGCCTCTCATATCTAAACATTGGCCCTTGGTACCATAATTTATGTTTTTCCTGTTCTTGTTTTTTCTGGATAATTGCTCTGATCACACTCGCTGAGCCCTCTGGTCTGAGGCTGATGCTATCGTCATTTCGATCAAAAAAAGAATAAAGCTCTTTGTTAACAATATCAGATGAATTCCCAGCTGATCTTGAAAAAAGTTCTGTTGACTCTAGTAATGGAGTGCGAATTTCATATGTACCAAAACAATGAAAAATTTCTAAAAGTTTTGATTCAAATGTATGCCATTTCTGTAAATCTTCAGGAAATAAATCAGGCATACCTCTTAATGATTGAATTTTCACTTTTTTAACCTTTTGCAATTATGTCTATAGAGCTTTTCTTTTGCAGTTGTTCTTTTACCTGCTCTTCTATTGTATCAACAAGTTTCTCATTAGAGACTTTTTTTGAAGGAGCGCCATTTACATAAAGCAAGTTACTAGGGCCTCCAGTTAGGCCAACATCAGCTGCCTTGGATTCACCAGGACCATTAACATAGCAACCAATAATGGCAACTTCTAGATCCTCGGCAATCCCCTCGAATCTTGCTTCAAGCTCATTCACTACCTCTATCACATTAAAATTTTGTCTAGAGCAACTTGGGCATGCAACTATTCTAATACCTCGACTTCTTAGATTCAGGCTTTTCAAGATATCCCATCCAATCTTAATTTCGTCTACGGGATCAGATGCAAGTGAGACCCTAATTGTGTCGCCAATACCCTCAGACAACAGCATGCCTAGGCCAATAGATGACTTAACTGAACCCGCTCTGTAGCTACCAGACTCTGTAATACCGAGATGTAATGGCTGATCAAGTAATTTGGAAAACTTCCTGTAACTTTCAACCGTCATTTGAATATTTGAGGCTTTAAGGCTTAATTTAAAATTTGAAAAATTATATCTGTCTAATATATCTACGTGCCTCAAAGCTGATTCTACCAATGCATCAGAGTTGGGTTCTCCGTACTTTTTTTGTAGATCTTTCTCTAATGAGCCAGCATTCACGCCAACTCTTATTGGAATGTTGTTATCTTTTGCAGCTTGAATAATTTCCTGTACTTTGTTCTCTTTTCCTATGTTGCCTGGATTAATTCTAAGACAATCAGCAGAATCAGCGACAAGCAAAGCAATTTTATAATCAAAGTGAATGTCTGCAACCAAAGGTACTGAGACTGAATTTTTAATTTTTTTGAATGCTTTGGCGCAGTCCTCATCAGGGACTGAAACTCTAACTATATCGGCTCCAGCTGCCTTTAATTCTTCAATTTGATCTACTGTAGCTTTGATGTCTGCTGTATTTGTATTGGTCATAGATTGGATAGAAATTGGATGGTCGCCTCCTACCCCAATGTTTCCTACAAATATGGGTTTAGTCTTTTTTCTTTCTATCCAGGAATTATTCATGCTTCTGGTTCCAATGAATCAACATTAACATCAAGCTGAACCGAATCAAGCTTATCTTGTATAAAAAAATTATTGATTTCGTCATGTATTGAATTGATATCTTGATTAATTACTTCCTTGATTTTTGATTCCGTGACTAAGGGCTGAATAGTACTTTCTTTTGATTGAGTTTCAGGCATCTTCTCAAGATCATCTGTATCATTAAAGATAAAAAATATTAAAAGCAAAAGAAAAAAACACATACAAAAAATATAAATCAAATTTTTTTTCAAAAATGATGGATCAGGCAAATCAGATTGAAGTTCTTTGTCCGCTGTAGCAACTACATCAGCATTATAAATATCAAAAAAACCAATATCTAAATTAAGAAATTTTGCATATTTTTCAAAATACTTGACTGCAAACATCCTTGCTGGAAAAACTGCATAATCACCAGACTCAATAGCTTTAACATATTCAATATTAATTAATGTTTGATGAGAAGCCTCTTCAATGGTCATTGAACGAAGTATACGAGCATTTTTAAAAGCCTTACCAACTTTGCCTGTGTGCGCAGATTTGAGACTCATGAGGTATTAATTAAGTTAATCGAGTTTGTTTTATTCTTTCCTTTGATGCTTTTTGTTAATTTGCCTACAAGCTGACCGCATGCACCGTCAATTGCATCCCCTCTTGTAATTCTTAGAGTCGTTATAAGACCTTTTTTTATCAGAAAATCTTTAAATTTATAAATCGAACTTTCTTGAGATCGGGAATAATTACAGCCATCAAATGGATTAAAGGGTATGAGATTTATTTTGCAAGATAGCCCATTTAAAATCTTTGCCAAATCTTTAGCATGATCCAAAGAATCATTTACGCCATCTATTAAGATGTATTCAATAGTTATTGTTTTTCGCTTGCTCTGAGTTTTTAGATAATTCTTACAAGCATCTAAAAGCTCTTCTAATGGATATTTTTTATTAATAGGAACTATTTCATCCCGTAGGATATTATTAGCAGCATGCAAAGAGATTGCTAGTGAGACATCAGTTTTGTCAGCAAGTTTATTTATTTCTGGCACTATCCCTGAAGTACTTAATGTGATTCTTCTTTTTGAAAGTCCATATGCATTTTGATGCTGCATTAGGCTTATGGAAGTAAGGACTGGCTTAACATTTAAAAGTGGTTCACCCATTCCCATAAATACAACATTTGATATCGGAGGACTAGATTCATCATAAAAATTAGCGAGCCATAGCTGACCTATAATTTCGGCATCAGATAAATTTCTTTCAAAGCCCTGAGCTCCTGTTGCACAAAAAGTGCACTGAAGTGCGCATCCTGCCTGGGATGATATGCAAAGAGTTAATCTTTTCTTTTCCGGGATCTTAACCATCTCAATCATTGAGCCTGAATCTAGTTTAATTAAGTATTTTTTTGTTCCCTCTGGAGATAATAGGCATTCTTCTACCTTAGGGGGCTTGACCTCTGCAATTTCAGAAAGTTGACCTCTTAATTCAAGACTGAAATCAGTCATTTGCATAAAATCAGTTACTCCTTGCTGATGAATCCATTTCATCAATTGGAGAGCTCTAAAACTTGGTTGCTGAATTGACTGAAAAAAATCTACTAGTGACCCATGTGAGAGCCCAAGTAGATTTATTTTTTCTTTATGCACTCAATTAAAAGATTTCGTTATCATCAAAAAAATAGGATATTTCTCTTGCCGCGCTATCAGTTGAATCAGATCCATGAACGGCATTAGCATCAATTGTCTCTGCAAAATCTGCTCTAATAGTTCCAGGATCCGCTTCGCTTGGATTAGTTGCACCCATTAACTCTCTATTTTTTAAAACAGCGTTATCTCCCTCAAGAACCTGAACAAATACTGGAGCAGATGTCATGTATTCAACAAGATTTGGAAAAAAAGGTCTTCCCTCATGCTCTGCATAAAAGCCTGCAGCTTTGGCTTGATCCATGTGTATTAACTTGCCTGCAACCACTTTAAGACCATTCTCTTCAAATCGATCTATAATCTTTCCAATAATATTTTTTGATGTTGCATCAGGCTTAATAATAGAAAGTGTACGTTGTATTGTCATAAGGTTACTCCTAAATTTTCGACATTATAGGTGAGTTAGTCTAATTCATCCATCCATGCCATTTGGATTGCTTCAAGAATTTTTTCATTAGAATTTTGTGGATCATCTTCAAAATTCTTTAAACCACAAATCTTTTGATGCAAGTCTGGAAAGCTTATCCACTGAGGGTCAATTTCAGGATGTGCCTCACTGAGATTTATTGCTATTTCTAATATATCTGACCATGTAATTTTCATTAATGATCCTCTGATACCTGGTTGATAGTATATTTTGGTAATTCAACAGTAAAATTTCCACTTTCTGGAATTGTTTGACAGCTTAGGCGAGAGTTTGGCTCAAGCCCCCAAGCTTTATCAAGTAAGTCTTCTTCATCCTCAGACGCCTCATTTAGATCATCAAAGCCATCTCGAACTATAATATGGCACGTAGTACATGCACATGACATTTCGCATGCATGTTCAATTTTTATCCCTGATCTTAAGGCAGCTTCACAAATAGATTCATCATTTAGAGTTTCAAATTCAGCTCCATCAGGACATAACTCAAAATGAGGTAATAATTTTATATGCGCCATTTAAATCGTGAAGCTTTCGCCGCAACCGCATACAGCTTTAGCATTGGGATTATGAAATTTAATTCCTTGATTGAGACCATCCTCAGAATAATCAACCAAACTACCCTTTAGGTAATTGAGGCTTTCTTTATCAACATAGATCTTGCAGTCGCCTTCATCAAAAACAATGTCATTAACATCGGTCTGCTTAGTCTCAACAAATTCAAAAAAGTACTCAAAGCCAGAACATCCAGCTTTTCTTACACCAATTCTTACTCCATCGCTTTTTCCATTACTCTTGAGGCTAGAAGCAAAATGCAATTTTGCCTTTTCAGAAAATCTAAGTTCAAGCGGAGAAAATGTTTCCATGGTTAATTATTGTTTCTGCTCATAGTCTTGTATTGCTTGCTTTATTGAATCTTCAGCTAGAACTGAGCAATGAATTTTTATGGGAGGTAGCTCTAGAGCTTCAACAATATCAATGTTTTTAATTTCCTTGGCTTCCTCCAAAGTTTTTCCAATTAACATCTCAACCAATTCACTTGAAGAAGCAATTGCAGAGCCGCAGCCATAGGTTTTGAACTTTACATCCTTGATGATATGAGTATTACCTTGACTTTCACATTTGATTTGAAGTTTCATCACATCACCACACGCTGGAGCTCCAACCATTCCAGTGCCAACATTCATCTCTTTTGGATCAAATCTTCCAACATTATATTTTGCAGGTTCATTGATAGTATTTTCAAATTTGTCTACAACTTTTTTACTATATGCCATAAATACCTCCCAATATTTAGTGAGTTTGCCAATCTACTGTATCCAGATCAATTCCGTCTAAATACATTTCCCATAACGGAGATAGCTCTCTTAACCTATCAACAGCGTGATTAATTAAGGTTAATGTGTAATCAACATCTTCCTCAGTGGTAAATCTTCCAAAAGAAAAGCGTATAGAGCTTGATGCAAGTTCGTCTTTTCTTCCTAGCGCTCTTAAAACGTAGGATGGCTCTAAACTTGCGGAAGTGCAAGCTGATCCTGACGAAACTGCAATATCTTTTAAAGCCATAATTAATGACTCTCCTTCAACATAAGCAAAGCTAATGTTAAGAATATTACTAACTTTATTATCAATGTCTCCATTGATATATATCTCTTCAATTTTTGAAATAGAGTTATAAAACTTATCATGAAGAGATTGGATTCTTATTTTATCATTATCCATTTCTTCTTTTGCGATTCTAAAAGCTTCGCCCATCCCAACAATTTGATGCGTTGCTAATGTTCCAGATCTCATGCCTCTTTCATGTCCCCCTCCATGAATTTGAGCTTCGATTCTCACTCGAGGCTTTCTACGAACAAATAAGGCCCCTATTCCCTTAGGCCCATATGTTTTATGAGCTGAGAATGACATTAAATCAACTGGAAGAACGCTTAAATCAATAGCAATTTTGCCAGTACTTTGAGCAGCATCTACATGAAAAAAAATTCCTTTTTCACGAGCAATCTTTCCGATACCGTCAAGATCATTGATAGTGCCTAATTCATTGTTAATATGCATAATTGAAATCAAGACGGTATCTTCTCTAATTGCATTCGAAACAGCCTCAGGTGTAATGAGGCCGCCTTCATTAGGCTCTAAATAGGTAACTTCAAAACCATCCCTCTCTAACTGTCTACAAGGATCTAGAACAGCTTTATGTTCTATTTTTGAAGTAATAATATGCTTCCCATTCTTTTGGTAAAAATTTGCAATCCCTTTAATAGCTAAATTGTCTGCTTCAGTAGCTCCTGAAGTCCAAACTATTTCTCTTGGATCACAATTTACTAAATTCGCAACATGAGATCTAGCCTCTTCAACCGCCTCTTCGGCTTTCCAACCAAACTTGTGTGAACGTGAAGCAGGATTTCCAAAATTACCATCTAGGGTAAGATGATCAGATATTTTTTTTGCAACACGAGGGTCTACCGGTGTAGTAGAGGCATAATCCATATAGATTGGTAAATTGACTTCGCTGCTCATGATTTAATTTCCTTTAAAGGTATATGGGGGCCTTTCGGCTTTTCTACAAGATCTGTAATGGAAATATCGCTCAAAAATTTATCAACCACACCATTTAAATCATCCCATAATTTATGAGAATTACATTGGTGGCCTGCATGACAGGATGAAGTGCCCGCACAGTTTGTTGCATCTAAGTTTTCTTCAACTGCATCCATAATATTTTTGATTGTTATCTCCTCGGGATGAGAAGCATAAACATACCCACCATTTCTGCCGCGAACGCTTTTGACAATACCAGCAATTCTAAGTTTTCTAAATAACTGTTCTAAGTATGTTAAATCTATGCTCTGCCTATAAGCTATATCTTTTAAAGAAACTGGATTCTTATGATTTGAGAGGTATTCTAGGTCGGCTAATGCATTTACGGCATAGCGACTTTTAGTTGTGAAATTCATGCAGGTATTATCAATACCTGAGTTATTTAGTCAAGTTTTATCTTCATACCAAGACGCTCGCCAACCTCTCCATAAGTTTCTATAACATCTCCTAGATCTTGACGAAATCTATCTTTATCCATTTTTGTCAATGTATCTTTATCCCATAAACGGCAGCCATCTGGAGTAAATTCATCTGCAAGCAACATTTTTCCCTGAAATTTTCCAAACTCTAATTTGTAATCTACTAAAATTAGATTAGCTTCCATAAAAAATTCTACTAGAATATCGTTAATTTTTAGAGTCAAATCTCTCATGGCATCAGCATCCTCTGGAGTCGCCCAACCAAATGATTCGATGTGATGATCATTGATCAACGGATCTCCCAATTCATCATCCTTTAAAAAAAATTCAAATAATGGAGGGTCAAGTATTAGCCCATCCTCAATTCCCAATCTTTTGCAAAGTGAACCTGTGGCCCTATTCCTAACAACACACTCAATTGGAAACATCTCAAGTTTATAAACCAAAGATTCGTGATTTGATAATAGTTTAATAAAATGGGTGTCAATACCTTTGGATGCTAGAAACTCCATCACAAAAGCATTGAATTGATTGTTGACCTTGCCTTTATTATCGAGAGCTTCAATCTTCTTTCCGTCAAAAGCAGAGGTATCGTCTCTGAACTCCATAATTAATTGATCAGACTCATTGGTGGTAAATAGAGATTTAGCTTTGCCAGTCGTTATTTGAGATATTTTTTCCATAATTTTTTAGCTTAATAATTCATTAATTTTAGATAAAAGCATTTCAGCATCTTCATTGGTGCCCTCAAGAGATTCAACATAGATATTTGTCTTATTATTTTCAGATTTTAAAATTATTTTAAATTCTGCAGCTTCTCCAAGCAAGAGCGATTCATCATCTTGATCATCATTAAAATTTAAAAAAGAAAACCAACCTTTCTTTTCTGCTTCAACAGAATAACTTACGAAGAATATTCCATTATTTCTATCTATATCATTAGAAGTAATATTACCAGCATTTAATGCCCTGCTAATCGCAGACCAGGCCCTATCAAATCCAAGATTTAGCTCAATGATAGTCCTATCATTCACATTAAAAATCTTTGCTTTTTTTCTATCGTTTAAGTTTTGTGCAGCCAATGATGTTCCAGAAAAAGAAGAGGCTGAACTAGCAAAAAACTCTACTATTTTGCTAAGTTCTTGTTGAATGAATTCAGGCTCTATAGGATTTGGAGAACTAGGATCTGTAGAATAAGTAGAAAGAAAAATTTCAGTTGAAGATTCTTTTATGCCATGTTCAATTGTTATTTTTAAATTTATAGAATCAGAGTATTTAATGAACATTACGCCAGCATCTGGATCACTATCTATTATTGATAAAGAGGAGGCCTCAAAGTAACTCTTAGTGATTGGCCATGATGTTGATGGAAGACTTTCAACATATACCCACATCAATTCACCAAGGCGTCTTAATTGGACTTCATTGGAACCACTTGAAGAAAAAATTTGCCTTGGAGCCGGAATATCTTGAATTTCTACTGATGGTATACCTTTGGTAATTGGCGGATAATGATCGTCCGTTTGAATGGTTAAGTCTGATGATGGTAGATTTAAATCAGTAGCAAGATCTTCTTCAAAGAATTTATTTTTTGTTTCTGGAAAAAGGCCTTCAGGACCTGAAATATACGAACATGATGTAATAAAAAAAATAGCAAGAAAAAAAAGAGAGTTTTTAAAATATTTCATATTCATATCAATTTTAATTTTACCATCTCCCTTATAGTTTGTTCATGGAAATCATCACTAAAATGTATCAAAGGAAGTCGAATACCTGATTGAATTTTATTCATTTTATGCAACATCCACTTCACAGGTATTGGATTAGACTCAATAAATAAAAGTTCATATAAATTTTTAAAATTGGAGTCTAATTCTATTGCGTCATTAAATTGCTTGCTTAAATTTAATGAGCAAATCCTAGCAATATGACGAGGAATAATGTTTGCAGCAACCGAAATTACACCATCTCCACCACTGGACATAAAGTGATTGAAAGTAGGATCATCGCCCGAGAAAATTGAAAAATGTTTTTGACCCATTTTAGTTTGAGATATTGAAATAAGCTCTGCCAATCTTTCCTTGTCATCAACAGCCTCTTTAATCCCAACAATATTAGAGTGATTTGAGAGTCTCAAAACAGTATCTGGCTTTAGATCACATGCTGTGCGTGATGGAACATTATATAGAATTTGTGGAATATCTACTGAGTCTGCAATTTTTGAAAAATGCTGAAATAAACCTTCTTGGTTAGGCTTATTATAATATGGAGTTACTACTAGGGCATAGTCTGCACCAATTGATGCAGCACTCTGAGTGAGATTAATGGCTTCCAGAGTTGAATTTGCTCCCGTTCCTGCAATTACAGGCACCCTGCCTGCAGAAAAGCTAATAGTTTTTTCAATAATTTTTATGTGTTCAGGAACACTGACTGTTGATGACTCGCCTGTTGTTCCAACAGCAACGATTCCATTAGTTCCAGATTCAATGTGCCACTCTATAAGGTCCTCAAGGGCATTAAAATCCAGACTTCCATCAGAATTCATTGGAGTGACTAGAGCTACAAAACTTCCTTGGAGGGGTTGCATCATTAATGTTTTCAGTAAAAAATAAAACTATACACTTTTTTTTGGGGAAATGATGATCAAAAATTTAGAAGGAAAAAAATGTCCTAAGTTTAGTGCCGAAGCAACTAACGAGCAAACCATCTCAAATGAAAGCTATAAAGATAAAAATGTTGTTATTTACTTCTATCCAAAAGATTCAACTCCTGGCTGCACAACAGAGGGCCAAGAATTTAGAGATAACTATAAGCAATTTAAGAAATGCAATACTGAAATTTTAGGGGTATCACGAGAATCGATTAAGTCTCATGAAAACTTTAAATCTAAACAGAACTTCCCGTTTGAGCTATTATCTGATCCGGATGAAAAGGTTTGCAAAGCTTTTGGTGTTATGAAGATGAAATCAATGTATGGAAGGCAATATATGGGTGTAGATAGAAGTACTTTTATCATCAATGACAAAGGAAAGATCGTAAAAGAATGGAGAGCTGTTAAAGTAAAAGGGCATGTTCAAGAGGTACTAGAAACTGTGCAGGAGTTATTAAAATAAACCCTAGGAAGCTAAGTTCTCTGGCCAAGAATTCCAGATAGCTTTAATTAATGTTGCAATTGGGATTGCAAAGAATACTCCCCAGAAACCAAACATACTTCCAAATACAAAAACTGCAAGCATTATAATTACTGGATGAAGCTTAACAGCATCTGAAAAAAGTATCGGCACTAATAAATAACCATCAAGTATTTGCAATATTATGTAAGCTCCTAGTAGGAGCCAAAAATCAAATGTGAGTCCAAACTGGAGAAGCCCTATAGCTGCAACAGGAATAGTTACAATAAAAGCTCCTAAAAAGGGTATTAGAACAGAGAAACCAACCAAAACTGATAAAAGAGCAATGTATTGCAAACCAAAAAACATAAAAATGACAGCAGCAGCCACTCCAACAATTACAATTTCAATTGCCTTGCCTCTTGCGTAATTGCTTAATTGATCATCCATTTCAACCCATACTTTTTTTAACATATCTCTATCTTTAGGCAATATAGCTAAAAAGCCTGAAATAATTGCTTCTCTGTCAAACAAAAAGAAGAAAACGAGAATAGGCAGAAGAATTAAATTTATAGCAACGGTAACTGTATTCTGAATACCAGCAATGGAAGCTTTTAAAAAATCTTGTGAGATAGACGTTACCTGACCAGAAAGACTTTGGAAAAATGTTGTAATTTGATCAGAAGAAATTAAATCAGGGTATTTTTGAGGAATATCCTGAACAAATACCATGGAAGAGTTTACCCATTTAGGTATTTCAAGAATCAAAGATTGCAGTTGTTGATAAACCATAGGGCCCAGCCAAATAATCATTGCTAAACCAAGCAATAAAAAGAAACAGTATGTAAAAATTAATGAAGCTAGTGCATTCATCCCATACTGCTCCATGCGAGATTGCATGCCTATAAGCAAATACGCAAATATAAGGCTTATTAAAAACGGTGTTAAGATATTGCCTAAAAAAAATAGAGTTAAAAAAGAACCAGATAATAGTAATGCGAAAACAAGAGTTTCCTCATTTGAGAAAACTTTTTTCAATAAATTATTTAACTCTTCTAGCACTTTTTATATTTAAAATTGTCATAGAAATGCTATGTTAATTGAAATTACTCAATAGGTTAAGTTTTAAAGCAGCATAAAAATACAAGAATTATGATTAGTCGTTCTTTTTTTCTATTATCTTTGATTACACAGCTTTTATTTGCTCAAGAAAAAGATTTAAATTTACCCAGTTTAGGAGATAGAGTCTCTGGGGTAATTTCTCTTGAACAAGAAAAAATTTTAGGTCAAGGTTTTTTGGAACAGGTATATGCTCAAGCCCCCTTAATTAACGACCCAATAATACAAGAATATACCGAATTATTAATATATAGACTTTCAGAAACCTCCCAAGTTAAAGATCGTCAATTTACAATAATATTAATTGATGAAAAATCGCTTAATGCATTTGCAGCTCCAGGGGGAGTAATTGGTGTAAATGGAGGTTTATTTTTAAATGCTGGAAATGAAGCTCAACTTGCTTCTGTTCTAGGTCATGAATTGGCTCATTTAAGTCAACGTCATTTTGCTAGAAATATATTGCGGGGCAAAGATACAAATCTAGCATCATCATTAATCATGGTCTCTGCTATAGCTTTGGCTATTGTCTCAAACAATCCCTCTGCATTTATAGCGGGGCCTGCAGCGCTTGCTCAACAGCAGTTAAGATACAGTCGTATCTTTGAACGTGAGGCAGATAGATATGGTTTTAATAATTTAATTGCTGCAGGATATGATCCAAGAGGAATGGGTGAAATGTTTGAAAATATGGCAAAAACAAGAAAGTTAGCAGGCGATAACCCCCCTGAATTCCTCTTAACACATCCAATAACATCATCAAGAGTAAGTGATGCGTTCAATGCTGCTGAAAGAATAGAATTTACGGGTGGCAAAAAAAATACAATTGATTTTGAATTTATAAAAGGAAGATTAAAAACACGGTATTACTCAGCCTCGCCACAAGCTGCTTCTAGATATTTCAAAAAACTATATCTAGATAACTCTACAAATGAAAATGCATATTCATACATAACTGCACTTAAAGCTAATGGTGAGACTGAGCTAGCAATAAAACTTGTTAATGAAATGTTAGAAAGGTTTCCTAAAAATCTTATTTTAAATATTACAAAATCAGAGATACTTCTTTATGAACAACGCTTAGATGATGCCCTTAAAAATATTAATAAAGTTCTTAATATTTCTCCAAAAAACTACCCAGCATCTATAATAAAATCACGAATTCTTAGCGCAAAAAAAGACACCATTCAAGCAGAAGAAATTCTAAGAGACCTTCTTATTAGAAAAAATCGTGATCCAGGTTTGTGGCTTCAATTGTCAGAAGTTCAAAGAGTTGGAAAAAATATAATTGGCTATCATTTAAGCAAAGGAGAATATTTAATGCTTTTAGGTGATTTTGAAAATGCATTAAATCAATTTAAATTTGCATTAGGGCTTTCAAATAATTCATTTCAAACATCAGAGACTATCATGACAAAAATTAAGCTTGCAAAAGAAAAACTTAGTGCGAGGAGAGGTTTTTAATTGCTGATACTCTCTTTCGGAGGAATCTTATAGCCCAGCATTGCTAAACAAGCTGCAAAAGGAATGGCTAATAACGGAACCTGTGAAAAAGCCATTCCGAAAGACTTAGAAAGAAGAATAAATCCACTGCCTGAAAAATCTCCCATTCTTACCAAGAATGTGTCAACCATAACTGTGGATTTATATCTGTCTGTTCTTTTTAAATAGCTAAACACTAATTCTCTTGTTGGTTTGTTAATGCCATATTCAAATAGTCTTAATATAATTGTTATAACAAACACATACCCAATTGAGGGATTTAAATAATAGCCAATATATGCTCCCATAAATAGAAACCCATAGAACATCAGAATAGTTTTGGGTCCAGCAAATCTTATAATTGCCGAAGTTAAGAAAAATTGTGTAAATAATGTAAGAATAGTTACTGTTTGCTCAATCTTGGTAAAGAAAATAATTCTATTGCCTCCATCTGAAGACCAGGTATTAACTATTTCAATTGAGGTAACCCAATGAATGGACATCATTGCAGTCCAGAGATACATATATAATCCAATGGATCTTATCTGTGAAGAGGAAATAAGATTTTGCAAAGCATCAAAACTAGTTCCGCCTGCTGCTTTGTCAATCCCCTCTGCAGAAGTAAATCTTTTCAACAAAATAAGCCCTGTGGCCAAGGCGAGCATCAAAAAAATAATTGAAATTATCGTAAAAAAAATGATCCCTGATTCATTAAAAGTAGAGGCTAATTGTTTAGAAATCTCTGAGCCAAGGAATGCTCCCAATGATCCACCCGCAGCAATCACACCAAAAACATTAGCAGCGCCCTCTCCACGAAATAAGTTGATAATTACTACCCAGAAAATAGACACAACAAAGAAGGAGTAGACATTACACCAAATATAGAAAATTTGACTCAGCCAAATTGCTGAAGATAGGTTAAAAAATTCCCACAATAAAATAAATATCAATAAATTAAGAATAAAAAATAAGTAGCACCCAACTAACACACCTTTTAAATTTCTTCGTGAAGCAAGCCATGAATAAATTGGATTTAATAGCAGCATTACAAATGCACCAACACCCAAGAGATACGGAAGTATATCTGAATTCTGAACAGCCATTTCATTTCTAACAGGTCGTAAGATATACCAGGAACATAAAACTAAAAAAAAGAAAAAACCGGCAAGCCCAGATTCTTTAGTGAATGACAAAGAAAGTCTCACAAGAGATGTTTTGATGGAGTGTATTAATATAGACATATACTAATTAACTATAGCAATGGTGGGTCGCACAGGATTCGAACCTGTGACCAATTCGTTAAAAGCGAACTGCTCTACCAGCTGAGCTAGCGACCCAAAATAGGATTCCATAAAAAAGATGTGATTATTTCATATTTTCTAATAACTGCAAGGCTAATGAAGAGGCAGCATTTTCTGGAAATGTTTGAACAACAAATTGATATTTAATTTTTGCTGCGCCAGACTCACCCGCCATCATTAAAATATCACCAATTTTTTTGTGAGCCAGCGGCGTTCTCCAATGATCAGGGAAGTCAGAAGCTAATCTTTGGAAAAAATTTTCACTCTCTTCAAGGTTAGATTCTAATAATGCAATTTCTCCAAGCCAAAACAGACTCAAAGGAATCTTTTCATCATCAATAAAATTATTTGCTAAATAGGCAAAGGACTGTTTCGCAGTTTGAAAATCTTTATCATTTAATTCAGAAATAGCTTCGTCATAAACCTCATCAATGCTTCTGCTATCATTAATTCCTTCAAATCTGAATGTATTAGCTTCAGAATTACTATCTGTTTCTGGAAGAATATTATTTTCTTCTTGCTTGCCTTCTTCGTTAATCAATTTTTCAATTAAGTAAGCTTGGGATTCAAGCTCACTTCTGAGGCTAGAAAGCTCCCCTTCAAGCTCTTGTATTTTTAAGAACAAAATATCAGAGGCATCTACTTCTTGAGAGTAAATATTAAGAGATGCCAAAGAAAGAGCAATAAAGAAAAATTTCATTCAAAAAGAACGCTACTTAATTTCAACTCTTCTATTTTTTGACCAAGCAGCATTATTGGAGCCAAGAGATAGAGGCCTCTCCTCTCCATAACTTTTAGTAATTAATCTATCTCTATTGATTCCATTAGCAATTAAATAATTCGCAACTGACTCAGCCCGTCTCTGGCCTAGGGCCAAGTTATATTCCCTAGTTCCTCTTTCATCAGCATGGCCCTCAATAGAAATTGTAATTTTTGAATTCCTTTTCATTAGCTCGCTAACACCTTTTAAGGCTTGTATTGATTTAGCGGAAAGATTGAATTGATCATATTCAAAATAAACCACTGCATTCGCAAGCACAGCCTGAGTAGCTGTAGATTTTGAAGTAATAGATACTCCAGCAACACTTTGATCTGATACTACCTCTTCCGTTACTTGAAGAGGGCTACACGCAGAAAAAATTAATATTGTTAATACTGCAAAAAGTGGATTGATTGATTTATTCATGATGATTGTTCCATTGTAGTTATATTATTATCTTAAAAAATTTGACCAAGCAGGCTCTCTAACCTCGCCATTTGATGCGGGTAGCTTAAATTTTGCACCGCTAAGGCTAAATCCAGCAAGCATACTCAGATCTTTCTCTTTAATACCATAGATTACCATATTACCATTTGGAGCAACACTAGGAGATTCATCCATCTTTGCTTCAGTTAATACCCTTATAAAATTTTCTTTTTTATACTTCAGAGCAATATGAAATAACCCATCGCTGGAACGGTGAACGAAGATAATCCCTTCTTCATTTGGAAGATATGAAGCCTTTGCATTGTATGTTCCCTCAAATGAAATGCGCTTAGCTTTTGGATTTAACTTTCTTAGATCTAACTCATAAATTTGAGGTGAGCCTGACCGACCGCTTGTAAAAAGAATTTTATTTCCTTTGGGAGACCAAGAAGACTCTGTATCAATTGCGAATTGATTGGTCATCCTGGTTAAAGTTTGATCACGCAACCTTAAAATGTAAATTTCTGCATTGCCATCTTGATAAAGAGTTAGTGAAAGGTATTTTCCATCAGGCGACCATGAGGGAGAACTGATTTGGGTATCTTGTGATAAAACTGCCTCTCTTTTGCCAGATGCAATTTCTTGAATAAAGACTTTTGCGATTCCTGTTTCAAAAGATACATATGCTACCCTCTTTCCATCAGGTGACCATGATGGGGAGATAATAGGCTCAGAGCTTGATAATAGAATTTTTTCATTAGCGCCATCCGAATCAGCCAACATAAGCTTGTAAGTGGGTATGAGACCTGAATCTTTTATTTCATTTACATATAAAAGCTTAGTTGCAGCAATCCCTTTGATTCCTGTGATGGACTCGTATATTCCATCGCTAGTATAATGAGCAAGTTGTCTGATTTGATTTGGGATACCAAAAACTTTCGAACTTCTAACTTTTCTTTTTTTGTGGATATCAAATATTTCGTAATTAATATCTAGAGAATTATTTACCCTCAAAATTGTTCCCTTCACCAGATAATCCATGCCCAGTAATTTCCAATCGCTATATACCAACTCATCATTAATAGTCTTTACAGGTAATAATAAATCTTCATCAAGAATTGAAAATTCTCCTGTACGAATTAGGTCATTCCGCATTATGTTATTGAGTTGCTTTGAAATCCTTGCGTTTCCTTCAAATGGAATCATTGCTACTTTATATGGATCTTCAGAGCCCTTAGTAATTTCTAAAAAAAGCTCTCCATAAATAAAAATTGGAAATAATAATAAGGTTACTAATAAGAGACTTTTTTTCATGATGGGTTAAAACTTATGGCAATTATTTTGAATTCTTTTTCGTATAAGGTTTTAGACATTGAATCAAAAAAATTAAAAGTCTCCACCCTTCTTACAGCCTGCAGAGCTGAGTTATCAAATCGAATATTGCCGCTACTCTTCATAAGCTCTGCGCTGATAATCCTTCCTGATGAACGAATTTTAAGCCTTAGATTTGCAACTAAACCTTCAGGTATATTTCTAGGCTTCATCCATGCATTTTCAATAGTAGAAATAATTTTTTGAGCATACATCGAGATTTCTTGTTGCTCACTGTTTATCTCAATCTCGCTTTCTTCTAATAAAAGGTTAGCTATCGTTGATTCAATCATGGCATTATTTTGTAGAGTTTTAATTTCATCCTTAACTTTGGAGTAGACAATATCCTCGGAAACTTGTTTTTGAGGAACTGAATTGATATTTGGCAATACTGGAATTTGCGTTTTTAAATCCTGAGATGGTATTTCAAACTTCAACTCTATTTGAAGAGGCTTTGATATTAACAGTGTCTTAGATGTATTTGCATCAAAGGTACCATATATATACAAAAAAATAGCAGCATGAATGCAAAAAGAAAATAGCGATGCTTGTAAATATCTGTAATTAGCTATCATAGCCAGATGTAATAATTCCTACTTTTTGAATTCCAAGGCTTTGAATGCTTGCCATACCTTTGGCGACATAATCAAAGGGAACATTAGCATCACTTTTAAATACAATTTCAATATCTGGATTTGCTTGATAAATAATTTTAGCCTTATTTTTTAACTCCACTATAGAGATAGGCAATTGCTCTTCACCTAAATTAATAAAATACTTACCTTCACTATCAATTGAGATTACGAGCGGCTCGCTTGAAACTGACATTTTGGTTGTATCAGTCTTAGGAAGATTTACTTCTATTCCTTGAATAAGCAATGGAGAAAGAACCATAAAAATAATTAAAAGCACTAACATCACATCAATGTATGGAACCACATTAATGTCAGCGTTTAATTTTTTTCTTTTGCCTATTCTATATATCAATGCTTTGCTTTAACTGTTTGTCTATAAAGAATACTGGCTAGCTCCTCACCAAATACAGAAGATTGTTGTAATTGGGTATCTGAATCTGATGCAAACCTGTTATATGCGACAACAGCAGGAATTGCAGCAAAAAGACCCAAAGCAGTTGCAACGAGTGCTTCCGAGATTCCAGGAGCAACAGCATTGATTGTTGCCTGAGTTGCGTCTGAGAGGCCTTGAAAGGAATTAATAATCCCCCATACAGTTCCAAATAGGCCAACATATGGACTGACCGATCCAACGTTAGCTAAAAATGGAAGATGATGCATTAAAGATTCCTCCTCCCTTGCCAAGGATACTCTTATGGCCCTATTAACGCTCTCCAGATCTTCAATTGTAATTTGCTGGCCTTCACTCAACCTTAAAAACTCACCAAATCCATGCCTGAAAACTCTCAAAGAACCAACCAACTCATCGTTAGAGAGTTGATCAATACCATCATATAATTCATTAAGGTCCTTGCCAGACCAAAATTCTTTTTCGAATGCTTTGTTAGCTTCTTTGATTCGATTTAAATTAAAGTATCTTTCAAAAATAACTATCCATGAAATAATTGACACGATTAACAATACGATCATTACCGATTGAACAATCAGACTAGCTTGAAGAAATAAATCTATAACTGAAAAATCATCCATATCAACTCTCAAATAAATTTAATAAGCCTAAAGGAAAAGCCTTTGGTTTGCCTGAGTCATTATCAATGAAACATACCTCGACCTCTCCTTTGCAAATGAGTGTATCATTTTTTAAGTTTGAAACAGATTGAATAAATATAGTTCTCGCTTTACTTACAAGCTCTATTTCTGTACTTACGGCTAAATCATCCTCTAATATTGCAGGATGGTAATATGTCAAATTAATTGATTTTACAACATAATAGTCATTACTTTTCGACATTGCCTCTGTTTGAGATAAATTATTCTCAATCAAGAATTGAGATCGAGCTCTTTCAAGGTACTTGAGATAATTTGCATGATAAACAACTCCTTGAAAATCAGTATCTTCAACGTAGACCTTGCAATTAAAATCTTTAAACCTGAAACGAGGATTCATGTTGCTCAATATCTGCCTGAAAAAGGTATCGAAGAATATCTACAAAATCTTCCCACATTAAATCAATTGTAATTGATGAAAAATCTAACTCTGGAATCAAAGTCCCTGCCAGTATTCTTACTTTTATTGGTCGACGATTAAATTTATAGATTAATGCTGGAAACTCTCCCTCTCCTGTTGCTGCTAAAACTTGATCCCACCAATCTTTAGATGGTTCAGCGCCATCACCATATCTTTTACATTCTAAACACCATCTGCCTAATTTCAGATCAGGAAGTTCTTTTGTTCTTGTTTGCTCAAGGATTCTTTTGACAGGCTGAGTTAAGCCTAATTGTTCAACAAGAAGATTGCCAATTTCTCTCTCGAAATTAGCTCCTTTAGTCCTTGAGTTAATGGCCACAGCTACTCCTCTTCAGTAAAGTCCTCAGGAAACTCAGCATTTGTATGTACTTCCTGAACATCATCAAGATCATCCATAAAATTCATAATTTTTAACACTTTCTCTGAAGCTTCTTGATCTAGGTTAACTAAAGTATCTGCTCTCATCGTATTTTCAGCCAGCAATGTTTCAATATTATTTTTTTTGAAAGCTTCAATTACAACAGGGAGGTTTGCTGGAGTAGAAACGATTTCAAAATAATCTTCAGTGACGCTAAAATCGTCTGCACCAGCATCTAATGCAATTTCCATAATTTGATCTTCATCGTACGATAAATCAACTTGCACCACTCCAAGTTTATTAAAGAGGTAAGCCACTGATCCATCTGTACCCATGTTTCCTCCAAATTTTGAAAAAGCATGTCTCACATCTGCAACAGTTCTATTTCTATTATCTGTCATAGTCTCAACAAGAATAGCAACGCCATTTGGTCCATAACCCTCAAAAGTTAGTTCCTCAATAATGCCCATTTCGCCAGTACCAGAACCTTTTTGAATGGCTCGCTTAATTGTATCTTTAGGCATATTTGCAGCATTCGCTTTGTCCAAAGCTAGCCGCAATCTTGGATTATCACTCGGATCTGGACCCCCTTTAGCAGCAACAGTAATTTCTCTTATAACTTTAGTCCAAACCTTTCCTCGAGAAGCATCTTGGCGTGCTTTACGATGCTTAATATTTGCCCATTTGGAGTGTCCAGCCATCTATTGCTCCGTATCAAAAGTAGATTTGATATTTAACTCATCAAGCTGATCATCAGAAACTAAACCAGGCGCATCAGTAAGCAAACAAGATGCACTTTGAGTCTTAGGAAAAGCAATTACATCGCGAATATTAGTCGTATCAGATAAAAGCATCACAATTCTATCTAAACCAAATGCGATTCCTCCATGAGGAGGACATCCTGATGAGAGTGCTGACAACAAAAAACCAAATTTTTCTTTAGCTTCATCAGGAGAAATTCCTAGTATAGAAAATATCTCTTTTTGCATTGATGACTCATAGACCCTCAAAGATCCACCACCGAGCTCATAACCATTTAAAACAAAATCATATGCACATGCTAATGAATGATCTGGATCAGCCTTTAACTCTTCAACTGATACAGCGGGCAATGTGAATGGGTGATGCAAAGACGTAAGATTGTTTTCTTTGTTTCTTTCAAACATTGGGAAATCAACAATCCAGCATGGGGCCCATGAAGATGTCATTAAATTTAAATCTTCTCCAAGTTTCTTAATTAATGAGCTCATGGAAAGATTTACAGTTTCTGACTTTCCTGCTCCAAAAAAAATAATGTCATTATTTTGAACATCTAGAGAAGAAATAATTGAGTCGATAGTTTCTTTTTGAAAAAATTTAAGAATTGGTGATTGAAGACCATTTTCTTGATCAAGATCTACAACTTTTATATAAGCAAGCCCTTTAGCACCTAACTTGCCAACATGATCAGTATACTCATCAATTTTTTTTCTTGTCATTGATGCGGCTTCAGGCACTCTTAAGGCTACCACTCTAGAAGCAGGATCATTTGCGGGGCCAGAAAATACTTTAAACTCTTCATTTTTCACTAGCTCGGAAATATTTTTAAGCTCAAGCGGAATTCTTAAATCCGGTTTATCACATCCATATTTTTCAATAGATTCTTTGTATGTAATTCTTGGCACTTCTTTTTTTTGATAGTCGGTAAATTCAGTTAGCAATGCAAGAATCAAATCTTCACCAAGCTCAATAATTTCTTCAATAGAAACAAATGAGGCTTCAATATCAACCTGAGTAAATTCAGGCTGTCTGTCTGCACGCAAATCCTCATCCCTGAAACATTTAGCTATCTGATAGTATTTGTCCAACCCACCAATCATTAGCAACTGCTTAAATAGTTGAGGAGATTGCGGCAATGCAAAAAACTCACCAGGATGGACCCTACTTGGAACCAAATAATCTCTTGCTCCCTCAGGAGTAGCCCTAGTTAGGATAGGTGTCTCAATTTCATGGAAATGACGATTCTCTAATATCGATCTTATTTTTGAAGTTATTTGGGACCTCTTAACCAATCTTTGGTTGACTTCTGGACGTCTTAAATCCAAAAATCTGTGTTTCAGTCTTACATCTTCATTAACATCTTGATAATCATCAAGAGGAAACTGAGGCGTAAGAGCTTGGCTAAAGATATTTAAACTCGTAGCCTCAATCTCTATCTCTCCTGTGATCATTTTTGGATTAATAGCACCCTCGATTCTCTTTCGTACTAGTCCTTTAATATTTACTACATATTCACTTCGGCATGAATCTGCAATATCAAATATTTCCTGTAAATCCGGATTAAAAACAACCTGCACTATTCCATGTAAATCACGAATATCTAAAAAAATTACACCGCCATGATCTCTTCGTTTATGGACCCATCCAGAAATCTCAATATTGCTACCTATGTGTGAACTATTAATATCTCCGCAATAATGTGAACGCATTTTATCTCTCTTGTTTAAGTTTTTTTATCTGAACTTTTGCTTTTAGATTTATCAGTAGTTTTAGTTTGTTCTTTAGGCTGTTTTGATTTTTCATCCTTACTATCTACTATATTCTTTTTAGAGCCAGTTTTAAAATCAGTTTCATACCATCCTCCTCCCTTCAACCTAAAAGAAGGTGCAGAAACTAATTTTGATACTGCTTTTTTATTACATTCAGGACAAATTTCTACAGGATTATCTGAAAATCTCTGAATAACTTCAAATTGATGCTCACATTTTGAGCATTTATATTCATAAATCGGCATAAGTCTCTAAAAAAAATATAGAATTATAAACTAAATGGAAATTCAAATATAAAAAATGTTTTGGTCAAAGGTTTTTTTGCCTACTTTAAAAGATTCACCTCAAGATGCCGAGATTATTAGTCATAAATTAATGCTAAGGTCTGGAATGATACGTAGGGTGACATCCGGTATATACACTTGGCTTCCTCTTGGTTTAAGAGTGTTGAGGAAAGTTGAAAATATTGTTAGAGAAGAGATGAATGCTTCTGGAGCACAAGAAGTTCTTATGCCGATGGTTCAGCCAAGAGAGCTTTGGGAGGAAACTCACAGATGGGAAAAAATGGGACCAGAGCTGTTACGAATTCAAGATAGGCATGAAAGAGATTTCTGCCTTGGCCCTACGCATGAAGAGGTAATTACAGACTTAATTAGAAATAATATTAAAAGTTATAAAGAGTTGCCGCTCAACCTTTATCAAATTCAAACTAAATTTAGGGATGAGGTCAGACCAAGATATGGTGTCATGCGTGGAAGAGAATTCCTCATGAAAGATTCATATAGCTTCAATCTGAATGAAGAATCATTAGCTGAATCATATCTTTTAATGAAAAATACATATAAAAAAATTATAGATAGACTAGGACTGAAATTTAAAATTGTCAAAGCAGATTCAGGGGCGATTGGTGGAGACACATCGGAAGAATTTCATATTTTAGCCGAGAATGGAGAGGATACCATTGCAGTAAGTGACTCCTCAGATTTTGCTATCAATACTGAGCTTTTGCTTAAAGAGGGAGAAGATTTAAAATCCCTACAGGGCAAGCCATCCCCAGATGGAGAAGGCGTAATTGAAATTAAAAAAGGGATTGAAATTGGCCATATTTTTCAACTTGGAAGAGTCTATGCAGATGCAATGAATGCAAATGTTCTAGATCAAGAGGGTAAGGCAAGGAGCCTTTATATGGGTTGCTATGGAATTGGGGTTTCTAGACTTGTCGCAGCGGCAATTGAACAAAATAATGACGATAAAGGAATCATTTGGCCAGATTCTATCGCTCCATATGAGGTAAATATAGTAGCGATAGGTTTTGATAAAGATAAAGAGATATCAAAAGCTGCTATGGATTTATATAACCAATTAATATCTATGGGTTACGAAGTAATGCTGGATGATCGCAAAGATGGTTATGGCACCAAAATGAAGGATGCTGAACTAATTGGAATACCAATCAATGTCATTGTTGGCAAACAATACCTTCAAAATAATGAAATAGAGCTTAAACACAGAGATGGTCAAAGCTCTACTGGAAAATTTGAAGATATTTTAACTATCTTTGAGCACTATAAAAGTAGCTAATTATATTCTTTCAATAATTGTTGCATTAGCAGTACCGCCACCCTCACAAATTGCTTGAAGGCCATACTTACCATTTGTTCTTTCAAGTTCATGCAACAATGTTGTCATTAATTTGGCTCCAGTTGCACCTAAGGGATGACCTAATGCCATTGCCCCACCATTAACATTTAATTTTTGCATGTCAGCTTTTAGCTCAATCGCCCAAGATAAAGGAACGGGAGCGAAAGCTTCATTCACCTCATACAGATCAATATCATTGATATTTAAATTCGTAGCTTTTAATACTTTATGAGAAGCTGGTATAGGACCACCTAGCATCATTATCGGGTCATCACCCACAACACTAATACCAACAACCCTTGCTCTTGGATCTGCTTTTACCTTTTTAAGTCCTTCATCATTACAAATCATTAGTGCAGCTGCGCCATCTGTAATTTGGCTTGCATTTCCAGCCGTAATGACGCCACCTTCAGTGACTGGATTTAATCCTGATAGCGCTTCTAGACTTGCGTCGTACCTAATTCCTTCATCATTTAGCACCATATCAGCCTTTCCTTCAGCATTCTTTGCTTGCACAGGAAGAATCTCTCTATCAAAATACTTTCCCTCAACTGCTGCTGCAGCTTTTTGATGGCTGCTCAAAGCAAACTGATCAAGATCTTCTCTTGATAAATTCCACTTTTTTGCCATCAGTTCTGCTCCTGTAAATTGAGAAAAGAAAATGCCGGGATACCTATCTTTCATTCCATCAGAATCAAATGGCAAGCCATGACCGGCTTCATAGCCATCTTTAATACTTGCTCCAATTGGTACCATAGACATTACCTCTACGCCTCCTCCAATCACAACATCCTGAGTACCAGACATAACAGCTTGAATTGCAAAATGAATAGCTTGTTGAGATGAGCCACATTGACGATCAACCGATGTACCAGGAACTGATTCAGGGAGGCTGGAAGAAAGGATTGCATTTCTAGCAACATTACCAGATTGTGCTCCCACCTGATCAACACAACCAAAGATAACATCATCTATTAATTCGGGGTTAATCCCAGATTGGTGAACTAACTCATCAAGAACTTTTGCGCCAAGATCGGCTGGATGCCATTGACTAAGGCTTCCATTTTTCTTTCCTCCAGCTGTTCTAACAGCTGAAACTATATATGCATTATTTGACATAACTCTCTCCTATGTTGAGAGTATCTTAATCAATTTTAAGCTTGCATAACAAGTTTAAGAATAATTATTTCTTTGAAGAGTTATTAACAGAAGGTATATATGCCTTCCTTATCTCCTTGACCAAGGCATCTCTGATTTTAGTATTCTCTCTCAGAAACTTGCTGGCATTAACCTTTCCTTGTCCAATTTTTTCTCCATTATGGCTATACCAGGATCCAGATTTTTCAACTAATTCTAGTTTCTGGCCAAGCTCTAAAATTTCACCCTCTGTATTAATTCCTTCCCCATACATAATTTGAAACTCAGCCTGTTTAAATGGAGGTGATACTTTATTTTTAACAACCTTTACACGAGTTTCGTTTCCCACAACCTCTTCGCCCTCTTTGACTGCGCCTATCCTTCTGATATCAAGACGAACAGATGAGTAAAATTTCAAGGCATTACCCCCAGTAGTGGTTTCAGGATTACCAAACATAACTCCAATCTTCATTCTAATTTGGTTGATAAAAATTACCATTGCATTGGAGCGTTGGATGTTGCCTGTAATCTTTCTTAGGGCTTGTGACATCAAACGAGCCTGAAGACCCATGTGATGATCTCCCATATCCCCTTCAATTTCAGCTCTTGGAGTTAGGGCGGCCACGGAGTCCACAACAATTAAATCTACGCTGCCGGATTTTACAAGCATATCTGTTACTTCTAATGCTTGCTCACCAGTATCTGGTTGAGAAAGCAAAAGTTCATCTACATTCACACCTAGTTTTTCTGCATAGTTTGGATCGAGTGCATGCTCGGCATCGATAAAGGCTGCTGTACCGCCAGCTTTTTGACACTCAGCAATGGCTTGAAGTGTTAATGTTGTTTTTCCAGATGATTCTGGTCCAAAAATCTCTACGACCCTCCCCTTGGGAAGACCACCAATACCTAATGCTATATCTAAGCCTAGAGAACCAGTAGAAACTGATGGCATATCTACAATTTCTCTATCCCCCATTTTCATAACAGTCCCTTTACCAAACTGCTTTTCAATTTGAGATAAGGTCTCGTTTAGGTTTTTAACTTTATCTGACATTATGATCTCCTTTGCTGTATGTTTGTACAGTATATTATAATTTTAGGAAAAGTAAATTAAATATTATCAAATTCATGCTGACTTGTTCATAACTCATTGTTAAAATCTTTTTTAATCTTAATTTTCAAACAAATAAATAATGGCATTCATAGTTACTGAATCGTGTATTAAGTGCAAACATACAGATTGTGTTGAAGTCTGCCCTGTTGATTGTTTCTACGAAGGTCCTAACTTTCTTGTTATTCACCCAGAAGAATGTATTGACTGCGCATTATGTGAACCTGAATGCCCAGTGGAAGCAATTTTCTCCGAAGACGAGCTTCCTGCTGATCAGATAGATTTTATTGAAATTAATGCAGAATTAAGTGAGGTTTGGCCAAATATTACAGAAGAAAAAGATGAACTGCCTGAAGCCAAAGAATTTGCACAAATCAAAGAAAAAAAACATCTTCTTGAAAAGTAAAAAAATTTTTAATTTTTAAAAAAAAGAGTTTAATTTTTCGGCTCTAATTGGCTTTCCATTTTTTCTTAACTGAAACCGTAGCATTGGATATGCTGCTTCTGAATTACCAAGTTGAGCTATCATAGCGCCCTTCCCCACATCATCACCTCGCTCAACAAATATTTTATCGCAATGTGCGTACAAGCTTAAATAACCATCTGGATGAGAAATCATAACTAAATTTCCGTAACCTGGAATATCTGGTCCAGAAACCACTACCTTTCCGCTATGAATAGAATGAATCGGCGCACCTTTAGGCTCCTTAAAAATTAGCCAAGATTCATCTTTGATAGCTAATTTTGAATTCCCTCCTAGTGGGTGATGCCATTCAATAGGTAGAGATACTTTTTTTGAACTGTTTTGAGCAAGGGCACCCGAGAGATGTAATTCTTGATTTGGATAGATAATGTACGGTTTTTCTAAATGATTATTTAGAATTAACAGTTCAGCATCCAAATTAAAATTTAATGCAATAGACCAAACAGAATCTCCAGGCTGAACAATATAAGTTCTATCGGGAGAGGGAGGTAAAAAATTTTTATAGGATTGCTTTAATGAATCCAAATTAGAGCAACTTGTAATCACTAAAATTAAAATAATTAAGATTGTTGTATTAAATTTAATCATATTAAAAAGATGCCTGATGAAAGTATAAGACCAGAAAAAACATACATTAGATTGAGCTCATTGGATAAATAAATTGATAAAACTAACTTTGGCAAAAGTAAGAGAGAAATCAAACAGCCTAGTGCAAATGGAGCCAATAAATTTAAATTAAATGTTGCGATACCATGGATAATAGGGCCATAAACTCCTAAAACTACTAACATAGCACTGCCTGAAATACCGGGTATTAGAAAAAATGAAAAAGCCAGTATTCCACTCAAAAATAAATATGGCATAGAAATATTTCCTGAGTCTATATCCAACCCTTGCAAAAGAATTCCAACACCAATCCCCAGAAATAAAAATAAAAATAATTTCTTATCTATAAGTGCGTCTTTAAAATATTGAACGATGTAAATAGACAAAGTCATCATCAATAAACCCAGAGATGATAAAAATATTTCTTCATAATTTTTTAATAAGAAATTAATTCCCCTAGAACAAAAAATAATGGCAATAATCATAGAGAGTATTAAAGGTAACGAAATATTAAATTGAAATGTTTGCGAAAGAGATGAAAAATTTAAGGTTAAATTTTTTATTCTTAGGTTGCTTAAAATTTTCATTAAGTTTGGGTAAATCTTAAAGATTACTGCAACAGTAGCTCCAGAAATACCTGGTATTAGCTCTGCAACGCCCATACAAAATCCAGCCAATGAGTATTTAATTTGATTACTCATCCTCAAACTTCTCCATTGGAAACACCTGGAAGCATTGGTACAAAAGCAACCTCTTCATAAATCATTTCTTCATTTGCGATTTCACTTTTTTTGGTTACAACATAAAGTTTTTGCTCTCCCTCGAGGCCAACTGGTATAACAAGCTTTCCTCCAATCTCTAATAACTCAAGCAACTCTTCTGGATATTGTCTTGGAGCTGCTGCACAAATAATTCCATCAAATTTTAAGTCTTCTTCCCAACCATTGAATCCATCTGCATGTTTAACAATTACATTTCTAATTTTTAGACCGCTTAAATTTTCTCGTGATTTTGAAACTAAAGGTTTGATCCTCTCAACCGCAAAGACATCATTTGCAAAATGAGATAACACTGCAGATTGATAACCACAGCCAGATCCTATTTCAAGAACCTTGTTAAGGACTTTCCCTCTTTTTGATGTATGCGAAATTAAGTGCTCTGTCATTCGCGCAACGATGTATGGTTGAGAAATGGTTTGCTTGTAACCAATAGTCAGTGCTCTATTCTCATATGCTCTACTCCAGAAAGCTTGGTCTAAAAAGATATGTCTGGGAACTTGGCTTAAGGCGTCAAGAACGCGAAAATCTGATATGCCCATATCAAGCAATTGCTGGATCATTTGATCTTTGACTCTCGTAAATGTAAAACCAGAGCTACTCACAATTAAAAACCTCCTTGTATAGGTCCCAGCGACCCAAATCAGCACTTAAATTGTAATCAAGTATCGAAATAGAAATATAATCTTGTTCAATAGCCTGTATATCTGTTCCATATTGGTCAGGTAAAAGTGAGCCAGACGGCCCAAAACTGTAAAATTTAGAGGAATCCTCTGATCTAATGAAATCGGGTTTGTCTGGTACCCTTCTTTTGCCTAACGAAGTTATTTTAATTCCTTGAATTTTTGTAGGCGGCAAATCAGGGAAATTTACATTCACTAACAAGTTTTGATCTGAGGGAAGTTTAGATACCTGGTTAGTAATCAATAAAGATTGTTCTGCAATAAATGTTAAATTAGTTGGATTGTAAGCAGCTACCGAAAAAGCAACGGGAACATAATCCAGTCTTCGGCCAGCAATTGCCGCCCCAACAGTTCCAGAATAAAAAATATCTTCCCCTAAATTTGCTCCTAAATTAATTCCCGAAACGATCATTTCAATTGGATCCTGAATCACTGATAGCAATCCCAGATATGAGCAATCTGCAGGAGTGCCTGAAACAGAAAAGATATTTTTTGAGATTTCCTCAACTTTTATTTCTTTTCGCAAGCTTATTGCTGCACTCATTCCACTACAGTTGTCTCTTGGTGCAATTAAAAAAACCTTATGCTCAGTGCTCAAGGCTTGAAACAATTCATTTATGCCAGATGCTTTATAGCCATCATCGTTGGTTAGCAGAATATTCACTATTTATTCCTTAAAGAAGCAATTGCATATACGGCAATTCCGTTACCATCACCAATTACTCCCATCTTTTCTGTTGTGGTTGCCTTCACCCCAATAAAACTTTCTTCGATCTTCAAAATTGCTGAAAGGGATTGTTTTATTTGATTTACATAAGGCCCAATTTTTGGTTGTTCACACACAACAACAAAATCGATATTCCTAGGCCATAAACCATTGTCTTTTAATAAATCTAATGATTTTTCAATAATTATTAAACTACTTAGATTTTTATTTTTTGGATCGCTATCAGGAAAATAGTGTCCAATATCCCTGAGGCCAGCTGCACCCAACAATGCATCAGAAACGGCATGCAAAATAATATCTCCATCTGAATGTGCAACAATAGAAAGGTCGCAATCTATAAAAACATTTCCTAAAGTTAAACCATTCCCTGGTTGGAATTGATGAAAATCTATCCCTCTTCCGATTCGAAGATCTCTTCCCGCATAATCAGCTACATCATCAGTGTAAGTAATTTTAATATTTGATCTTTCTCCTGGCGCAGCCAATAATTTAAAACCTGCATGCTCCATTACCTGAGACTCATCACTCATATGAAGGCCTTCTTTCTGAAGTTTGTTAAATGCCGCTCTTACAGATTCATGGTAAAAAATCTGAGGGGTTTGCACATGCAGAAATTGCTCACGCTCGACTGGCATTAGATCCTCACCCTCTTTCATACGCAGCGAATCAGTTGCTGAAATTACAGGGAAAACCCCTTCAACAGATTGATCATTGGTAAGTTGAGATAATAGATCCTCAAAATGACTTTTTCTTAACCATGGTCTTGCAGCATCATGAATGACTACGATCTCTATACTTTGATCAACTGCTGCTAAGGCATTAAATACTGATTCACTTCTTGTGTTTCCTCCTTCAACAAACCTTACTCTTGCATCATTATAGAAAGATTGTGATTTAACTAAATTCTCATTTAAATTGATGGCGACTATCACTTCACTAATATAAGAAATTTCTAGAAATAAATTAACAGATTTTTCTAAAACCGTCTCATCACCCAAGCTCAAAAATTGCTTGGGAACTGAACCACCAAAACGACTGCTGTTTCCTGCAGCAGGAATAATAACTGTGATTTTATTCTTGGGGTTCATTGGATTTAACTTCCTTAAATCTTAGGAAATCCTCGTCTTCATATATTAAGTTTAATTCTTCTCTAGCAAATTTTTCTGCATGAGCATCATTCTTTTGTTTGCTTAAAATTCCTTTCTCTAGAAGATTATTTTCCTTTGCAAGAGTGTTATTTTTCACCAACAGTTCTTGATTTTCATTTTGAAGAGCTAAAAAACTTCTTTTGCTATCAATCCCAAAAAAAAGATTGTAGAAAGCTGAAAGAATAAGAATAAAAACAAGGAAATTTAAAAATTTAACCAATGACATTTTTGGCAAATGTTAGATCAGGCTGCTCAGCCTCAATCCACAGCAATCTATTATATTTTGACACTCTGTCAGATCTGCAAGGTGCGCCTGTTTTAATTTGGCCTGTCCCTAAACCAACGCTTAGATCTGCAATGGTGCTGTCTTCTGTTTCTCCTGATCTGTGAGAGATAATTGATTTAAATCCATTCTTGTTACCCAGATAAATTGTTTTCATGGTTTCTGTAATCGTTCCAATTTGATTAAATTTAATTAGAATTGAGTTTGCTAAAGAATCATCAATTCCTCTTTGAAGCTCTACTACGTTAGTTACAAATAGATCATCTCCCACCAATTGACATTTATCTCCCAACGCCTTGGTAAGGTTTTTCCATCCCTCAAAATCACTCTCATCCATACCATCTTCTATTGAAAGGATAGGATATTTGTTAGTTAGTTCAGAGAGGTAGTTAGTAAATTCACTCGAGTTTAGTTTTGTAGATTCTCCCTCGAGATTATATATACCGTTTTTATAAAATTCTGAAGCAGCACAATCCAATGCAATCCCCACATCCCTGCCCTCAGTCAAATTATTGTTTTGAATAGCCTCAATAATAAGCTCTATTGCTTCTTGATTGGATTGGAGATTCGGAGCAAAACCACCTTCATCACCAACGCTGGTGCTCAAACCTTTAGTATTTAAAATACCCTTTAGATCAGAATAAATCTCTGTTGCCCATTGCATGGCTTGAGAGAAATTATTAGCCCCAACAGGCATAATCATAAATTCCTGAATATCAATGTTATTATCAGCATGCTCACCACCATTGATAATATTTAACATTGGGGTTGGCATTTGCATCTTTGGCTTTTCTCCGTTGATATGATCAAAAACTTGATTAATGTATTTGTACAAGGGAAGCCCTAACGTTTTCGAGCCTGCATCCAAAACTGCCAGTGAAACACCCAGAATAGCATTTGCACCTAAATTTGATTTGGATGAAGTTCCGTCTAAAGCAATCATTTTTTCATCAATATCTTGCTGATTTGTTACATCCATGCCTATCAGTGCTGGAGCAATTATTTCGTGAATATTTGTTACAGCTTTGTTTACTCCCTTCCCTAAATAAGCCGCATTACCATCTCTGAGTTCAAGAGCCTCTCTTGAGCCTGTAGATGCTCCACTAGGAACCATTGAGGTTGCACAAATACCATTCTCTAAGGTGACCTTACATGAAACTGTTGGGACTGCTCTAGAATCTATTATTTGAATAGCTTTGATAGAGTAAATGGCTGACATTAAGTATTTCTGTTTTGGTTTTTTATAAAATCATCTAATTCTGATAATTGGGATAGGGCAGCCGGGATCTCATCAGTAGAAATTGCACAAGGGCCATCACATTTAGCTAAATCAGGGTCAGGATGAGCTTCTATAAATAAACCTGCTATGCCTTGACTCAGCCCAGCTTTGGCTAGTGGGAGTAAATATTCTCTACGACCTCCAGCAGCATCACCAAGGCCACCTGGAATCTGCAGGGAATGCGTCGCATCAAATATCACAGGGACACCTAGGTCTTTCATGATTTGGAAATTCAGCATATCAACTACTAAATTGTTATAGCCAAAAGAATTACCTCTTTCACAAAGCGTAATATTTTCATTTCCAGCCTGACGACACTTTTCTATAACATTTTTCATCTCAGGAGCTGAAAGAAATTGAGGTTTTTTAAATTGAATTATTTTGTTTGTTTTAGCCGCTGCAACTACCAAATCAGTCTGTCTGCACAAAAATGCTGGTATCTGAATTACATCACAAACTTTCGAAACTGAATCTGCTTGAGATGGTTCATGAATATCAGTGATAACAGGAGCATTAAACTCTGATTTAACTTTTTCCAGCATTCTTAAACCTTCATCAAGCCCAGGACCCCTAAACGATGAAATAGAGCTTCGATTTGCTTTGTCAAAGGATCCCTTAAAAATCCATTTAATATTTAAATTTGACGTTGTTTCTGCAAATTTTTCTGCAACAGCCATCACAACTGATTCAGATTCTAAAACATTAACACCACCCATAAGAGTCATAGGCTCTTGATTTCCAATTGTAAAGTTT
>Ga0222719_10000497_pt1 | contig 39300 bp, 27 predicted proteins | sample C33_34DmetaG_FD_165039 | JGI IMG/M metagenome (GOLD analysis project Ga0222719, IMG submission 165039) | Estuarine water microbial communities from San Francisco Bay, California, United States - C33_34D | ecosystem: Environmental > Aquatic > Marine > Unclassified | place: USA: California... | reverse complement strand
GCCGACATGCTTGAGCTTTTTAAGAAGAGTAATGATGGTGTTTTAATGGGTCCTTCATTGTTAGAGGGGCTTGACTTAAAGGATGAGACTAGTCGTTTTCAAATCTTCTTTAAGGTACCATATCCAAGTTTAGGTGATCCATTGATCAAGGCAAAATTAAATATATCAAATGAGTGGTATGATTGGAAAACGGGCATTAGCATTATGCAAGGTGTTGGAAGATCTGTTAGAAGTGAAGATGATTGGGCAATCACATACGTCCTGGATGCTAGCTTTAGGAACCTGATAAATAAAGAGGGGTTCTTTCCACCTTCATTTATGGAAAGACTTAAGACTATAAAATAATGGCATATACATCAATCGTAATCGACAATTTTTATTCTAATCCTGATGAGGTTAGAGAGTTTGCACTGAAGCAAGAGTTTAATGTGACAGGTAATTTTCCAGGTGCTCGTACTGCACCGTTCTTAAATGATAGTGTTAAGGCACATATTGAAAAACACATTGTACCTCTTCACGGTGAAATTACATGGCTTAACGTTGAATATACAGGAGCATTTCAATATGCTACTCAATACGATCGCAGTTGGATCCATGCTGATCAACACAATAAATGGGCTGGCGTATTGTACCTAACTCCAAATGCACCGCTTAGTGGTGGCACTGGACTTTTTAAACATAAAGCAACTGGCGCATATAAAATGCCGAGACTAGATGATGGTTCAGTGAACCAAGAACTAGTCGATATAATCTACCACGATTCACAAGATATGACAAAATGGGAAATGACTGATTTTATAGGTAACGTATATAATCGTTTGGTCATCTATCAAGGTGATCTTTTTCATACATCGCTTGATTATTTTGGTACTGATATGCATAACGGTAGACTATTTCAAACCTTTTTCTTTGACACTAAAAACTAATATATGGGATTTAACAAAATGTACCTTCCAGAGGTAAACGAACTAAAAGAGTATTTAACAACACATGGCAATCAGGCTTTCTTAAAAAGATGGGTAGAAACTTATCAACGTAGAGATGCAGTGATTGGCCCAAGTGAGTCAATTGAATTTATTAAACAATTTATAAATCAGACATATAATGTTAGTAGATCTGATAATGTGGACGTTTCAGGCTCTACAAAAGCGTAAAATAAAAAATAATATGAGTACACAACAGCAAGACACCACTCAAGCTGAGGTTTTCTATGTTTGGGGTAAATCAGAACGTGCGGGTGATATAGTTCAAGAAGACACTACAAAACCTGATTCAAAATGGATGAACTTCACGGATGGTACTAGGTGTAACCGAGAACTAGTAGGTGAATATCTTTTAAAGACTTCGAGTGAAGAAGATGCTAAAAGCTTAGCATTGTCGTTTAATCCAGCGGCGAACATAAATGTCAATCGATCAACTAAAGTTGAGGTTAAAACTACAACTGCACCAAAACCTGAAGTTAAAGAAGAGGTTAATGTGATGATGGAGATGCTTAGAAAAATGAGCGCTAAAAATCAAGCAGAAATGCCAGTTAAAGTTAATATTCCATCAAAGCAAGTCTATGATCTACTAAAAGATCAAATGGATATTACAAAAAAGGACCTTAATGAGCAGATTGGCCTGCTTGTAGAGAGTCAGATAGATAATTTAAGAGATCAATTAAAAGAACAGATCGAGTCATACATTAAATCTTATTATAATGGAACAACAGCAACAACAATCGACGCCTAATCGTCGTCAACGTCGTGCAATGATGAAGGCACAAGGAATTCTCAAAGCACTAAGTAAAATGCCATATTTTGGTGAAGTTAGATCTAAAGTACGTCAAGAGAACATTGCGTATGGCAAAAAGATCCACGCTGAAAACACAAAGCGCAATGAAGAATTAAATGCTACTAGATTAGAAGCAATTCTTGATGGTTTAAAAGTACAGTGGACTGAACAAGGCTACAACAAAGAAGAAATGGCAAAGCTTGAAGAAGCTTGGGCGTGTAGAGCTATTAAAGATAAAGAAACTTATCGCGAAGATAAAAAACGTGCTAAGCAACTATTAGCAGAGGTAAAAGCTTCGAGAGAAGCTAGAAACAAATAATTATTTAGAATGATTACAGTTAGCATTGAACCGGCTGATAACGGTGTTATCAAATTTCTGTTCGACGATAATGTCAACGGTGGTGGAGAAGAGTATACTTCTAGAATTGTCTATGAGTTTGAAGGTAAAAATGCTAGATTCAATCAGGCTAAATTTTTAACAGACTTAATTCTGGATCTAGGTATTGCTACAGGCAATGACCTAGATTCAGATAAGTTGGTGATTAAAACCGAGTGGGGTAACAAATATGTACCTACTCAAACAGAATTAAAGAATAGGATCCAGCAATTAGAGAAATCTATTGAGACGCTGAGATCAATGGTTAAGGAATGACATTAAAAGTTGAAGGCGTATGGTGTAAAACTCGAACTGAATTTGACAAGATGTCAAAATCAAAAGACTACGACCTGTCCGTATCTTATTTCGATATTTACAATCGTTTAATTAAAAGCGATCCATATAGCTCTGAGCCTTCATCTATTATTGTAGCGCTCTATATTCGTAAAATGCTACAAAAACTCTTTAACGATCTAATAGAAAAAGATGAGATTAACATAGTCTATATGTTTAAAGATCTTGACGCAAAAACAGTTGCAGGGTTTAAAGACTTTATGCAAGATTTGGCAATTGATCGTGACGTTAATTTTGATCTAATTATTGTTAATCGCTGTGACTATCCTAAGCGCGGTGTTTTGAGTAAGTTTGATAACGTCAAATTTATAGACAATGATTAAGCATAGATTATTTGCCAAGGGTGAACAAATTCAGGCTCTAATCTCTACCACACAACAACCTAATCTTCTTATCCCAGTTAGAGCCACCATTTACGACGTCAAATTCGACGATGTAAATCCTCAATATCAAATTAGAATTAAGAAATTCTATGACAACGCATACTTCTTAAAAAAGAATCTATTTGGTGGTAGGTTTATTAAAAACTTTGAGGGCAAAGACACTAAAATTAATCTTAAGAGGACTAACTATAGTACCGTTAAAGATATTGAAGACAATATATTTAACGGAGAGAAATGGAAGAACTATCTAATCACAGTCGACTCAGTATTCTGTACAAAGACGCGAGAAGAACAGATCCAACTGTTTAATAATATCCAAACATTTCAAATAGAGATGTGCTTAAAAGAGCTCTATGAGCTTAGTAACAGATCTACATATTCAGGCGAATTTAGATTTGATGCCAAGGGTGAATATGTCGCAGCCCTTAAAAAATTCTTAGGCGACAGATTTCCAAAACAAAAAGATTGGGCTGACGAACTTCTCTATAGACCAGAATCTGGTGAGATGGACGATGTAGAATGGGTTTGATATATAGATAAAGGTCAAATTATATTAAGTTATTATATTGGCCGCGATATATATTAAAAACACATTCATTAAATGGCAGGAACACTTCAATTTATAAGTAAACTTGGACCTAGAATCACATATAAGTATTTGGATCCGCCTGGTGGTGAAGAGACTACAATCGGGACTCCCCAAAAAAAGATGGGAATTTGGTTTCTTGGTGATGATAAACTTGTAGGGTATTCTGAACCCGATCCAGAACCTGAAACTCCAGCCTCTCAAGGTAATACTACTGTTGAGCCTGAGCCTGAACCTAAGGCGCCTAGTCTTTCAAAGTATGGTAATGTAGAACTTGATGCCAGATCATATACAGTCGGTAAGGAAGTTAGTGGTGAAGGTGGTACTAAAACTGAAAAGTCTGGTCAAACAATTCCAGGTGGCCAAGGTGTAAGATCTCTATTTAACCATTGGGCTCTACACAAATATAAAAACCATGCAAACGGTAGCCCTGACGATACAGGTTCTCAAGTTGATAATTACAATAAAACTGTTTATTACCATGGAGAAGCTGGCGCTCCAGATCCAACTGCTAGAAACATTATTCAAGATTCTATAAACGAAAAGAGTTTAGGTTATACTTATAATATAAGTGACTTTGTGCAATGTGAACACTATGGTAAAATCTCTAATGATTATATGATTACTCTTAGAAGGTTTGCATATCCAGTGGGCGATGACTTAAAAAATATGTTAACACCCGGTAACGATGGTAAACTTATAGATGGTTCACAGCCTGATTTGGCCAGAGCTATTACTTGGATGTCACCTAAATTAGGTAATGACATGAAAGAGATTCTTAAGTTTGGTACTAAGTTTAGTTGGAAAGAAGTTGAATCGGAATTACAAAAAGTAACCTCATCAAGTACAAACAACAACAAAGTGGGTTCAATGATTGATGGTAGCCCATTGGCCAGCGCAATTAATGCGGGTGTAAATGGCTATAGTGCCGATCAAGCCGCTAGAATTAAAGAAAAGGGTGCAGGTTGGGATCCAACTACTGAAACATATCCTAACAAAGTTTATGGACCTCTTAATGTTATTAAAAAAGTTTTAACTAGAGAGCAAGGTCTAGAATTTAATCAAGAGTTTACTCTTAAGTTTCATTATGATCTTAAGGGTTTTACTAATACGAGTCCGAAGGTGGCATTTATGGATACACTTTCAAATGTTTTAGCCTTAACTTATAATAACGCACCGTTTTGGGGAGGAGCTACTAGATATTTAGGTAATGGTTCAACGGTACCGCCATTTGGTGATTTTCAAAAACTAAAAAGCGGTGACTATGAAGGCTTTTTAACTTCTATTGGTGATCAACTTAAAGGAGCTGCTTCAGCCTTTGCTGATGCAGGTGCTGCAATTAAAGAAGCAATGACTGGTGGTGGTATAAATGCACTTGGTGATTCTAAGATTATGGACAACCTTATTGGTGGTGGTCTAATGAAAATGTTTAACTCACCACAAGGTGCAGCTGTAGCCGCTTCATTTATTTCAGGTGATCCGACAGGTATGTGGCACGTAACAATTGGTAATCCAATGAATCCTATGATGGTAGTTGGTAACTTAGCCTTAGAGTCAAGTAACGTTGAATTTGAGGGACCATTAGGTTATGAAGGTTTTCCATCTAAAATGATTTTAACAGTAAACTTAAAACCGGCTAGACCAAGAGATAAGGGTGAAATTGAAAGTATGTTTAATGCCGGTAGAGGCCGTATGTATTTACAGCCTGAAGTTGAAGGCGCTGTTGATCTAGATAAAATGGTTAACTTATCAGCTTATGGTGGTAAAGATAAAACAAATAAACACTTTACGAGTGCGTTCGCTAAACGTATCTCTGATATGAATGCAGGTTAATAGCTATGAATCTAAAATCTCTATATAACAAAACGAAGGATACAGTTAAGCTAGTCTTAACTCAACCTACTATGATTTTTAGAAACATGGTAGGAGCCGAAATTGTGGCTGAACATATTGTTAGAGATGATGATATTGTTAGACCAGATCGCATCGCATTGCTTTATTATGGTGATCATAGTAAGCTTGATATGATCTTAAAATTTAATAATATTTCTGATCCTTTTAGTTTGATGCCAGGTGAAACAATTTTTGTTCCCTCACCAACAACGGCATATTATAAGCTTGAAAGACCAGGTGCTTATGAAGAAAATATTGTTAAACAACAGTTTATTGACACTAAGCGATTAAGCAAGAAGGATCAAAAAAGAGTCGAAGCTCTTAAAAAGAAATACAATAAAGAGACACTATTGCCACCTAACGTAATTCCAGTAGGTAAAAAGAACTACGAATTCGATGGTTCTGAAGTTAGAATGGGTGCACAAGTACAAACTGATGCTGTAGTTGAATCTATTACAGCTGAATTAATTGCTGCTGCAAATGCTGAGGGCATTGAAGTAGTAACCGAAACTACAACTGTAGATATACCTGCGGGTGGTACTGGAATTACTTCTGGAAGTGGCTCAGGTTCTGGCTCAGGCTCTGGTGCAGGTTTAACAGGTACACAGCTTGATAACTTACTTGATCAAAACTCAGGGGTGCAAGGTGCTTCAAGTGGTAATGGTACAGACGGTGCTGACAAAAATGATACTGCCGATAATGTAGGCGGAAATAACGGTGACGGTACAGCGCCTTCTGGTGACAATAATACCTCGGGCGGCTTAGATATGTCTGATAGCCCTTGTAATAAATAATAATAGATGGATTTAGATCACAATATTTTAGCGGTCGTAGAACCAGCTTTGATGCCTACTGAGATTAAGATTTATGCTGCCGGTGAAGAAGAAGGCGGTGATAAAATCACTAAGCAGATGGGTAATATCGAGCCATTCATTAAGGTTAATAAATATGTGTTCGGTAGAAATCAAGTTAGGTCAGTAGATCTAACATTAAGTGGCGTGGTGCCAAGGTGTGTAGTAGAAGTTGAAGATACTAAAAGTGGTTTTGAAGTTGATTCATATCCTCGAGACGGTGATGTATTTACGCTCTTAATTAATTCTAAAAATCAAGAGACATTTAAGTCTATTCATATGGACTTTAGTATCACTAATATTATTGCTGGCAAAGGCGTTGAAGGTGCTCCAGCTTTAATCACAATGGAAGGTATTGCAAAGATCCCTAAACTATTTGGTGAAAACTGTCAAAAGCTTGACAATGCAGGTTCTCTAGATCACATGGAAATGGTCGCACGTGAATTAAAATTAGGTTTAGCCACTAACATCGATGAAACAGATGATACTATGGCTAGAATTCAGGCTTATGAAACTTATTTAGAGTTTATTAAGTCTATTGCTGAAGATTCATATATTAGTGACGATGCTTTTCAAAAGTATTACATTGATCAATACTATTACTTAAACTATGTAGAGGTAAATAGAATCTTTAACTCAAGTAATCCATCAATTGAAGAACTACAACAAAGTTTAGCTTCATCATCACAATCATATGGTGAAAAGGGTAATGCAGATGGACCAGATCCTGATAATGCAGAAATGCCACTTTTATTAACAAATTTCTTAGAAGTAAAAGGCCTAAATATTTATGTAGAAGAAGTTGAAATTATTAACAATTCTAATAAAATTAGTTTAAAGGCCGGTAATAAGAGAAACGTTATGATTTATGATGATAACGGTGAAGATAGCGAGCGCTTACAACAATTCGATATTGAACCATTAAGCTCAACTAATCTAAGAGATATTGAAGAACCACTAAAAGGTAAAAGAGATGAAGAAGACTATCAAGACAATGTAAAATATAAGTACATTGGTCGTCAAGATACTGGTGAAGATGGTTTAGGTAATGTACACTCAAGCTCGGTCTTTGCTAAATTGCACAATAAGCAAAACGAAATGGAGACACAAAAGATGAAAGTCAAAGTGACTCTAAATAGTTTTAATCCAGCACTCTACAAATATCAAAAGATTCCGCTATTAATGTACCACTATGACGGTCAAAAAATAGGCCATGCAACATTGACTAAAATGGAGCATGAAGAAGCTGGATTTAACGAGCAAGGTTTAGGCTTAAAAAGCGAAGATACTGGAGAAGGTCAACCAAGTCAAATGATGGATAGATTTTTAACAGGCTTTTATATTATTGAAAATATTGATATTACATACGACTCAACAGTTGGTTTGACGCAAGAAGTTACACTAATTAGAAGAGAATGGCCAACTAAGATGGCAGATCTTAGGACGCCTGAATAATTAGAATATATAGTAAATGCAAGAGGACTTTAGTAAACATAGAAATGAATTTAGAAAAGGCTCTCAATTACGTAAGTTCAACGAGGATCCTACGTATTTGAGCTGGTTTTTTATGTTCGATTATACGTCGCAAGAGTCGCCCTTGTTTAACGGTGCTGCGAATAACTATTTAGAAAATGTAGTTGGTGGTGATTATGGTAAAGCATTATCAACTAGACTAAGTTCTTTTATTAAACTTTTTCAAAGAATTAACAAAGAGATGCCATGGTTTTGGCAAAGTTTAGCTGGCATTGAAGCGGCAATGCAATATCAAAACTTAGAAGAGCCTTTTTGGGGAGCTAACAAGCCTAAATTAGAAATAGAGTGTCTTGAAGAAAACGTAGACTTAACTGCTATTGCATTAATGGATCTTTATAAAAGAGCTATTTTTGATTTTAACAGATGGGTAGAAATTGTCCCTAAAAACTTACGTCATTTTAGAATGTATGTGATTGTTTCTGAGATTAGACAATTTCAACAAGATATTGCTGCCAGAAATACAGATTCTAGAGGTCGCATAGGTGATCATAATCCAAAGGGTCAAGGCAGTTATGCTTCTCCAGATGATACACCACTTAATACTGAAATGGGTTTAGCGGCTAAACCATTTGTTAAATTACAATTTGACTTTTGTGAATTTAGCATAGATGACATTAGTGCGATGTTTGCAGATTTAGGTAGAAATCCTGAACTTAAAAAACCTAAAATTGGTATTTTTTGGGAATCAGCTAAGCAAGTGGGTCAAAATTTTAATGTTTCAGAAGATGTCTCAACAGAGGGATTAGCGGTACCTGGCAAGATTCCAGACTATCAAACTGGTCCATTTGATCCTAAACAAGCAATAAAAGATATTGCTAATAAAAAAGCACAAGAGGTTAAAGATGCCTTTGATGCTAAAAAGAAGAGCATTCAAAATGCACTTAACCCCCAATCTAATAGTGAAATCGGTAATGTCTTCGGTGGACCTGGACTTTTTGGAGGTGCAGCATCAACCCTTGTTGGTGGTTTAGCTGATTCAGTTGCAGGCAGACTACTATTAGGTAATGTTCACGGATTGGGCGGTATTGGTTCTATTCAAGATGCTATTCAAGCAGGTAGTATTAATGCAGTCGCTAATTTAGCTGGCCAATTATTTGGTCAAAGAAGTAGACCGGGTTCGGGTGACTTGAGCCCTGGTAACATTTACCCTAAAGACAACTTTGCACTTGACTCATCACCAGATGGCAACATTACACCTAAAAAAGTATATGATCCGATCGCTCCAGATAGAGACGATCCAATAAACGATAACGTACATGAATGATAAAGAACTTTACAAAGACAATCTTAGAGAGACGCATTGGCTTGGTGAGGTCATTATCAACGAAGATCCACTATTAAAAGGTCGATGTAGAGTCAAAGTATTCGGTAAATTTGACCTTTTACCAGACGATGCAATTCCATGGGCCACTCCAATGAACCGCGATCAAGTTGGTGCACATGCAGTGCAAAGAGTTGGTGATATTGTAGCAGTACGCTTTGATAATGGTAACATCTATCACCCTGAATATTGGTTTCAAGTTGATCAAAACAAAGACCTAAAGACAGACATTCTCGAAGCTTCTGATAAGCCTCACGATGTGATAAGCTTAGTATATGATGCTGAAAGAAATCTTCGCATCTATCACTCGCCAGAAGACGGCTTAGTGATTACGAGAGGCAGCGGTGCTAAGGAACGTCCAATGATTCAGATTGACGAAGAAGGTTTTATTAAGATAAGCACAGATGCTAAGATGTTCTTAGACTCAGGCGATATATTTGTCTCAAATACTGGTGAAAGCGGTGCAGATGAAACTGAACCGGCCGTTAGAGGTCAGTCTTTACAAGATTGGTTGCAGGCTTTATTAGATGATTATGTTGCACATATTCACCCAACTGGCGTTGGACCTTCTGGTCCTCCGATGCCACCTACAACAACGACTGTTGGTAGGTTATCAAGTACACATATTAACTATCAACAAAAGAGTAAGTAATCATGCCCGTAATTTGGCCAACATTTATATCAGCGGCAGCAAGTACTATCTCTAGTCAACAATTTACAAAACCAGGAGGACTTGCTACACAATCATATGAAGTGCCTAAGGTTGGATCTGATCAAGTTGAAGTCTTTCAGTTTCCACCTAGTAAAGAACATGCAGACGCACTTGCAGAATCAGTAAAACCTGGCAATCCAGTAAATGCTAATTTAGCAACAAATCCTACTGATTTTACTAATATTGGAAGTACTAATCTATTAAGCGGTAGATATGATTTTGGTGTAGCGATAGCACAAGACTATCTTAATGCAGTTAAAAATGCAGCTCAAACTCCAGTTGGTGCATTTCACATTAATAATCCAGCAGCCGAAGAGTTTTTAAAAAACGGGTATGGCCTAGTATTTGAGAGGATGTTAAAAGAGGGTGATTTACCCTTAATGGATCAAAAGGATGCAGATGGTAATATTATTTCAATGGGTAAAGAGTCACATCCAGACTATGCAGATTTACTTTGTCCAGAACCAGTCGAACCACCAGATCCAGTAGAAGAAGAAAAGAAAAGAATTAAGAAATTTAATAAATTTATTGAAGATCATAAAAACGATCCTAAATATGGTTTACTTAAGTTTAAGTTTTTTGAGTTTCATTGTTTAGATGGTAACGAATCAAATGATGATATTATAGCTATATTTGCAAATAGAATTCTACAGAAATTTGATACTATAAGTAATAAAGATAATCAATTTAAGTATCTTAGATGGGCTACTAGTTTGGGTAAACAAAACTATAAAGATTTAACAGAGTATGAAATTGCTAGTGCAAATTATAGCTTGAGACAAAGATGGCCATATCCTAATGTTAGAAACGGTGTTATAAACGATATTCAAAACGCAGGATACAATTGGGAAATTATAGTAGACGGTGTTTCTAGGGTAGTTAAAGAGGCTATGGACACTGTTTTTCCGGCATATGAAGTTATAGAAAAAGATTGGAGAGGTGATGTTATTTATACATATATTGAACTAGATTTATATAAAAGGGTGTCTAGGGGTAGAAAGGCGGCAACGCCGATGCCAAAACCAAGCTCTAGTGAAGAAGAATTATGTTCATTAGATCCATATAAAATACAGGTTTCTTATAATAGAGAAAAAGGTACATATGAGTCTATTGGTGACGACGGTCAACCTAAAACAGAAATAGTTGAAAGTAAAAGGCCTAAAATATTAACTGATAATGTAGTAACATTTTTTACATATGATGGAGATGCTCAAAAAACGTTTTACACATATGCTACTAATAATGTTGCAAACGGAGAAGAAACTAATGTAATTATTGATAATTATAAAATTATATGGTGGGATAAAGACACGTCTTATGTTGATCTTAAGTATGTAAAAAATGAATACGAAAATAAATGGTCTAAAATACCACCAGCTGTAAGTAGTATTAGTCCAGATGCTTCTGATCCTGAAGCGGCTTTAAATCAATTTTTAGCAATAGATCCAAAAACGGGTGGAACACTTTTTAAGTTTCAATATTATCAAACAGAAAAGGCAAAGCAAGAAGCTGAAGAATGTGATGCTAATGAACCTGAAAACGATATACCATATAGTTGGCCAGGTGGAGATCCATACGAAGAATTAGCACAAATAACTATCACGTATTGGTATTTGTGTATTGTAAAACCATTTCAACCTCTTACTTCAATGCCACCTGCATTAATTCCCCCACCTCTAACTGGTATTTATATACCGATTTATTATGGTGGTAAAAAACGATTAGCTAATAACCTAAGAAGGGCTTGGAATACTGGTAAAACATTTAGTCAATTGCCAGTACCTCAACCACCAGCAATTGCAGTGGCAACAGCTCTGTCTTTTGCGTATGCAATGCACTTATTAGAGTTTAAATTAATCTATTTAGGTGGTATCCCAACACCAATTGGCCCAGTGCCTATGGTTGGTTTTGTACCCGTCGTGTTCTAAAAAGTGAAGAGATATATATTATGTTACACCTTTAATATAAAAAATAATGACTGAAAAAAAGAAAAGAGCTAGAATCGGAGAGGCTACAGCCGAAACTAAAGAACTCAACATCAAGGTAGAAGAAAGAGTAGCTGAAAATATCGATAACATTGATCAACTAAAAAACAAGGAGGATCAATCTACAACAGATTCAGAATTTTACGACGCAGATGGTAACTTTATGTGGGAAGCATATGAAGCAACTTGTCCATCTCACACTAGAAAACCAAATCCACACATTCGTACTAGAAAGGGCGATAAAGTCTATTCTAGAGAATCTTATGCCCAAGAACTTTATGATATTTACAGCAATGTAGATAACTACGACAATATCAAAACTAAGGTATTGCCAGGTGAAATTCACGAAGGAACTATTTTTGGTATTAGCACAGAATGGATTAGTGTCGACATTGGTTACAGAGAGCTTGTTTATGTTAAGTACGGTAAAGAAACACCAGAAGTACAGCAAATGTCTGTTGGTGAAGAGACCGCAGTCTTAATTACTAACGTACAGCCAGGTGAACACATTAGTGGATCTATTAGTGGTGGTGTTAAGCAAAAGGTATTTATGGATCTTAGAGACGGTGTTGAATCAGGCGATACAGCTTGGGTCGGTCGAGTTTCTCATATGATCGAAAATGGTGGTTACATTGTTAGAATTCAAGGCATTGATTGCTTTATGCCAGGTTCACTAGCTGGAATTAATAAACTACATGACTTCTCATCTATTGTTGACACTGAGATGTATGTTGTTCCGGTTAGTTTCTCACCAGAAAGAGGTACATTAGTAGTTTCACACAGAAAGTATTTACAAGCCCTAATTCCAGATGCAATTGAAGATCTTAAACAAAATATCGAAAACGAGCAAGTTGGTAATGTAACAGGAACTGCCAAATATGGTGTCTTTGTAGAGTTTAATAAATGTTTGACTGGGATGATTCACTCTAATGACTTAGATCAAGAAACAATGGCTAAGTTTAAGGCTAGAGAAATTAAACCAGGTGATGAAATTAGATTTAAAGTTAAAGATATTATTAATCACAAAAAGATTACGTTAACTCAAAAGACTGAAGTTACACATAATCCATGGATGAATATCAACTCTCGCTATCAAATGCCATCTACAGTCTCAGCTAAAGTTAAGACTAAAAAAGATTACGGTTTATTCATTACGATTGAAGAAGGTGTAACTGGTTTGCTTCATGTAAGTGAACTAGGGGAAGACACAATGTCTGTTTTTAAACCAGGCGATGACATCACTGTACAAATTACTAGAATTGACGAAGATGCTATGAAGGTATTTCTTAAAATGCCTGAGTAACTCGAACGAGAGTGTGATATATAATCCAAACGGTAATATCATACTCTTAGATGCAAAAGCTAAATAAAAATTCTACTAGGGAACAACTCTTGAACTCTGCGCTTGTTGGTGTGGAGTTCGAGTTTTATTCCAACCTAGAGTTAGAAGAGACCAAAAAGTCATTATCTGAACTTTTGGGAAGAAAGATTCAATTAGAGGATAAAGCTCATTCAGACTTTCAACCTGATGATAAAGTCTTTAAATTGGAACCTGATATGTCAGGCGGTAAAGGACTCATCGAGCTGGTTACGGGTGCAATGCCTTATAGAAATACCAGGATTGTCATCATTAAGATGCTTAATTGGATCAAAGAGAATGGCTATACAAATGATAGAGCCAGTATTCACTTAAATGTTTCATTTGATAATCAGTACTTAGAAGATCCTACAATGATTTCTAAGATGAACACTCTAAAATTTATCTTGGAATTTGATGAGGCTAGAATATACAAATTCTTCCCTAATCGTGAAAATTCTACATATGCTAAAAGTATTAAGTGGATTATGCCAAAAAGAGAGGCATACTGGTTTGACGAAGATCACATTGAACCTAATAACTTTAAGTTTGCTGACACAAAGTATTACGGCATTAACTTCTCTAAAAAAGAGAAGAACTATTTAGAGTTTAGATACCTAGGTGGTGAAAATTATCACGAGAAAAAAGAAGCCATTTTGCACCTCTTAGATCGTTTTATTTTACAGGTTTGGAATTCATGTAATGATCCAAGATTTACGCCTGAAAATAGAATAGAATTAAAAAGAATCTTAAACAAGAATTTACCACTTATTGAGATGCTTAGAGACTATAAGAAACTTAATAAGTATTGGCCTAAGATTAATCTTTTAGTAGACCTTCAGGATAATGATCAAATCATTAAAGTACAGTGGGATCGTATTAAAGAAAGAGTATTAAATCTCATAGTTGACGGATCTTTAGAAGCTGGTACAATTAATTATGACTCTGATTATTCAACAATTCAGGTTAAAGATGGAGTTATGAACACTGCATATAACATCGATGGTTTTGAATTTATAGATTGTGAAATTAGAGGTAATGTAATGAATGCTTCTATTTATGGCGGTACAGTTGAAGGCTCTATGCTTGTAAGATGTAACATGTATCAAGGCGCTGAAATAAAAGACAGTAAGGTCGAATCGTGCTATGTTCACGGTAGTGTAACTGCAACCAATTGTTTTGTATTCGGTAGAGATGGCGTCTTTAAAGGCAAAATGGTTGGAGGTATTTATAGAGAAGGTTTCTTAGGCAAAGAGGCGAGAATAGATGATACTACTGAAGTGGTAGTAAGTAAAAAAATAAAATAAAAGATGAGCGAAATTAGAAGCGGTAGCGAAAATAATCTAACTACTCCTAGAGATTTTGGTGAAAACTGTTTGAATGCGTTTTTAACCGAAATTGGTGATGAGATTACCGGCGCTTGTATGGTCCCTGTTAATTTACCACAAAGAGAGGTTGTTAACATTATTAAAAGAGCTAAAAAATGGTTCTATAAAAAATATGAGGATTCAGTAAAAGAAAACTATTACCACATTCCAAATAGTGTCTTTAGTAGCGAGTACTTTAAAAATAATCGTACATTAAACTTACCTGGCCCCAGTGTTGACGGTGGCGGTGCTGTTTATTCAGTCTATGGTGTTCATGATTTGGCCAGTGGTTGGAATTCGACTGGTATGGGAATGGATATGAGATTCCAAGGTGGTGCTGATTTTGCTATTGAAAAAATGTTATTTAGAGGTATGTACGATGGTTCAGGCCCAGCTGAAGCTGCGGAAGAATTACAGTACTATGTTCTAAATGCCAGTTTAGCTGATATGTCTAGAATGATTCTTGAAAATCCTATTTCTTATCAATATTCAAGATTAACAGGTGAGCTTAAGTTTATGGGTGATACACCTAAGGGTGATGTTATTCTAGAGGTTTATGAAACTTTACCAGACTGTGCCCTTTACGATGATGAAATTTTCTTTAGATATATTAGTGCTAAGATCAAACAGTCATTAGGAGCTAAGCTAGGTATCTTTAAGTTCGCACTACCTGGTAATGTTGAGTTTGATTATGGCGCCATCAAGGATATGGGCGATGAAGAATTAGCTGCAATTGAGGAAGAAATCAAAGGTGACGAAGGGGTCGATTGGATGTTCCACAGCTAAAAAAATCAGATACATATATAAATGGAATTTTACATTAAATACATAGGCGACCCTAACTATCAAACTGATCAAGTTCAAAACAACGGTGAGATAGAGCAGTTAATTACTCAAATTGAGACGACACTGTTTACCGATACTGGCGATGTTTTAGGATCACCTGATTTTGGTTGTGCATTAGAAGATATGATTTACGAATTAAATCAAACTGAGTCGGCTATTAAAAATGTAATAGATTCTCAAATAAGAAGTTACTGCCCGTTGGCAGGCAAATATAATGTTGTTTCTAAAGTTAGCTTTTTTAAGGGTGAAGTTAGAGACATTGCGTACATAGATATTACAATAGATAGTAAGTATTTAGTACAAATAAATATTAGGTAAAATGGCTGAATTAAAATTTTTAAGCACACTTAGATCTTCTGCATCTCAAATTAGAGACGATGCTAGAACCTATATTACTAGGGTCTATAAGCGTGCAAACACACTTTTTACTGAGGCTTCTCCATTTGCTCAAATTCTTTCAGTCTTATCTGAGATAGCTGAATTGATTATGTTCTATATCGAAGATGCTACAGTTGAACAAAACATTTATACTGCTCAACAACCCGAGTCTATTTATGGACTTTCGAGATTGACTGGTCACGATGCGACTAGAGGCTTTGCAGCGACAGGTGAAATTGAATTTAGATGGAAGCCAGGCGCAGATTTTAGTAAAATCGCAGGTACTGGTTTAACAATTGACTCTAGAGCTAAACTTAAGTTTGATGCAAACGGTTTAATGTATACACTACTTACCGATAAAGATAGATTTAGACTAGAAAAAACTAATAAATTATCAATTAAAACCGCTATTATTCAAGGTGAATTTGAATCACAAAAGTTTACAGGTTTAGGTACAGCATTACAATCATTTAACGTACAAACTCGAGGCCTTTCTGATCACAGCAAGGTAAGCGTAAGTGTTAATGGTGAAAAATGGACTAAACACGAATCACTTTATGATTTGCAAAGAAATGAAAAAGGCTACCTACTTAAAACAGGTATTTCTGGAGGTTTAGACATTTATTTTGGTAACGAAGCGTTTGGTATGATGCCTCCAAAAGGTTCTGAGATAGAAGTTGAATATGTTAAGCATGTTGGACCAACTGGTAACTTACCTGATGGTGCAGACTTAACTGTTAAATGGGATGCTGAAGGTGAAGATTCATTGGGCGAAATGCATGATCTTAACCAATTCTTAGATGTAATCATTACGTCTTCACCAAAAATGGGCGCTGATAAAGAGTCAACTGTCTTTACTAAAGTTATGACTCCACTTGCTAGTAAATCGTTTGTTTTAGCAACGCCTGATAATTACGAATATTTCCTATCAAGATATGGTTTATTCTCATATATTGATGCATATAATACAACAGATGATCAATACCTAGATGACGATAACGTGATCTATATTTTCGCAGTGCCTGATGTTAGAAAGAAATTGGCAAGTGGCCAAGACTATTTCTCAATTCCACAACAAGAAATGTTCTTTGATCAAAATGAGTATGATAAAATGTACCAAGTACTTCAGGATAGCGGCCAACAAATGGTAACTACTGAAGTTGTTTTTGTTAAACCTCAAATTAGAAAGTACAGCATGGATGTAAACATTAGATACTTTGAAGGTTTCACTAAAGAAGAACTTGCAACTGAAATTAGAGAGCGTATCGGTACATATCTATTAAATATTACTAGAAGAGATAAATTACCAAAATCTGATATTGTGTATATCTTAGAAGAGATTGAAGGTATTGATGCAGTTAACGTTAGATTTATTTCAGAAACTGAAGAGACTGCTAGAAGACTTGGTTACTTTGAATCTGTAACTACAACTGTGGTACCACAAGAGCCTGTAACTTTGGAAACGGTCGGTAATGGTAAACAAAAATATGTTTTCTTTAAGCGTATTGAAGAGGTTGAAACGGTGACAGTTGATGAAACAACTATTATTCCAGAAACAGTCAAAGGACTTGATCAATGGGGTGATATTATTATGGAAAAAGAAGAAGTTGCTGTATTTAGAGGCGGATGGCAAGACAGAGACGGTGATGAAATCGTTGACGATGTATTGATCAACGCTGAAGCTGCATTAAGTATTAACTTCGACGGAAATCCTGTGCCTAGAACAATTTACACTAGAGTACAGGCTGGAAATAGAAAAGCACTTAGATAATGTTTGATAATTTATTTTTATATAAGAAAACACGTGTTTATGATAATGCTAAATCTAGAAAAGATGATAGGCTAAATATTGGTTATGATTACACAAATGAGCCCTTTTTAGCTAGAATGCTTTCAAGACACATTATTAGAAATCAAACATTAAATGACTTTTTAATTTTTATAGATGATTATATTTTTAATCTATTAAAGGGTGTTAAAGTTTTAAAGAGTTATAAAAACTACACTGTGAAAAAAGACGACAAATACATTAGATAATGTACAATAACCTAAGATTTTTTAATGGGTTAACCACAGATTTAAACTTGGTTAAAAACTCACAAGGTATTTGGGCCGGTAGAATTTACATGCCTGAAGTTTCTGTGCAATTATATGAAACTGTCAACCTTTTTGTTTTAGAAGAGTGTAAGTATTTAGGCGATTTAACACCAAACACACCAGTTGCCGAATCTGTAGATCCAACTCAATTTGTTTTTAAATGGAAACAAGGTAATTTAGCCGACTCTGAAGATATTATCTTATACTCAGCTAAGTTAGATGACGGCATGTATAAAATAGAAAATCTTACCGAGGTTAGACATGATCTAATTGATAGTTCAGTTTCTCCAGGGTTTGATACGAATGGTGTTAGAGAAGTAAACACAAAGCAAAATGTAGCACTTCAAGTAAATGTAGCACTTAGCTCTAAAATAGAGGGTCCACACACAAGAACACTAGAAGTTTATGAATCAGTTAATGGGACAGAAACTCTAATTGCCTCAATTCAATTTTATGGTGAGGTTGAAGCTGAAGATGAAAGACTTAAAACATTACTTCAAAACTTTGGCGCTACTTTAGATGAAGGTGACTTTTTATTGTTTAAAGATCATGACATTAGTGAAATGTCACCAGATTATGTATTACTTAATCAAAAAAGAAAGGAGCTTTTATTAGAACTCCATAACATTAAGCCTTTCGTTGGCACATATAAAGCTATTTTAAATGCGATCGACTTTTTTGGCTATGATAGAATTACACTTAAAGAGTATTGGATCAATGTAGATAAATCAAGCAATAGCTTTGGTAAACTCTATGCGGTGCCGGTGCCAAATGCATCTAAGAGAGGTGAGATGATTCGCAAGAAGATGCGTTTCAAAGTACCTAGTAACACAACTAAAAAGACAAGTAGATTCTCTTTAGTTTACAGATTAAATGAGCCTAATGGCACCTTTGATTACTGGGATATTCCTAATGTTGATGAGGTATTTGATTACACACCAGATGAGGTTATTATTAAATTATATGGGCTAAAAAATAAGTTACAACGAGAGTATTTACCTCTTAATGCTAAAATTATTGATATTACCGGTGAAGGTGATTATTTTGCTCAGAAAAACTTAAATGTTTGGAACATTCAAAATGGTATTGGGTTCTTTAGTGAAGGGCATGATATTAAATTTGAAATGCATCCCAAAGAGCGTCCTATTTTTATCGAGGACACCTCAATGGTTTTAAAGTCAATGCTAGATCAAAATGATCCTACTTCGAATTATGATTTATTCTTGAACATGATTCCTGGGACTGAAGATCAATTAACTGAAGCACAACGTATAGAGCTTAAATCGATCTATAAAGAATTTTACGAAACCTACTATAACAGAGAATTACACTCATATAATCAAAATATTCCTGTCGGTGCTCCTGTAACTTTAGACGGTACTTTGACATTTGATGATATTTGGGATGAGGCTGACTTTACATGGGAAGATGCAATGGACGCTAACTCAAATCTTAAAGTAACATGGGAAAACTGGTGGAAACGTTGGGTTTATGAAGTTGAATGGGTAGTTACTAATCACGAGCGAGGATATAATCAATCGTTTAGAGGACCAATCGACGACTTTTTAGTTTTACCTCTAAATTTACCATATAGTGGCAAGTACAGCGTAGAGTTTAGAACATATGACTTGTTTGGTCATAGGTCACATTATAGAAAGGACGACTTTGTTGACGTTAGACTTAAAGAACTTGAACTCTATGGTATTTACAAGTGGAAAGAAGACACAACTTGGAATGATAAAGTTTTAGACTGGAGAGAAAGCGGCGGCTATTGGGATTTTGCACAAGACAATTTGACAAAAATTGATGATAGCATTGCTACTCTTTATTTGACTCTAGATAGAGCAAATTACGTTCACATGGAAGATGATCAAGGTGTTAGATTCTCAACAGTTAGAAGATACTTTGATATTTACTCAGAAGATGGTTTTAGTGAAACTACTGGGCCATATCAATGGGACGAATGTGATTTTAGATGGAATGACACTAAGCACTTATGGTGGAAAGCTATGAGAGTTGGTTCTGATTTAACGGCTAGCTTTAAAATAGATCATATTGAACAAGGTGATCAATTGGTGATTGAGCATACAAATCCAATTACTAGAGAAATTACTACAGCAACTCACACTATTACTTCGCCAAGCCCAGTAAGTTATTCTGATATTGGTGGTTGGAATGCTGTTATAAATGAACTCAATGATAGTACAGATCCTATTATTAGTAAGTTTAATTACAATGTTGTATTTGAGGACATCGATGGTACAAATCCACTAGCTTCAGATATTTTTAGATTTATTTTAGCAGTTGGTTGGGAATACTCATATACGTACGATTACTCGAATGTATACATAGTAAAAGCAAATCCATCTAGTAGCTCAGCAGTGTCTGGTGAAACCCATGTTGTACATTACAATCCTACATGGGACGATACTCGAGTATTTAAGAGTTTTGCTGAAGTTGAAAGATCAACTCACGTAACGATTTCTACTGATATTTCTAAATTTCCAGGCGCTAAGAACGCTATTTGGAGAATTCAGAATATAACTAACCCAGAAATCACTGATATATACTATAATAATATGTGGCTTACCTACATTTTCAAATATCCAGGGTACTACTCTATTGAACTTGAAGCGGAAGACACATATGGTAATAAGAACGTTGTAAAACGAAACATGTTAAAAGTAAAATAAACAAAGAAAATGGCAAACATTACTGAAATCTTAGGTACTGACTCGGTATCTTCGTCTAGACCAATTATCAATACTAATTTTGAGTTATTGAATGATGAGTTAGCTAGTGTAATTTCTCTCTTAAATCCAACAACTCAGGTTTTAAGTGGAGTTTCTAATATTACAACAGCGGCTATTACTGTTTCGCAAAACAACTTAAACCTTCTCCAAGTTAATGGTAACGGTGGCGTTATCAACACTGACTTTGCGTTTAATAATGCTATCACAATGGGTGGTAAAGTTATTAAGAGCGGTGTTGTAGGTACCACAGTTGCTCCGACTGCAACTTTGCAGCCGACTACACTTGAAGCTTCAACTTATTTTGTTGACGCGGCCTTTACATTGCCTTCAGGTGATGACGGTCAAGAAGTAACGGTAATCGTTGGATCTACAGCTTCAGCTGCAGTTTCAATTTTAACCGGAGCAGGTGTTACTTTAGGCGCTACTTCTATTTCTTTAGATGCAGCAAACTCTTCAGTAACTTTAAGATGTTTTAGCGATAAATGGTACGTAGTTAGCTCGCACGCAGCTACAATCCAATAAACAAAATTGATAAAAAGATAAATGGCTACTCCTTTAGTTAGAATACCTCAGCCGCAAGGTGGCACGATGTATGCGTTCGCATCTTCAGCGAGAGACATAACTAGGGCCTTTAACAACCCAGATATTAAGTTTGAGTTTAGTAAATACGCTTTACTGGACTTACCAGACTTTACCCAATCTGTTAACGGTTCTAATACGATTGATTATGAGCTTAATTTAAAACAAGCTTCTGGTCAGTCTTATGTTGCTTCGATGCCGAATGTTGACTTCGCACAAACCTTTCAAAATTACGCACTTAACTTAGAAGAACTTCTTTTAGGGGATGATGATTATGATCCAATCATTCTACAATCAGACGCTGAGAAAATCTTCTTTAAATGGCTTTCTGCCTTAGGTGCTATTGATTTTAGGCCGACTGATTCTAACGAGAGCGTATTAGGAAACTACGCTGAAAATGATAATGCAATCTTAGGTGGTTCTAATTATGATAAAGTAGTTAAGTATCTTGGTTCTATCGACGCTGAAAACGATATTACTTATAAAGACAATACCTATCACGAGGTTTACATTAATGTACCAACTTCGGTTGGTTATACACCACTAGTCCTATTTAAGCCAACCGATTATAACACAACTGCAACTAAGTTGTATGCAAGCGATTATATTGAAGGCAGAGCTGGACAACAGCACCCAGATCCTAACATCAATATTGATACTATTGTTGATGCTTATACACAAAACAGTGGTGCATACTATGATATTCAAACGAATGCTACAAATAGTGTTCAAATCGATTTTAATGCGGCTAATTATGCTCCGATTCAAAATGATCCAGACGTTAAGTCACTATTAGACTACGCTAAAAAGGGTCAAGATTTTAGATTCAACGCTGTATTAGTTTATTACGATCTTTATAGTGAATCAGTGCCTGCAAATAGATCGACTAACCTTTATGGTATCTTAATTCTTGATGATATTCAAGATGCGTTTGGTCCTGGTACAAAAATTCACGAACAAATTAAGTATAAGCCAAACGAGGTTACTGGCCTTAATGGTAATGCTTACTCTTTAAAGTTAAACTTAAAATTCAACTCATCTCTCGATAATGTCGGTGTAGAAACTTCAGTTAATGATTTTACTACATTCTCAATGGATCTATTTATGGATACTACGACTGCCTTAGAGAATGCAACTGAATTACTTTTAGCGGCCAACACAAGATATTCTTCAATTGTCGATAGACTAGATGACATGGAAGGACTACTTGTAAATGGTCAAGATGCTCAAGAAATTATTGCTAGATTAGAAACTTTAGAAACAGATTTTGAGAACGCTTCTATTCAATTAGAAGACTCAAGAGCGCTTCTTAATCTGATCACTAAAGCACATGATAAAATTAACCAACTAATTGACGGTACCATTCCTGTTGAATTACAGTATAACACTGATGTTATTTTTAATGGTCAAGGTACTCAAGTTGACAAATCAATTGCTAATAAAATTAAAGTTAATAATACTGTATATGGTTACTCTTTAAATGAGGTTTGGCTATGGAATATGATTGGTCAATATTTAGCTGTTCAATTGGGTGGATCAACCTTATTTGATGCTAATGATGACGGTAACGGCGCAGACAAATTTGCTGTTTGGACTAAGTTATTGGCTTACACAAATAGATTGAGTTTAAAGGGACTATTTTTAACAGGCCCTAATGCAGACTTGAATATATACATTGATGATAGTTTCAATGCTTGGAAAGCAGGTCAAACCATTAAAGTTGCATTTGATACAATTGACATGGATGGGTATGACATTAAGTTTTACACTGGAAAATCAACCGGTTTTGATAAACTTGTAGCAGACATTGACGTTACTCAATTAATAACAAACAAACCGTATATAGAGATAACTTGTATTGATCCTACAAATTATGTCTTTGAAGCTGATATTTTAAGATAATATGAATACTAATAACTCAATTTCTAATTCGCTCAAGAAGCTTCTTGAAATTAACTCTAACTCATTAAAAATTTATGAGAGAATTAATGAAGCTATTACTACGGATTTAAAAGATGTACCATTAGAAGTCATTACTGATGAGGGTACAACTAAGACCGTATATGTACCTTCTTTTGGGTTTATGAAGCGAGAGCTAGAAAGATTAGACACTAATCTTAAGGCTTTAACAGGATTGGGTAAAGGTAATACTAAGATTAAATTGCCAGATGGCACATATCAAAATATTGTTACTTCAAGATTAAAAGCTCCAGCAAATGATATTTCGTCTCTAATCAGACCATCTTCATTTACTACTAAGAGCAACTATTTCTTTGAAGATTTTTTAAACCCTCTTTTAACTACAACTTTAAACGTTACAGGTCAAATTCCAAATGACACTGAAAGAGTTTTAGTTAAGAGAATTATTTTCGATTCTACTAACGTGCCATCAGTTGAGTTCTTTAAGGAAAACTATAAGAACCAAGAAGGTATTGATTACTACACAGCACTTAGAGACATTGCTAATAATAACTTAACGTATATCGTTGACGAAGAAGTTAGAGACCTACCATATAGAGTTAATCAATATATTGGTAAGTTTGATGTATTGTCAATTGATTCGGCTAAAAAAGACGTTATCGTTGAAGGCACAACTGTTAAAAGATCGGTTAAGTTAATCACACTTGACAAACTAACTTACTCTGATAACGATAAAGATCTTGATCAAACAGAATTGTTAAAAGTTGGTGATGAGTTAATGGTTAACTCTGGCAACAGAAACACTAGATATAAGATTTCTAAAATTGATGGTTCAACTCGTCAAATTGAAGTTCAATTAGTAGAGGGTTACGATCCTATTAAGATTGGCACTGACGTACTATCGATTTATAAATATAACACAACTGCGTTAAACATTGAAATTAGTTTAGGGTTTAACGAGAGAGTCCTCTTATTTGTTAAGGCGATTGATTCAGATTCTGGCATGTTAGCAGAAAATTGGTCACCTGGTATTGGTTTCTATACTAACGAAATGATCCTTCTTCAAGAAGATGGTTCAGAGATTAGGTTAGATGACTATTACAAGGACAACGTTGCTGATTTCGGTCAATATATTAAAGCATTAAAAGAGGACGCTATTCCACCGGCTACGGTTGGTGTAACTCCAGATGCTCCAACACTTGAAGCTTCAAACTTTAAGGTGGTTCAGATCAACTCACACTTAACACAAAATGATACTGCTGATAAAATTAAAAAGCTTTCAGCGGATAAGACGACAGTTGAAGAAACAATTAAGAAGCTTGACGATACAATAGCTAAGAAGAGAACTGAAATCTCTACTAAGAAGTATGAGTCTGATATTCAAAAAGACAAGGACAAGAGTGAATTAAATGCACTTATCGAGGAAAGAGCTAGTGAAACTAAACTCTACAACTCACTTGTAAATCAGATTCAATCTTTGGCTTCAGGCACAAACGTTACTAACATTGCACCTAAATATCGCGTTAGAGGTTTTTGGGCCGTTCCATCTCCAAAGAAAGTTGCAGACACTACTGATCAACAAGTAGTTCAATTTGCTATTCAATATAGATACTTATCGACGAGTGGTAAGGCAGGCGAAGTTGCTCAACTACCATTTACAGATGGCACTAGAGAAAAGACTGCGGTCTTCTCAAATTGGAATGAGATTAGAACCAAGGTTAGAGATCGTGCAAGAAATACTGACACCGGTAAATTTGAGTGGAAAGAGAGTCTAGTTGAAGATGGTCAAGAGATCAACTTTAACCAATTAGATATTGCTATTAATGAAGGTGAACTAGTTGAAATTAGAGTTAAGTCAGTTTCAGAAGCTGGTTATCCTGCAAACCCAATCTTTAGTGACTGGTCAGAGCCAATCACAGTTGATTTCCCAGAAGCTGAAATCGATACAACGGATCTTGACAATTTGGTAGAGAAAAACTTAGCTGAAGTTGCAGCCGTTAAAATCTCAGACGAATTGACAGCAAGAGGTGTTTACACTCACGTTGATGAAAGCTTTACAGCTAACGAAACATATTATGCTCACACTGCAACTAACATTGCATCGGGCTTTCTTTCACCAGAACAAAAACCAGTTTCTGTCTTTGACAAATTGACTGAACTTGAAAATCAGATTAGAGCTCTTAAAGAGGGTATTGAAGCTGAAGTTGGTGAATTGGTAGTTAAGCTTCAAGCAGAAGATGGTACAGTAACAATCGTTAAGAACAATACAGTTAATCAGATTTTTGCTGGTTACTATGTTGATGAGGTAGCTGAACTTTCTGTTAAGAAAGGACACATCGTTACTAAGACATTTAAACTACTTTTAGAAAACACTAAAGCAACTCAACTTGAACTTGTATCTAGATTGACTGGTGATAGAAACCAGCCAGCATACAAGTCTTCAAACGCGGCTTCGACTATTACAACAAATGGTTTTGGCGCGTTGACTAACGATCAAGGTACTACTGCAATTGATACTAAAGTTGAGTCTGATACTTATTACACAACGGAAGGTAAATACGATTTGGCACCGATTCAGTTCCAAAACATTTCATCTACTGAAATTTCAACATATGATTTATTAGAAGATGCGCCATATCAATCTGCTCAAAGACGTGGACAATTTGTCTACTCAAGATATATGGACATTGCTAATCAAAATCCACACTATATTACTTCGCCATTAACTGCGGGTACGGCGACTCTTAATAGTTATGAGTACACTTTAAGTTATGCTTCTTTTGAAGGTACAGCTGGTAATATATCATTGATTCAAGGAAGTGGAGATGGAAACTCTAGTGATTTTATTTGGACCGGTACTTTTGGTAAGAACCAAAATGTAACTAGTTGGATTACTCCAGATCTTACTCAAAGATTTGATGCTTCTATGATCGACGTGTGTTCTATTAGCACAATTGGTGCTGCAAACTATAATAGTGGATTGTATTTCCATAAAGATCACCCGGATTTAGAAAACATTTATGCTGGTTGGACTAGTGATGAAGATGGTAACAGCACGGTTTCAAACCCAGCTGCGGTTACAGATTCTGAACAACAAACAAGCTTACAAGCGCTAATCAACAATGCTGGTTATAGTATGCCAATCACAGCAACTCTTGTTACTGGCACTTCGTTTAGAACTGCAAGTAACGCAGTCTTTGGATCATCAGCAGTTGATGCAGATCCTGTTAAATCTAAGCAACAATTAGCATATCAATACACTGATTTAATTGCAGCAGGTGCACGTTCATTCAAGATGAGCTTTGATGCTAACGATCAATACCTATTAGGTGGTAGATCATGTGGAGCCTTCTTATACTTGTCTCCTATTAATTTAACGACACTTTCAGTTGATGGTGAAACTAAGCAATCAAGAAAGCAAGTTAAAGGCAGAGACAACTCAACATTAGGCAACTCAAATGCTTTATCACTTGACGTTGTATTCCAATATAGAATGACTGATTACTTCGGTAACGACGCTTCGTCTGATATTGGTAGAATTGGTGGTCAAGCTAAATTAAGTTTCCCTAACTTAACGTATACTAAAAAGATTGGTCTAGATATTTTTGACAAATATGATACTCAATTCTCGTTTGATCTAGAAGTCTTCGCTAAATACAGTCCTAAGGGTAAAAACTTAAATTCTATTAGAGCGGCTCAATTAGTAAGAAATGTGCCTACATCTACAAACTTAGCATCTAAGCCTAGACTGTTCCAATTTGAATCACGCTAAGCTTAAACTCTAACCAGTTTGGTTAGATATATAATAGAGAACACAGACTCTATTAATAAAAGATTAAGCACTAAATGGCTGCAATTTCAATAAAGATTACAAACGCAACGTATGCTGATGCTGCAACAGCCTGTTCAAGCGGGCCTGCAGTTATAAGCAGTGACAATCAAACACTTTGGTATAACGACAGCGAAGGTAGTTTAAGCGCTCTTCCACAGGGAGGCTTACAGCTTTATACTGAAGAAGCGCTCACCAATGAATGGACAGGCACAAGTACGTATTATTATTGTGATACTGAAGATACTTCTATTATTGATTGTGCAATAGAAGTCATAGATACTGGTAAAATAGGTGCAGTTACATATTGTAGCCCAAGTGTAATCGATGGGACCGAAACAGTAGCAGTTGGTGGTTCAATAGATATTGATATTCACGAATTAATTAGCGATAATATAGATGCCGATGAGGATTTAATAGTCGATCTAACAATATCAACACCAATACCTTTAGGTACATTAGGTGCTTATAATGTGACAAGTGGTATAGTACAATATAATGCAGGAAGCACTGCAGGTACAGAAACTATTGACTTTACAGCCACAGACCAAAACGGAAACGAATCCAGCACCGGTCAAATCACGATTACAATTACTAACACTGCGCCTACTACAACTACAGCTAATTTAACATTTGCTTCTGGGAGCGTTACTACAATTAATCTAAATAATTATATAGAGGATGCAGAAGATCTAGATGATAACCTAGTATTAACACTAACCCAGACGGTTGATACTGGTAGCTTAGATTTTAGTGTTAATGATATTATTACTGATAACCAAATAGAGTTTACTGCACCAACGGTTGCATATGATGATCCTGATGAAACAACTCAATTTCAATACAGCGTTGAGGACACTGGAGGCGCAACCGCGGCCACAAACGGAATTGTAAATTTAACTATTACGGCTGCAGCTAATACTGCCCCAGTTGCTAGCGATTCTCAAATTCTTACGGTAAATTCAGGTGGAACCTTAAGTACAGATCTTGCTAATTTAGTGACAGATCTTGAAGAAAATTCACAAGCACTTACATATACATTAGAATCACAAGCATCTTCAGGTACGGCTTCAATCGCAGGATATACTGGAACATATTTAGCCCCAACTGTACCATTTGGTAACGCTGCAGTAACGACAAGTTACACATATAGAGTAACTGATAGTGGGGGACTTTCTGATGTGGGTTCTGTGGGTACAATTAACATTCAAGTAAATCCGGCTGCGAACACTGCACCTACTATTTTAGGCGGGGATCTAACTATTTCAGTAGCACTAAACAGTGGAAGCAACTCATTTTCATTCACATGTGACGATGATGAACAAAGCGGACCATTAGCAGTTACCGTTTCAGCGCAAGGCAATAGGGGTTCAGTAGCTATAGTTTCAACTTCAGTTATTTCTGGAGGTATTACAGAGTGTCAATATACATATACGCCTAATGCCGGTGAAATAGGTTCAGACTCATTTACGGTTCAAGTTTCTGATGGTCAAGGTGGTACAACTAATCAAACTATTACAGTTAGCATTAGTGCACCTGCATATATTTCATTTGGTGCTACGATTTATCAACCAGATGGAGATAGCGCATGTTTAGAAGAAATTACAGGTACTGTTTGGGTTGCAACAGCTAATCAATTTTACTCAGTAGGGGATTTAGGGCCAGGTGCAACTCTTTTACAAACTTCAGGTGGTCAACCTTATAGACCAGAAATAAATGCATTTATTAAACTTGAAGATTTTGACGGTACTATAAGATATTTTGAAGTAGATCCAGGTGGTAATATTACGAGTACGCCACAATTGTGTGGGGTGCAATCTGGCTTAGGTGTTTCTTCAAACGTATACTACACAGCATCAGAGTCCCTAATGTGTGACGAAGCAGCGGACATCGTTACAGTGTGGTACTCAGTTAACCTTGCTCAAGCGGGTTCAACACTAGCAACATTAATAGGCAACAATGTACCTCTATTTACAAGCGAATACTATGCAAACTTATATGCCAATGGACTTAATTCGGAATTAGAAGGGCTTATTCCATCTGGATTATATGCTGAAAATACTGTATACGGTGATCCTAACGCCATATACTCTTATTTTAAAAGATCAGTTGATAATATTTGGGTAAATAGCCCAGAAACTGGTAATGTTTTTTGGAAATGTTCAGCCCCAATAGTATATGATCATTATTCTATTTCAAATGTAGACATTCCTATTAATAACGCGACAAGTGTTCATAATTTGTGTGAAGGTTCTACATCAAGTACTACGATTTGGTATGCAGTTGCACAAGATGGAAATGGATTAAGCGAAGGTAAATCCTTGTTGGAAATTATTCAGCAGAATATTCCAATTTACATGTCACAAGAAGGTTTAGAAGGCGAGATTATCTCTGATATGTGGCCAACTGGTGCATTTAGTGTTAACGGAGAATATGGAGTTTGGACAAACGAGGAAGATGGTATAAACTTTAAGTGGTATGCGTTTAACTCGAATGACCAATTTGTAGAAGGTCAAGATGCAACAAGACTTGGTAATTGTGATAATTATGTTAGGCCTACGGTTTCTTTACAAGAAGATTTAGAGTGGAATTCAGGTGTTAATGACACAAACGTATTCTATGCATTTATGAATTGTGCACCATCTACCGAAACAGATAATGAGAACGGTTTAATTTCTAATTACTGGCAATTATATGTGATCGATGGTTTATATGATATTATTCACACTATAAATCCAGATGGGTCTCACGTTCATGAAGACTTAGGTACAAGTTATGTTAAAGATTTTGTTGATCAACTTAAGATCGATAACCCTAGTGGTTATTTTAAATCAAGTGGAAATGGTCAATGTATGCAATATGTGCATAAGATTTATGCAGAAAATATTAATGATGCGGTACAAACTCTTAAAAATTGGGGATATGAAACCACATACACTGATATAGAAATTGCAGCGGTAAATCCTCAAGATATTGGTATTGCAAGTGAACAAACAATTAGTACGTTTGCTACGTGTTATGATTGTACTAATGATATTACAGTGTCTACATATGATATTCCATTTGTAGAAGATGCACAGCTATCTCAATTAAATCCTAACTTTGAAACAGAAACTAACTACAAGTTAGACAATCTTTCTAAACCACTTCTTAGAACAAATCCTAAATTAACAACTAACGTTAAATTAGTAGTTAATTCAACAGATAAATTATACTTAGAAAGTATTAATGCCACTAAAGAATTAGCAGCAGTTGAATATAAAAAGTTCCCTGTTAATGAAAACGGTCAATACTCATATGATGTTGCGAGATTCTATAATGTAAATAGAACTCCAAATGAAATAATGTTTACTACAAAAAGAGAATATTCTGATCTTACTGTATTAGACTCATATGAAAAACAGACAGAAGAGGCATATCACTACGGTACGACTTACAATTATTCTAAGTTACATAACGAAGACTTTAGATTATTTGCCCCAATTTGGATTGATAAAAACATTCCTAAAAGATTTGTAATCTTTAAAGTTAAAAACCCATCAACTGCTATTAATTATAACGATACATCAGATGGTAACTTTAATCGCATTCAAGGCATGTTAAAAAATGCTGAGATTATTAAGACTTTCGATTTAACTACTAATTCTAATATTGGTAAGTATTTGAGAAACCATGTTCAAAATGAAACTTTCCCAAGCGCTCCAATGACAGTTAGTTTTGAGAAGAATGAAAAGTCTACATATAATGGTATTGATCTAATTAAAGGTGGATTTACTTCTAAAGGTGAATACTTATACAAAGACTTTACTTTAACCGATAAGCCACTAATCGAAGCTAATGACTTTTTAACAGATGGATTTAGAAGAAATCAAGTGGCATCTGCTAATGTGATAAACTTAGAATTCTTATTTAACGATGAGTCAGCCTCAGAATATTCTGCTAACAGATATTTTGGTTTATACGTCGATGATATTGATTCAGGTAGAGGTAGAATCTTTAATATTAATGGTAAAGTTCATGAGTTTAAAGAGCTAAACTCTTATGTTGATTCAAGCGAACCCACAACAGCGATTCCATCTTACAAGATGATTTCATCAATGCCTGTTTTAGCATACGCAACGGTAGGTGATCTTTTCTTTAGGTTATCAACAGACACTTATTATAATGCTAATGAGTCTAAGGTCGCTATCGAGGATAGCTTACAACAAATTCCAAACTATTTGGGTATTAAGGGTAAAGGCAAATCTATTGATATTGTAGAAAACAATGATCATGGTTATGACTTTGTTAAAATGAATGTGGTTGACATACCTGTCACTAACGATTCAATTGCAATTAGTGTTATTAAAGAAGAGGCTAATAGATTTAAGTTTATTAAGTTTGTGTCTAACCAAACAGTTGAGATTTCATTAAATAACATGGGTACAATTTATTCTATGTCATTTGATACCGGAAGCTCTATTGCTGATGCGATTGGTAATGCTCAAGTTGAATTAAGTAATCAAAATTTAGACCGTTATGTTAGTCTTTCTTTTGATGCTGATTCTCCTGATTCAATTTACTTAACTGAAATTTCAGCAAACTTGGGTGAATTAACAATGGAACTCGTTTCTGGAGGTGCATGTATTATTAAGAACAGTAGAATTCAAACAAGCGTTGATTTTCAAAATCACGTCTATTTTGCTGATTATTCAATAGCTGAAGGTAAATTCAATGGACATAGATTCTCTAACCAAGGGACAACCACAAATGTAGCGGTAGCTTTAGCGGCATGTATTAACGCAAATGAAACTGCATTTAGAGCATATAATGTTGGTACAAATGTATATGTTGTTAATCAGGTTCCAGGTTATAAACTAAATCAATCTGTTTTCTTAATTGCAAAAGGAAATTCAGTTGACTTTTTAGAACTTGAAAATTTAGATCTTTATAATAGCCTAACTCTTAGAAAACCAAAGCCAGCAGGTACGACAGTTCCAGAAATTCCAGCAGATGGCACTTCTATCCTAGAAAACTGGACTGCTTATTATTTAAGTGGAGGAAACTCAGCTGGTAAGTCAGTGTTTATTAACAACGAAACTCTAAGTGAAATTTCAGCGGGAGATTATTTAGAAACTAGATATGTTGGTGTTTATAATAAAATCATTGATATAGTAGAGGATATTACTAGGGTTAATGGTCAATATTCTAAAGTTATTTTAGAAGATAAAAATGATTTAACCAGAGGAGAAGCTAATGTATTCTATGAAAACGAAATTAGTTTAGGTCTGTTCTCAGCGTATAATTTATACGATATGAACTTTGACTTTTACGATACTTCTAATTCTGATCTTAAAGAGTTAAAGTATGAAACTTCTGCTATTATTAATTATGAACCATATCAAAATGCACTCAATAGTGTAGATATAGACACAGGTACTGAAACGTCAACTCTTAATAGTAGAGATATTTTTAATGATGATTTTAGCTTAGATCCTATAGAGTATTTTTCAAACCTATCGGGTTTATTAAACGAAGAGTCGGTTGATGATGTTGACTTTGAACAAATCACAAGCGAATATGATAGACTAAAAGAGAATCAAGTTAAACAGTTTGCTAATAGATCGAGAGTAGTACCTAATACTAATAAATGGGTCTTAAAGGATGCAGTAACTGTTAGAGAACAACCATATTACTTAAACGCTAACGAAGCCTTTGGTAGAACTAACTTTGCGCCTGATTTAACAGTCACAGATAGAGACAAAGACGCAATGACTCACGAATGGTTCTACATGGAAAAGATGCCAAAATATTTAAGGTACGATCAATACAACGATACCTTTAGCTATCTAAACTTTATTGAAGGATTTGAATTAACACCTAACATGTTTAAGAGTGTTAAGTATAATTATTTTAATAAGTTTATGATCAGCGATGGTTTTGAAAAGAGTTTGTCTAGAGAAGATCTTATTAATATTTACAGTGACATTAATACTGGAGAGGCTGAGTTAAACTCAATTGATGAGACTATTAATTCATTTATTAAAACTGAATTAAAGAAAAAGTATTCTATTATTTCAGGCGGAAACGATGTTAGCTTTGCTAGTACTATTTTTAAAGGTATTAAAGTTGACTTTAAGAATAGAAAGGAATTTGTTAATGATACTGCAAACGAGTTTGTTAAAGGCAATCAATTTAACGGTTATAAATTTAGTACAATCTTAAAGGTTAACGAAGATGTTGATTCTAATAGTGTGGAATTTGAAGTTATTCAAAATAAGAAATTCAAATTTGTAGTGTTCTTTATTACTCTTAACTTAAGTGAATATTGGGTTAAAGGTAATATGAATAGAAAACTTCTATATGAATTAAATCATAAAATCGTTTATGATACATTAGAAGATGATTACGTATATGCTAATACGCCAATAGACGGTGCTCTAAAACTAAATGATTCTAATATTAATTGGAATACTGACGGACCTTTTACGATTCAAGGTATTTCTCATTTAGATGGAAGTGTTCCTAATTTTGAAAGTCAAGTTGCATTAGGTGAAGGTGGATTATATGGTGATATTTACATTGATATTTTTCCACAAACAGCTAATCAAAAAACATATAAAGTTAGTGTAGTTTCTGTAGAGTCAGATAGTACACTTATTGTAAGCGGAAAGCCGGTTAATATTAATGATGATACTGATATTTTACAAGTAGAATTTTTACCGAGCTCTGTACAGAGTCAAGCCGTTTATACTTACATTGGTGGTGGAGCTAATGCTCATAAAACTATTTTAGAAGAATTAACAGCGGGTGCAGTTGCTGACTTAGTTAACCTAAATAATAACTTAGTAAAATACACTACAATTGAAGAGTCTGGCGTGGCACTTAATAATCAATTTGTAATTAACTTTAGTGATGGAAACGAAATCGTTATGAAGTCAGCTCTTACATTAGAAGAAGACAACGATAAACCAAAGAGCTACAAGTTATTTAAAGGTAATATTGGTTATAACATTATTCAAGGTGACGAAGAATACTTCCCATTTATGATTAGACATAATGGTAATTATACTGTAGATCTTACACCAGTTGTAACGTTTACTGATGTCTATACTCATTTTAAAGTTGATAGAAATCAGGTTACTACAAATGATAACGAATGGACTTTTGAAGAGATGCTTTATAAACACTCTCAAAGAGATCTATTAGAAGTTAATAGAGCTAAAGCTTATTATAATCGCTACAATAGATGTGGCGTTGCATTTAACTTAGGCTTTATTCAAGATGGTGGTTCTCATGACGGAAAATGGGGTATTATTAAAAACCACTTCTATCACAAAGTGAATGAAATTAATCCAGCTGGTGTAACTAAACTTTCAAATACAAGTGATAAGCCACCTTTATATCCGCTGATCGGTGAGATTGCGATTGATAAAAAAGATGTAAATGTATTTAGATCTTCTTGGGATTTTGATTACTATAGCAGATCGCTTGCAGGTGGAGAATCGGTTTCAGTTCCTGGAACTTTTGAAACTAAAGAAGAGCGTTCATATTTAGCTTCAACTATTATGAAGCCAAAACAGCTTTATTCATTATTAAATTATACATGGTCAAGTGTTGGTTCTGAAGAAGAGTTAGATGAAATCTTAATTAATGGTAATAACCCAACAGATGTAGTTATTTTTGAAAATGACTCTAATATAATTGCTGATTTTTATATAACAGATGTTCTTACTAAAACTATGATTTCAGATGGTGTTTTAACAACCATATCTAGATATGTAACTAATGAAAATTCAGCTGGAAACAAAGAGACTCTGAATGACGATGCTCAACTCTATGTTAAAAATAACTTGTTAGGTAATTACATTATAGATGAGGTTGATCTTTACATTAAAAGATTTAAAGGATCTGAATCAACAATAAACGTTGTAAATGATATTACTGAGATAACACAAGGTGGATTTGAACAAGATCAAAACAATTATGCATACAGATCTCACGTTCAAAAGCCAATGAATTTTAGGTTGATATATAATAAAAGATTAGGTTATTCTTATGATATAAGACCTGTAATAAAAATAAAGTCATAAAATGGCAATCAATATTCAAGAAATATTACACCCTAGCGATTCTGACGCTATTAAGTTTGAGAAGATTAACTATAATTTTGATCAGATTCTAGCAAACGGTGGCGGCCCTGCTGGCCAAAAGGGTGAAAAAGGTTTACAGGGAAACGTTGGTTTAACTGGTCAAAAAGGTGAAAAAGGTGACGAAGGCTCTACTGGTGCTAAAGGCGATATCGGTGATTCAGGGCCATGGCACAGTATTGATCAAACTACTTATAAACTTTTAAAGCCTAAAAGATTAGGACTCTCTTCAACACCAATTATTTATGTAGGTGATGAAGCCTTTGATGAGACTAGTGCTGCAAACGGTGAACTTAATTTAAGCTCTAAGATTACTGTTAAAAAACACACAGGTACATTTGATAACTATATAATGTTAGTAGATGATGATACTGCGGCTGCTAAATTAGTTATCACAAGTGGATACGATGCAACTTCTCAGTTTACTAGATTTGCCATTCAAAATGATTTTGGCCAAAACAATATTGAGGTTGCGATTAACACTAATAAAATTGACTTAGATTCTACTTCTACAACTACAATTACGGCAGCTGGAATCAATCTAATTTCTACAGGCACTACTAATATTAAATTACAAGCTAATACTGGTATTGTTGATATAGATGCAAATGCTGAGTTTAAGGGATACGTAAAACTTTCAGATACGGATCCAACTTCACCTGATGTTGGTATGATTAGGTATAATTCTGGAAGTGATATATTTGAAGGTTATTTGAGCAACGGTGGTTGGACAGAATTTTGTATGGCACCATGTGGTGCTGCGGCTCCAAACTCTATTACAATCAGTGGTGGAGATATTAATGCAAACGCAGATGGTTCACCTAACACGGGTGTAACGCCTACTCCAACACCGACTGCAACGCCAACTGCAACGCCAACTGCAACGCCTACAGCGACTCCAACTCCAACACCGACTGCAGCGTCAGTAAATACAATTGAATTTCAAAATGGAGAAACCAGCTATACTATAAGTGATTGGGAATCAGGACCAGGAACAGGCACAACTACCATTTCGTGGAGAATGACTGGTTCGTTTGGGGCTTCTCAACCAGTGCCAGTTTTAGTATCAAAGGATAATCGTATTAGTGTTTCTTTTACATATGGTCTATTTGTAGGAGGAGGTCATGTTGGTTCTATGATTATCCAAAGTCAAGATTCTGGCGCTGAGTTTCCGGTAAGTATAACGCTAGATCCTTTAGTTATTAGACACTCAGATGATACAAATGTTACATTATCTATAAATGGAACTTTAACACAAGGAGAAAACCGCTAATAGCCCAATGTGAGGATAAAAATATAATAGAAAACTAAAATGGCTTATACATATACAAGAACAATAACGACATCACCAGATGGCACCGTATATACGTGGAATAATCCAGCTTCTAGTTGGATTACGATTACACAACAAGGTACTTCTGATAGTTGGAATATTGAAATTGCAGATAATGCAGGTGGAGCTAGAAGTGCAAATCTAACAGTGACACATGCAGATGGCGTAACAACAGATTCTATTAGTGTGAGTCAGGCTGGTGCTGTAGTAAATCCAACGGCAACTCCAGTTCCTCCAACGGCAACTGCAACTGCAACGCCAGTTCCTCCAACGCCGACTCCAACTACATCAAATAGTACATTTACGATGACTAGTAATACAACAAATCTAACTGCTGTTGAGATTTTTGGTACTTCATCATCTAGCCCAGCAACTGTATCATATCAAATTCTTGTATCAGGTGTGAGCCCAGTTCCCCCATCTGTTACTACAGCTCCTAGTTTAATTGATCCTAACGGATGGCAAGTTAATAACCCAACAATGGGTACAACTAATATGGAAACTGGCATGACAACGTGGACGGGAACTATTGATGTTTGGCAAATGACAAGCCCTATATCAACTCTTACACAAGAAGTTATTGTTACATGGGGTGGACAAACAGATTCTTTCTTTGTGGTAGCAACGATTTCTGGTAGCGGAACTGGTACCGGAACTGGTGACACCGATAGAGGAGTAAGCCCTGCTGGATAATAATTTAAAATTAAAGATTATGTTAGATAAAATTAAAAATATAAAACTTAGTAAGAATGCAATTGTATTTATTGCAGGGGCTCTTTTTGTTTTATTGTTTTTAAGACAGTGTGATCGTATTTCAGATCTTAAATCTGATGTAAAATTGGCTCAAGAAAACGCTGATAGAAATTTTAATAATTATTTAGCATCTAAGGACAGTGTCACCGTGTTAAAGAACGACAATGGTGATATGTTAGCTACTATTAGAAGTTACGAGTTTGATATTGATAATTTAAAAGAAGATCAAAAAAAGGTACTAGCTAAATACCGTAGAGTACTTAATCTTAATAGTGATCTAAACAAAACAAATGCTTTACTTTCAGCTGATATTGCAATTAAAGATAGTTTATTAGCGGCAGCTCAAGTAACTCAAATTGACTCTAATTCTGCAAGAATAGATTTTAGTAAGTTTGATGATTTTGGAAACGGTAACACTAGAAATTTAACTGGCTATTCTATTATTAACTATGATAATGGCTTATTTACTACTGGACTAAATCAATTTAATATTGATCAAACACTTTCATTAGTTGCAGGCATTGAAGAAGTTGATGGAGCTAATAGACTTAAATTGTCTACTTCATATCCAGGTTTGAATATCTCTAACATAGAGAATATAAACCTGATAAATACTAAATTAAACCAACGTAACGAGAAAAAGGCCGGCTGGTCTATTGGAATCGGCGTAGGTTATGGAATAAACTTAAACAATAATCAAGTAATTAGTACTGGCCCTTCTATTGGTATAGGAGTTTACTGGTCACCTAAGTTCTTGAGATTCTAAATACTAATATGGCACAATCATCAAGATTTTTTAGGATAGACGAGGATGTTTTACTCGAATTTATCTACCACGATCAAAGCAACACAGATGCTTATAAAATCGAAGTAGATGATAATGGTAGTGAAGTAAAGTTTCTAGATACAGTTGATGGTGATCCATTTTCTCAACGTCATTTAATTAATGAATTAGGCAGTGATGTTGTTAACTTTGATGTTACTTCGACTGCAGGTTATTTAGCTGTTGAAAATTTTGCAGCAAGAACACTACTTCTACAAAATGGTAAAACTTATAAGTTTGATCTAAGTGCATTGGCAGATCCAAGTCAATTTGCAATTAGTGGAACTTTGGGCATTTACACTTATTCAGCGGCCACTCAAATTGGTCAATTTATTCCAAGCCAAAATGGTACGCTTGAATACTCTTACCCTGGTTTAATTGGTGGTAAGATTATTATTGACACTAGAGCTAATCCATTATTCGCTTCACCGGATGAAAATACAGGTAATGATATTAACCAAACAATTGGTCGTTATCATGGTGTTAGAGTCCCAGGAGAAAGAACCAAGTATGCACTTTTAGGCTATGATTCTACTGGTTATTATGAAATGTTTAACTACATTAATAATCACCCTAATTGGACCGGTGGTAATGAAGCCGATCTAATTAATTACCAAACTGAAGCAACTCAGAATGTAAATTATATTTTATATGATACGGTTAGACTTCACTTAAAAAGTGGATTTTCGTTCGCTGCAAGAGGCTATGAAGGTTTCTTATTTGAGGTTTCAGCAGGCAGAACTAGTGGCATTCAAAACTACTTAACTCAATTAGCTTACTTAAATACTAGTAACTATGAATACTCTAATCCAAAGCCATTTATTTTAGGTGAGACTTTATGGAGTAAATTTATCGAGGTTAAAGTGCCATCTTTGGTTGGTCAAAATGAAGAGTTTACTGATAGATTCTATGGTAATGGTACAATAGGTTCAAGTGATTTAGATCCATCTGCTAATTACGGCATTAACTTTAAATTGATCGATAGACTTGAAACCCTAAATGGATTTGATTACTTCTACACCGGCGAAGAAAACTCTTTTACAGTTTCACGTGAAGATGAATATCAAGACTTTACAGTTATAGTTGAAGACGCCACTGATGGTGATTACTTTATGATTTACGGTGAGAAAGACAATTCTATTGGTGCATTTGAAGGTTATATTTTAAACAGAATTCAAACAAGCTCAGATGATATTGTTGTGATTTTTGATGTTGCAGTCTTTGAACAAATAGGTACAAGTGAAGTTAAAACTAACGAATTGACATTTACTCAATACGAAGATTTTAATGAGCCTATTATTTATAGACCAGTAATTAGAAATGCTAACGTAGCAGTCAATTTCTCAATTGATGTAACTATGAGAATTTA